>Ga0180431_10005001_pt1 | contig 16349 bp, 9 predicted proteins | sample SS_ome_11_FD_132459 | JGI IMG/M metagenome (GOLD analysis project Ga0180431, IMG submission 132459) | Hypersaline lake sediment archaeal communities from the Salton Sea, California, USA - SS_1_MS_1 metaG | ecosystem: Environmental > Aquatic > Non-marine Saline and Alkaline > Hypersaline >... | reverse complement strand
GAATTCTACTCGATTATTCAAAAACAGGCTCAAAGACTTAACAGACTGATCGAAGACATCCTGAACACCTCGCGCATAGAATCGGGCCTTATAAAGGTAAATAAAGAGCCAATCAGTTTAACGATACTAATCGAAGAACAGTTGCAGATGATAAAAAGCTATGCCGAGGAGAAGAATATTACCGTTACAGGGCAAAAGCCGATCGTTTTCGACCAGGTGGAGGTGGACCGGGACATGATTTCGCAGGTTGTCATCAATCTGCTGAGCAATGCGGTCAAGTACACTCCCGCGGGAGGATCGGTAAAGGTCGAGACCAACGTCGACGACGCCGCATCGCTGGTACGAGTCACCATAACGGATACCGGAGTCGGCATTCCCGCCGATGAGATCGAACACGTCTTCGACAAGTTTTACAGAGTCGGCGCCAATAAGAAGCAGGCAAAAGGCACGGGATTAGGCCTTAACCTAGTCAAGCAAATAGTTGAGAAAGTTCACGACGGCCGGGTATTTGTTGCAAGCCGGGTCGGCGAGGGGAGCACTTTCGGATTCGAGTTGCCTTTGACGACAAAGCAGGTTGCCTCTATAAAGTAGGCACTATCACTATTATTAAGAAAAACAAGTTTAATAATCAGCTTTACCTGGAGGAAGGATAATGGCGGACAAAACAGTGTTGGTTGTTGATGACGAGATACATATCGTTCACGTGGTGGCGATCAAACTTCGCAATAACGGCTATGAGGTAATCTCGGCCGACAACGGCGCCGAGGCTCTCGAATTGGCGCTAAAAGACAAGCCGGACATAATCGTGACGGATTATCAGATGCCGATCATGTCGGGCCTGGAGCTTATCGGCAAGCTGCGCGAGCATGATGAGACCAAAGACACGCCGGTAATAATGCTCACAGCGAGGAGTTTTGCCATTTCGCAGGAGCAGCAGGACGAGTTGAAGATATCAGGATGCCTCAGCAAGCCGTTCAGCCCCAAGGAGCTGTTAGGGAACATAGAGGACATTCTCTATCAAAAAGAACTGGTGAGCGACAATTAGTATCGCGTGACAGTCAGGAATCGAGGGAGTCGAGCGGCAGACATGGCGACAACGGTCAAAAAAAGTATAAGCGCTTTGCGACTGCGCGAGCTGGAGCGGTTTGGAGCAGCGATGGAAGGATTCGGCGTCACTTTCGCGGTTTGCGATACCGAGGGCGAGCTTGCTCTGCTCCGCGAGAGCGGCAGATTTACAAGCAATACCGAACGGCTAACCGAATGGGGCAGGCGGGCGTTCGAGAAGGATGATCCGAAAAATTGCGCCGATGAGCCCGGCATTACCGTGTGGCGTTTAGGGGACGCCGAAAGGATTCTGGCCGTTACACTGAAGTCAACGCACATTGGCGGTGCGTCTCCTGAGCCGGTTGCGGTGGCGCTGATCGATCTGGGTGATGATGAGTCGCCCAGGGCCGAAGGCGAACATTTCGCCGAGATGCTGAGACTGCTGGCCGAGAAATTTCAGGCCGAGACGAAAACAGAAGAGCAGATTGTAAAAGTGAGCACGGAACTGGCGCAAACGTACGAAGAGCTGGTGCTGCTGCACAGAATCAGCACCAACATGAAGGTTACCGAAGCCGACTCGAATTTCCTGCAAATGGCCTGCGACAGCCTGACGGAGATCGTCTACGTTGAAGGCATAGCGATCCTGCTCGAAAAGACCGTGGGCGGCGTGCAGAAGTGGGTAATCGCCGCCGGTTCGGGCTTGATCGATATAAACGAGCAGTCGGCGGCAATTCTGCAATACCGGCTGGCCGAGGAGATTAACAGCGGCAAGGAAGCGCTGCTCGACAGCGATGTGGATTCGGCCTTCAAGTACGAATGGCCAGGCAGGATTAAGAACATCATCGCCGTGCCCCTGTTCGGCAAGGAAAAGGCCGATACTCACATCGCCGGGGCAACCGGCGACGGCAATCGAATCATGGGGCTGATGGTCGCAGTCAACAGAATCGGCAGGCAGGATTTCGACAGCACCGACATTAAGCTGTTCAATTCGGTTGCCGGCGGCTGTGCCGTGTTTATCGAGAACGGCCGGCTGTTCAAAGACCTCAAGGAGCTGTTCATCGGCTCTCTCAAGGCACTTACCAGCAGCATCGACGCCAAGGACAATTACACACACGGCCATTCGGAAAGAGTCGCGTTTATATCTCGCTGGATCGCCGAGCGCCTCTCGGCCGAAGAACCGATGGAGGAAGAGCAGATCCACAGGATATACCTGGCCGGTCTGCTGCACGATATCGGGAAAATAGGAATAGACGAAGCGGTCCTGCGAAAAACAGGGAAGCTGACCGACGAGGAGTTTGCCTGCATAAAAAAGCACCCGTCGATAGGTGCGGGCATACTTCGAGAAATAAAACAAATGCGTGACATTACCCCGGGCGTGCTGTCTCACCACGAACGCGTTGACGGAAAGGGATATCCCGACGGCTTGGTCGGCGAGCAGATACCGCTAACGGGCAGAATCGTCGGGCTTGCCGACAGTTTCGACGCCATGACGTCGAAAAGGACCTATAGAGACGCCATGAGTGTCAACAAGGCTCTTGATGAGATAGAGAAAGGCCTGGGAACGCAGTTTGACGAGAAAATCGGAAGAGTATTTCTCGACAGCGACATTGGTGAACTCTGGAACATGATACAGGACGGTTTCAATAAAGAGTACGGGGGAAAGAATCCCGGGGATTACGGCACCGCGGCTATAGGGACACTATTGAGATGAAACTAAAGATACAGGACTATAACGACGTTACGGTCGTCGAGCTTCACGGCGATCTGGACAGCGACGTTGTCGAAATGTTTCAGGACGCGATCATCGGCATCGTATCCAAAGACAGGATCGGCATCGTGCTCGACATGTGCAACGTCGGTTTCATCGACAGCGAGGGACTGGAGCAGTTGCTGTGGGCCCGTGACTACTGTAATGAGAACATGCGCGAGCTGAGGCTGGCCGGACTCGACGAGAACTGTCTGAGAATCCTCGAAATTACCCGGCTCGCAAGCGATTTCGCTCACTATAACGAACTCACCCAGGCGGTGAAAAGCTTCGCATAAGAGCGCTGAATCAGAGAAACCAAAATGAGCCAGATAGCGGTTGAAAACAAAACCCAGCTCGGACAATTGCTGCTCGAACGAGGCGTCGTTACCGCCGAGCAGATCGAGAAGGCTCTGACCGAACAGAAAGAAAAGGGCCATCGCAAGCTGCTCGGCGAGCTTCTGGTCGAGATGGGCTACTGCACGGAAAACCAGATAGCCTCGGCGCTGGCGATGGCTTACGGCGTGCCGTACGCGCAGGTGGGTCCTAAAATCTGCGATCCAAAAGTGCTCGAGAAGCTGCCGAGGGATTTTCTCGAAGAGCACATCGTCCTGCCGCTGTTCGAGGTTCACGGCGTGCTCACCGTGGCGGTCTGCGAGCCGGCGAACGTCTTTCTGATAGATGAAATAGAACGCATAAGCGGCTGCAAGGTCCAGATAGTCTGCTCGACCAGCAAGGACATTAAGGCCACACTGCAAACTTACCTGCCCGCCGCGAACGTCTTTGTCATCGACGACATCATCGACGACGACGGACTCGAAGATTTCTCACTGATCGAGAATATCACGCAGGACATCAGCAATCTCGAAGAGATAGCGGGCCAGTCGCCTGTGGTCAAGCTGGTCAACTATCTGCTCTACAACGCCGTGCGGGAGAACGCCAGCGATATCCACATCGAGCCCGACGACAAGAAGCTGCGCGTTCGATATCGCGTGGACGGCAGGCTATACGAGAAGATATGCCTGCCGCATCAGATGCATGCGGCGATTGTCTCTCGCGTGAAGATCATGTCGGAGCTGGACATTGCCCAGCGGCGTCTGCCGCAGGACGGCGGCATCCACGTGCTGGTCGAGGGCAGGCCGATCGACCTGCGTGTCTCGGTCATGCCGGGCAACTTCGGCGAAAAGGTGGTCATAAGAGTGATCGACCCGCAAAAGGTGCTGTTCAACCTCGAATCGCTCGGCTTCACCTTAGAGAATCTCAAACTGTTCCGGAAAGTCATACAGGCGCCGAACGGCATAGTTCTGGTGACCGGCCCGACCGGATCGGGTAAGAACACCACGCTCTATGCCGCCCTGAGCGAACTGAACACCGAAGACGTCAACATCTGCACGGTGGAAGACCCCGTGGAGTGTAACATCACCGGCATAAATCAGTTCCAGGTAAATCAGGCCGCGGGCTTTGAGTTCTCGACCGCCCTGCGAAGTCTGCTGAGACAGGACCCGGACATAATAATGGTCGGTGAAATTCGCGACCATGCAACCGCCAACATAGCAGTTCAGGCGGCGCTTACGGGTCACCTTGTTCTCTCGACGCTACACACCAACGACGCCCCCGGAGCGGTGACGAGGCTGCTGGATCTCAACATCGCGCCGTATCTCGTGAGTGCTTCACTGATTGCGGTTCTGGCCCAGCGTCTCGTACGCAAAATATGCCCCAAGTGCAAGACGGAATACGAGCCGCCTTCGAGCATACGGAAAATAGTCGAAAAAGTCGGCGGCAAGTTCGATGAGTTCTGCCGCGGGGTCGGCTGTAAGAAATGCCGCAACACCGGATTTGCAGGCAGAATTGCAATTCACGAGCTGTTTGTGCCGAACGACGAAATCATGGAGATGATCAACGAGGGTTCGAGCCTCAAGAAGCTCCGGTCAAAGGCGCTCCAGAACGGAATGGTTTCGCTTCATACCGACGGCATAGAGAAGGTCCGAGCGGGAATCGTATCGATCGAGGAAGTGCTAAGAACAACGCAGGCGGAGGTATAACTGACTGTGCAAGAAATAATAAGTTCTAAATCCTAAATGCTAGACAATATCGAAATCTTCAAATTCTAATTATCGAAACAGACGCCACGTTCACTGTTTTGAGTTTCGATCATTTGAATTTAGGTTTTGTTTAGTATTTCGGATTTAGTATTTCGGATTTGTCACTATGAGTATTTCAGCAACAAAAACTGAACGGCCGGCTCCGGCAACGAAAGCGGACAAAGCGCAGTCGGCGGCCGAGGCGCAGGAATTCGAGGCCGCTCTGAATCCCCGGATGAACAGGGACTTCGGCAGGGACTGGCAACAGAGCCAGAGCGCAACCGATCCGGATCTGCACAGGGCCAGGGTAAAAGCCGCCGAACTCATATTGTTCACAACGCAACTGTCGGTAATGCTCGACAGCGGCGTCGTGCTCAGCGATGCTCTCGACGCCATAGCCGAATCTTCCTCCGTGAGTAAATTCGCGACATTCAAGTCTGTGATCGCGGCCATCGCCGAAAAGGTAAAGAGCGGCGAGAGCTTCTCGAAGTCGCTGGCCGCTTATCCGAAAATCTTCAGCGTGATGTTCATCAGCATGGTAAAGGCCTCGGAAGCGTCCGGAAAAATGCCGGAGATGCTTAACGTGCTGGCCGGATATCTGAACTTCGAGTCCGAGACCCGCAAGCGCATCAAGGGCGCCCTGACGTATCCCTTTATCATGGCGCTGATGGCGGTCGCTGCGACCGGGACGCTGATGTTCTTCGTATTGCCCCGGTTCATGGGGATCTACGAATCCAGAGGAGCCGCCCTGCCGAAACTCACGCAGATATTAGTCAGCTTCAGCAAGCTATTAGGCAATTTCGAGTTCATGACAGGAGCAATAACGACGATAATCTTTGCTGCCTTCGGCCTGCATTACTGGGCCGGGACTGTGACCGGCCGGCGGGTGATAGACTACATAAAGATTCACACGCCCGTGATCGGCACGATGTTCGTCGATACGGTGGTGACGCGCAGCATGCGCATCATGGCGACGATGGTCAACACCGGCGTCAGCCTGCTCGACTCGATACAGGTCGTGCAGGGCTCGTGCAGGAATTACTACTTCCAAAGGCTCTGGATGAACGTCGATAAGAAAATCCGCGACGGCTACCAGTTGTCCGAGTCCATACTGATCTCGCCCGGCAAAGAGCTGATCGCGCCGGGCATCCTCCAGATGCTTCGAGCCGGAGAGAAGAGCGGCAAGCTCGGGGAGGTCTGCGACAAAGTCTCGGTCTTTTACGAGAAGAAGCTCGAAAACTCGATCAGAAACGTCATGGCCCTGATTGAGCCGGTAATGATAACGATCATGGGAACCATAATCGGCACAATCGCAATCGCCCTGCTGCTGCCGGTCTTCAGAATCTCAACCGTAATCGCTCATTAGCTCGTAGTGACGCCGTAAGGCGTTATTCTCTCCCAATATGCCCTTACGGGCACACTACGAACGGCGTGATGCGTATTGCATAGGACGCGTACCTCCTCTACTTCGTGTCATTTCAATCAAAACCGCAATCCCATGTTGTCATTCCTGCGGAGGCACCAATCCATAATCGTAAACAACTGGATTCCTGATGAAGTTTACCCCGCACTCGATGCAGGGCAGCAATGACAGCGTTGGGCATCCGGATTGCTGTTATACACCTGCCAGAGTAAAAACAATAGTCACTCAAATCCAATTTCTGCTTGTCTGCCCGATAATAATCTGCTATATTGACATCAATGAGGAACTCAATATAGGAGGACACTAATATGTCGAAGGGAACAATCCGAACGAAATGTCTTACTCTGATTGCAGTCATCACAGTAGTGCTTACTGGCGCAGTTAGCAATGGATCCACAAAGGCTAAAGAGTACTCCCTGACCATCGGAAACGAGCAAGTTCGTCTTGTAGCCCATCCGGAACTCGGATATGTAGTAAAGTCGTCGATCAGCAAGACTGCAATGCTGCTTCTAAACAGCACTTCTCAGCCGATCAGGAGCGAAGATGAGGAATATCTGAATGTCGCGGGTCGGCCGGATACTCTCATGGTCCGTCGCCGGGAGCCCTCTCTCCACGGTGAGAAAATGATCCGAATTCTAAGTGATCAACCCGATATAAAATACATCGCTCCACTTTTCTCATCCGATGGGGAAACTATTGCAATAATACCTGAGATCATCGTACGTCTGAACAGCGAAGCAGATGCTGAGAGACTGAATGACCTGTGCCAGGAAGTAGATTGCACAATCATAAGGAGTCTCCTATATACCAGACAAGAGTTTCTCATTTCACCAACAGCACAAGATGCAGAAGAAGTATTAGCAACTGTTGATGTATTTAATGTGGCAGATTTTGTTGAATGGGCTTTCCCAAACATAGCTTTTCAGCCAAAATTGTGTGCTCAGCCTGTGACAGATGAGCGCAATAGAGTCGAGCCTAATGATACCTATTTTGATAGGCAATGGCATCTGGATGTAATACGTGCTCCGGAAGCCTGGTCTTATGCAAATAACACCGGAGATCCGAATATAATCGTTGCTGTACTTGACTACGGTGTCGACATAAATCACCCTGACCTAAAGGACAATATATGGGTGAATCCCAATGAAATTCCGGGCAATGGAATTGATGAAGATGAAAACGGTTTTGTAGATGATATGCACGGCTGGGACTTTTTCGGCAATGACAACGATGTCAATCCTGTTCATCCAAACGATGGCCACGGAACGGCTTGCGCAGGACTGATAGCGGCGAGGGGCAACAACAATCTGGGGGTAGTCGGAGTAGCCTGGAATTGTACTATCATGCCCGTATGTACAATGTCAGACGCAAACAGTTGTAGCACACTAACTGAGCCGGTTGATGGATTGAGGTACGCTGCCGCCCAAGGCGCTGATGTGATCAGCAATAGTACAACCATAACCTTACCGAGGGACTGTGATGTAATTCGCTCAGCACTTAAGGATATCACACGATCAGGTGGCATAGGGCGCAATGGTAAGGGCTGTGTCGTGCTTTATCCCTCGGGGAACTGGCTGCCTCCCGGCGGCCCTGTAACATTGCCTGCGAAATATCCAGAGGTCATCGCCGTGGGTGCAATAGATCACCATGATGAAGTTTGGGCTTACAGTGGTCATGGACCTCAACTTGACATTGTCGGACCGAGTGGTAATTCAGGTCTGCTGGGGGGGAGTCTTTGGACGACTGATATATCGGGTAACAAAGGGTACAATACGCTACATCCCAGCATCTTAGATGTAGATTATACGCCATGGTTCGGAGGCACATCGGGTTCTTGCCCGATTGTAGCCGGTGTTGTTGCTCTTATGCTGTCGGTTGATCCCGATTTAACAAACATTGAAGTGCTGAATATCTTGTCACATTCTTCCAGGGATTTGGGGCCTCGAGGATGGGATGAGTATTATGGATTTGGCTGTGTGGATGCTCTTGCTGCTGTGACTATGGTTGAAAATCCACCCGAGTCGATTTTGTTTGTCGACGATGATGCACTTAATGATCCCGGGCCAAGTGATCCCATTCTCAGTGATCCATTGGAGGATGGTTCAGAGGAGCATCCATTCGATGCCATACAAGAGGCCATCAATCACGCCTTTCACGGTGATACTGTGATTGTTCAATCGGGTACTTATACAGGTGAGGGTAACCGGAATATTAACTTTAGAGGAATGGCCATCACAGTGCGAAGTCAGGACGGAGCAGATACATGTGTTATTGATCCTAACAATCTTGGTTGTGGCTTTCAGTTCAACTCAGGTGAAGGGCTAAACTCAGTGCTCTCCGGCTTTACAATTACAGCCAACGGAATACTCTGTAATGGATCCGATCCAACAATCCGTGAGTGCAGGTTACTTGGATTCGGCGTGCGTTGCGATCAGTTCTCCAATCCTACCATTACCAAATGCGAGTTTGCTGGAGCAAGATTGTATGCTAAACACAGTAAGCCCATAATAGTTGACTGTCTCTTCGAGGGACGGTGCGCAGAGCGCGGGGGCGCAATCTATTTGGATGGTCACTCACATGTTTTCCTATATGGATGTAGGCTACTCAACAACACCGCGGAAGAAGGTGGCGGAGCGATATACTTGCTTAATGGTCTCTCAAAGCTAACTGTAGATGGGTGCGTGTTGGCCGGCAACCATGGTGGTACATGGGGAGGAGGAATATACTCCAATGGAGGAGAAGTACGTATTACTAACTCTATCATCAGTGGAAACCGTGCGATATCGGGTGGTGGTTTATACGTCAATGGTGGCTCTGTAGTCCTGGAAAACTGCACTGTCGTGAACAATGCGGCGAATAGTGGCCCAGCATTGTACCTCAGGAACACTGGCACCTCGGTCTGTTTGACTAACTGTATTATTAGGTCCCACAGAGACGCAGACTCCTCCTTCAACAATGACCACTTCGATGGTTATTACGCGAGTGAACCTCTTATCACATACAGTAATATAGAAGGTGGTTGGCCATCTGGTGATAACATAGATTTCGATCCACATTTTGCGGAGCCCGGCTATTGGGATCTGAATGGCACACCATATGCATCCAGAGATGATTTATGGGTTCAAGGGGATTATCATCTGAAATCAGAAACGGGGAGGTGGGATCCGGTTAGTGGAAACTGGGTCAAAGACGATGTGACGAGTTCCTGTATTGATGCCGGGGATCCTAATTCGGATTGGGGGGATGAAGTGTGGCCGCATGGCGGGCGGATTAATATGGGGGCTTACGGCGGGACGTCGCAGGCGAGCCTGTCGGCCGAGCCGCAGGTGATGACTCTGCCGCGGGTGGCGTATGTTTACTTTGAAGAGATTGAGATGGCCGAGAGCTACCAGGCCCTGCTCACCACCTATGGGTGCCCTACCACTTTGATTCCGGGGGACCAGGTGGCGGCGACGGCGTTCGATGCTTACGATCTTGTCATAGCCGGGACCGACACCGGGTATTCGAGAGTCTGGGCGGACGAGCAGAACGTTGCGGCGGTCGAAGGGTCCGGCAAGCCGGTTGTCGGCCTGGGCCAGGGAGGTTATTCGTATTTCGGCTACCTCGGACTGACAATCGGCCGTCCACACGGCGCCCACGACCGCGGCGGCGCTATCGAGCCGGTCGATCCGAGCCATCCGCTGTTCAGCGAACCTTATCCGATTGAAATTCCTGAGAGCGGCGTGCTGGAATTATGCGCGGAAACCGATCTGATCCACATCTACCTCTATCCGGCTGCTCCTGAGACGGTGACCACTCTGGGGCTGGACGCCGGTAATCCCGGATATTATTCTCTTGTCCTGGAGAATGATCGCTATTTATTCTGGGGCTTTGAGGCTAATGTAGATAGCCTGACCGAAGACGGCAGGAAGCTGTTTTTAAACGTCGTGATCCGCACGGCAAACGCCGCATGGGCGGTGCCGGCAAATTAGGAAGAATCGCTGCGCAGTGACTTGTCACTTGTCGTATACACATGTGCCGCAGTCCGTATCCTGCGGCAGGCTCGCAACCGGGTCAATGGGCATCTAAACCATTACCGATTGTTAAAGTGCGTTCTGCCATCGCATTGAATTCGGAATTTAGAATTCTGAATTCGCAATTCTCTCGATGATCCCAATGTTTGGAATTGAAACTATGCTCCTTTGGGGACGATGAAGATTTCCACTCGTCTGTTTTTCGGGTTGCCCTTCTTGTTGGGCAGATTTTCTTCTACGGGTCTGTATTCTCCGAAGCCACGAACGCTCAAGCGGGTCGGATCAACATTACTCTTGATCATTATTTCCAGAACGGATATTGCCCTATGTGAAGAAAGATGCCAGTTAGTGGGGTGCTTATCAAGCGTCGAAGGTTTCGCGATGCGAATGTCGTCGGTGTGGCCGGCTATTACGACGTCGAAGTCGGTGGCCTCTTCGCCGTTGAGAATATTCGAAAGCGCCTGAACCGCCGGAATGGACGAACTTGCGACTTTGGCACTGCCGAGCTCGAAGAGCAGATCGCTCTTGAATCTTACCACGCCGCGTTTCGCATCGTAGGTGACCATATCATGCTGGTTTGCGAAATCTTCCAGTAACGTGCTCAGCTCGACCGGCACCGTGGTTCCGCCTAAGAGCAGCTTTTCCTGCAGCGAGACGATCAAATCTTCCAACTGTTTCTTGTTTTCCAGCAGTGCGTCGTACTTTTCCTGGAGGGCCTGCATTTCAATGCCGCCTGTCTGCCGGGCTGCGGCAAGCTGCTGTTCCAGTCGTGTTAGTTTAGTCTTGGTAACACCGAGTTCTGATTCAAGTTCGCCAATACGCCGTCTCTGCACGTCGTTTTGAATCCGCAGATCCTGGTTGCCGTTACAGCCGGTTATTGCCAAAGCAAGGGTACAAGTGATGAGAATCGCTGAAAGTCTGACAGTTCGCATGATATAAGTCCTTTCCTTGAAAATTCAGATATTCCTTTGACTTTCCTTAAAAACTCAAGCCCATCCGGGCTGCAAAGACCCAGCATATTATGCATTCTCAGCCCTCAACCACGAAATAAAACCGATTTGTTTTTGTTCGTCAAGAATAAACTTCACAAAATATCGACGGCGCTGCGCCGGTTTACCTGCTATCTACGCTAAGTTTTGCTGGAATATGCCGGAATTTTTGATATACTGTCGAGTTTGAAGGTAGAATTGGCGATTCGATTTGCGTGTTTGGATTGCATGAAAGTACTGGTTGCGGAAAAATGCGGTTTCTGCCACGGCGTCAGGAATGCCATCAGCGTTGCTGAAAAGATCCTGGCCGAAGAGCATGACGTCTACAGTCTCGGTCCCATAATTCATAATAAAGACGTCGTGGAGCGGCTTGCCAAGAACGGGCTCAAGACCGTGAGCAAGGTTGAGCAGGTCCGTTCCGGCACGGTCCTGATCCGTTCTCACGGAGCGGCTCCTGCCCAGATAATGATGCTCGAAGAAAAAGGATTCAAGATAGTTGACGCCACCTGCGTGCTGGTCAAGCGGGTCCAGCATATTGCGGCCGAACTTGAAAGGGGCGGCTACAAAGTCGTGATTATAGGCGAAGAAAATCATCCCGAAGTTAAGGCGGTCGTCGGTTGCGCCTCGGACGTTGTTGTTCTGGCCGATGAATCCGACCTGCACAAGCTGCCGGCCAACGGAAAATTAGGGGTGGTCTTCCAGACAACGCAGAATCCCGAAGACGTCGGCAGGATGTTGGGCGCCATAGGGGGCGGCAGCTTTAATGAGATGAAGGTAATCAATACACTCTGCAAAGAGGCGATTAAAAGGCAGGAATCGGCGGTGCGGTTGTGCGGAGAGGTTGAGATAATGTTTGTGCTTGGCGGCCTGGAAAGCGCCAACACGCGCCAACTGGCGGACCTCTGCAAGAGGGTTAATCCTCAGACCTTCCATCTGCAAAACTGGGCCGAGCTGGATAAGAGCGTGCTTTCCGGCAGGAAAACCGCCGGCGTAACGGCGGGCGCTTCGACGCCGGACTGGATAATAAACGAGTTCGTAGAGAACTTGAAAATCCTTAACTGAGCGGGAAGTCTGCGTACAAAAAAGCCTTTAAGAGTAAAAGTTTCAGATAGAATTGGCATTTCGCCGGGATACTGTTATAATGTTTGATCTCATCTGCTGCGTGGGCAGGTGGGCGCATATGGTTGAAAAAACAATGAGTTCAATTTGCGCTGTGTGGCGCAGAGGCTTGTCGGCGTAAGTGTGGAGCGTTTGACGGGCCGGGAAAGAAGACTCCACAGAAGGATTTGGTTTTATGGTAGACCGAAATATTGTCAACAAGTTAGGTTTGTCCGAAGAAAAGCTCAACGAGCAGGTCGGCGAGATGTTTGGGGAAATGGAGAATGACTTTTTGGAAGAGGCTCTGCAAACGAAAGTGGACATGCGTCTGCCGGGGACGATTCTCAAGGGCAAGATTGTTTCGCAGATCGGCAACGACGTTATCGTCGAGGTGGGTCTCAAGAGCGAAGGGATTGTGGACGCCGGCGAATTCGACAGTCCGGATGACATTGTGCCCGGTAAAGAGATCGACGTTCTCCTGGAAGACACCGACTCCGAGAGCGGCCTGGTTCAGTTGAACAAGCGCAAAGCCGATCTGATCAGGGGCTGGGCGAAGATTCTGGAGGAGAAGAAGGAAGGTGACGTTGTCACCGGCAAAGTTATAAGACGAATCAAGGGTGGTTTGCTTGTAGATATTGGTGTGCCTGTTTTCCTGCCGGCTTCGCAGGTCGATATCAGGAAGCCGGGCGATATAAGCAGGTTTATCGGCAAAGAGGTAAAATGCGTGATCCTCAAGATCGACGTCGAAGGAAGAAATATCGTCATATCGAGGCGCAAGCTGATCGAAGAGGAACGCCGCAGCAGTAAAGAAAAAATCCTGTCGGAAATCGAGGTCGGCCAGCTTCGCAAGGGCGTTGTCAAAAACATTGCCGATTTCGGCGTATTCGTGGATCTGGGAGGTCTCGACGGCCTGTTGCACATTTCCGACCTGAGCTGGGGCAGGATTTCACACCCGTCCGAAGCGGTCGAACTCGATCAGGAGATCGAGTGCATAGTTGTGGGTGTTGACAAAGAGCATGAGAAAATCTCGCTGGGCCTGAAACAGAAGACCGCCAGCCCGTGGGAAGACGTCGAAACACGCTATCCCATAGGAGATAAGGTTAAGGGCAAGGTTGTCAACGTCATGAATTACGGGGTCTTTGTCCGTCTCGAAGACGGGATCGAAGGTCTTGTGCACATCAGCGAGATGAGCTGGACCAAGCGACTGGCCCATCCGGGCGAGATGGTTAATCTCGGGGATGAAATCGAAGTCGTCGTGCTCAGCGTCAATAAAGAAAAGCAGGAGATTTCGTTGGGACTCAAGCAGACGCAGACCAATCCCTGGGCTATTGCGTCCCAGAAATATCCGGCCGGAACGGTTGTCACCGCCAAAGTACGCAGCGTAGCCAATTTCGGCGCTTTTCTGGAGATAGAACCGGGAATCGACGGCATGGTTCACATATCGGACCTGAGCTGGACGCGAAAGCACAGCCATCCCGGAGAGGCGCTTCAGAAGGGCCAGGATGTCAAATGTGTCGTCCTGGAAGTCAACGAAGAGAAAAGACGCGTATCATTAGGCATCAAGCAGTTGACCGAGGATCCCTGGTTGCGTGCTATTCCGGAAAAATATATCCCGGGCCACATTATCAAGGGCAAAGTGGCAAAACTTACGAATTTCGGCGCTTTCGTCGAGCTTGAGCCGGAGTTGGAAGGACTATTGCACATCTCCGAGCTGGCCGATCATAAGATTGACAAGCCTCAGGACATCGTCAAAGTCGGCGACGAGGTCGAGGTCAAGATTCTCAAGGTAGACAGCGACTCTCGCAAGATCGGATTGAGCTTGCGGCGGGTGAAATGGGCCGAAGAGGAGCAGGCCGCCGAGGCCGCGGCCCCAAAACCGCACGTCCCTGCCGGCCCCGAGAAGGTCCTTTCCGACGCCGATGCCCATCAGATAAGAAAACAGCAGTTAAAGTCCTCAGAGGGTGATTCGGTGGAATCTCTTGCCGAGCCGCAGATCAGGGGACCCGAACTCGTCACGCCAAGTGCTCCCGATGCCGAAAAAGCCGACGAGACACCGGCTCAAGAACAAGAAGAAGAGGATAAGGGTGCTGATTCGGAGACGTCGGAGCCGGAGCCGGCTCAGCAGGCCGAGGCCGATGCTGATGCAGGTACATCAGAGCCACAAGAGGCTCAAGAGGCTCCGCAAGAGCAGCCTGAGCAGAATTCGGATGCTCAGGAGCAGTCCGTCGAGACCACTGACGAGACCGGGCAGGAACCCGAAAAAAGCTAAGAAAACTGACATAACGTCCGATTGTTCTATATTTATAGGACTTTTTTCTTGACGCGGGCATCTGTAATCTGGTACAAATATAAGTGTCGGACGTGGTTTGCTCTCAATGGTTTGGCTTTCCGGCGTGCAGGAGTGTTCATAGTTCCCGGGCAAGAAGTCCTGCCGTAAGGCGTCCCTTTCGGGAGATCGTATCGGGCGAAGGCATGGAGTTAGAGTGATGCAGTTATTTCTCTGCAAAAATCGCATTTCAGCTTGTATCAAGTGAACAGTTCCCGCAAGGAGGAGAAGTAAAGCCGAATTCTGAGACAAAGTTTTTTCAGGCAGGCGCAATATTTAGTAAAGGCGCTCTATTGCCTGTCCGAAAATTATGTGTTACGGGTACAAGCCCCCGGTGGAGGTTCGTGCCCGCGAAGGCCAACAGCAAAATGCGATAAACGCTTTTTTGCTGATACCATTGTCCCCACAGCTCTTGGGGGCAATACTGAAATTTACCGCTCTTTCAAAAATTGTTATTGACGCATTCCGACATAATTTGGTACAAGTGAATTTGCTGGATTTGGACTATTCTTATGAATTCCGGCTTTACGGTGTGTATGGGTATCCACGTTTCCTGGGCAACCGTCCGAGCGTGTCGGGCGAGGGAAGCAGTTGGAGGTGAGGTCGTCCTAAGAACCCCTTAGGGGTGCATTACTGCGTAACGGCGTCACATTTCAACTCTTAAGTTTACGCAAGGTCTCCGCGAGGAGAGGTAAGGCCGGTTCTAAGATATTTTTTGTATCGACGGGCGGGGGGCTCGGGATGGTTCTCTTGCCGCCTGATCGAATGTTTTTCGCCACAGGTACAGCCATGGAAAGGCTTGTGCCCGCCGAGAACGTCGAATCTCCCGGTGTGTTGCCGGGGTGAGGATTTACCGTTCTATTAGATGTCTTTTGAAGGAGAAGCATCGTGTGAAGAAGGTTTTTATTTGGCCGTATTCTTGGCCAAGGGGAAGGTGCTTCGGTGTGTGGCCGGAGCGAATATTCCCATCAGTTTTCAATTAGAAGAAGGAGACAAAAAATGAGAAACATAGTTTTGGCATTAATAATTGCATTTGCATTTGGCACGGCGGCCATGGCCGGCGACATTGCGATTTCAACGGAAGTCGGCTGGTTTAATCAAGCTGCGGCCGACCGTGAATCGCAGGAAATCGTTGACAACGTGACGGCTGTCGTCGTTGAGTTATTCCCCAAGGATCAGCAGGCCGCCCTTGCAGATTGGGTGGTAGCTCATACGGGTGATGGCCAAGCGGACCTATTGATTCTTATGGGACGGATCCCGGCCAGTATTTACCCCGCCGGCAATGCCGAGCCGGACGGCTCTTTGGCCGAATTGTTCCTGGATGACGGCAACATCATTGTCAACACCGGCGACTACATGTTCTACGTCACGAGTGCCGGAGATGGTGGCAACAATGCCGTCGATGGTTTGAAGAACATGATGGACCTTAACACCGAAATGTGGGACGATAATACTGCTGTCAGCGCCACAGCCGACGGTCAGGCTATTACTCCAACTTTAGTGGATTTCCAGACTGACCGTCCATTCCATCTTAATGAACTTGCAGAACCCTGGTACACCGAACTGGCTCTCGCTCAAAACGCTGCCGGGACAAGAGCTGATCCCGTTATCGTTGCCAATATGGCTACTGG
>Ga0180431_10005000_pt1 | contig 16355 bp, 13 predicted proteins | sample SS_ome_11_FD_132459 | JGI IMG/M metagenome (GOLD analysis project Ga0180431, IMG submission 132459) | Hypersaline lake sediment archaeal communities from the Salton Sea, California, USA - SS_1_MS_1 metaG | ecosystem: Environmental > Aquatic > Non-marine Saline and Alkaline > Hypersaline >... | reverse complement strand
GCCGGTTTTTTTTTCGGGGCGGGGGCCGGCGGAGCGGGGGAGCGGGGGGCGGAGTCGAGGGCCTTGATGACGTCGTCGATGCGGACCTCGTCGAGCGACTGGACGGCCCGGATCAGGGCGATCTCGAAGTGCAACTGTTTGTTGGTGGCGCGGCGCATGCGGGTCTCGGCGTCGGCGAGGCGGTCGAGGACGCCGAGGAGCTGGTCCTGGGAGACGGGGCGCCCGGTGTTGCGGAGTTGCTCCCAGAAGCCGGAGGGGATTTCGGCGGCGGCGACCTCGGGGCTGATCTCCTTGATGAGGAGGGCCCGCAGGAAACCCGTCAGTTCGGACAGCAGTTGGGAGAGGTCTTTTCCGCGGTCTGCTTCGGATTGGACGCGTGCGACGGCCTCTGCGGTTTGGCGTTCGAAGACGGCTGCGGCGAGCGCCGCGACGGTTTCGGTGGAAGTGAATCCGAAGACGTCCTGCACGTTGTGTTCGATGATTTTTTCTCCGCAGAAGGCGACGAGTTGATCGAGCATCGACTGGGCGTCGCGCATGCCGCCGTCGGCGCCCTTGGCGATGCTCCACGCCGCGGCCTCTTCGAGGTCGATTCCCTCGAGTTGGGCGATGTGCTGGAGGTGGCGGGCGATGACGTCGGGCGGCAGCGGACGGAGGTCGAAGCGCTGACAGCGGGAAAGAATGGTCGGGAGGATCTTGTTCGGTTCGGTGGTGGCGAAGATGAACTTCACATGCGGGGGAGGCTCTTCGAGCGTCTTGAGGAGGGCGTTGAAGGCCTGGGGTGTCAGCATGTGGACCTCGTCGATGTAGTAGATCTTGAAGCGGCCGCGGGCTGGGGCGTAGTTCACGGTTTCGCGGAGTTCGCGGACCTGTTCGACGCCGTTGTTGGAAGCGCCGTCGATTTCAAGGACGTCGAGCGATCTTCCTTCCGCGATTTCGATGCAGATATCCTCGTCGGGATCGAAGTCGGCCCTGGGTCCGCCGGAGCAGTTGAGGGCCTTTGCGAAGATGCGGGCGGTGGAGGTCTTGCCCGTGCCGCGAGGGCCGACGAACAGGTAGGCGTGGGCGAGGCGGTCCTGCTCGACGGCGTTCCGCAGAGTTCGGACGACGTGGTCCTGGCCGAGGACGTCGTCAAACGTCCGAGGGCGGTACTTCCGGGCGAAGACAGTGTAGCTCATGGGGCGCGGGCGGGGCAGAGGGCTGGAGGGGCAGGGCTCAGGATTCGGAGGTCATATGGCGGGCGGGAAGGGAGGAGGCGCCCTTCCCGCGGGCCGACTGTAGAGAAGTTGGGCCGTATGTCAGGACGTTAGTTTCGGGAATTTCGCGTCGTCGCGGCCGAAGCGAATCCGTTCGTCCCCTGAGTCAAGGCCCGGGGCGAAGAGACCGGGAACGGTGCGGACCCACCCTCCAGAAGCTGCCGGACAAGCCGGGCCTTGAAAAGCGGGTCCGGCAAATCCCTTCGCGCCTTCGGGCGAGCCCCCTCGAGGACCGCCCGTCCGGTCCCGGCACTACCCGAGTCCCCGCAGGGGGCGTCCGCCGAGGAGATGGATGTGGAGGTGGGGGACCTCCTCGCCGCCGTCGGGGCCGCTGTTGATGACGACCCGGAACCCGCTTTCGGCGATTTCTTCCTGCGCCGCGATGACGGGCAGGCGCGACATCAAGTGACCGAGGAGGTCATGGTCTTCGGGTTCGGCGAGCGCGAGGCGCGGGATCGGCTTCCTTGGGACCAGCAGGAGATGGACAGGGGCCTTCGGGTTGATGTCGCGAAAGCAAAGGCACTGGTCGTCCTCGTAGACGATGTCGGCGGGGATTTCCCGTTCCGCGATTTTCTGGAAGATCGTTTTCATGGCGGTGTGGCGGGGGTCTCGTGTGGGGTGCGTGGTGAAACCTGAGGCGGGAAATGTTACAAGTCGATAGTGAGGTGAATCTTGCGGTGTTCGGGAACGGGTTGCTGGGCGAAGTTCTGGAGGAAGGCGAGAATTTCACGGTGGAGGATCTCGCAGGAGGGCGACCAACGCCGGGTTCCGCGGAGGAGGCGGGCGCTCTCGCGGAGGCCGGTGAAGTGAAACTCCTCGGCGCCCCGGGACCGCAAGTCATCGATTTCCTCCTGCAGAGCCTGGAAGAAAAGCAACTCGAAACCGTTGCCGGCCTCCCGGGCGGCGCGGGCCACCGAGACCGTCAAGGGAGGGGCAAGGGGGCTGAGATGGTCGGCGATGGCCACGCATCCGATGCGGCGCAACATGCGCTTCATGCGTTCAAAAAGATCCTCGATCGCGATGAGCCGCCACGGGCATTTGTGTTCGAGGTAATGCAGGACGCCGTCCCGGATATCGTCGATGAACGGGAAGTCGGCGCGGTCGCAGGCGTCGGCGGCTCGCTGGAGGGCAACGTCGATCCATTCGGTTTCGTAGCCGGCGACCTGGTGGCGGCCGATTTTGAGCACGGGCAGTTTTCCGACAAGGCAGATCATGGCAGTTTCAGTCTTTGAAGAGGCGGCGCTGCATGGGATCACGCAGGGCCTTGTTTTCGAGGGCTTGGATTTCGCGGATGAACTCCCCGACGTTGTCGAACTGGCGGTAGACCGAGACGTATCGCACGTAGGCCACCGGATCGATTTCGTGGAGTTTGTCCATCACCTCCGCTCCGATGATGTGAGAGGGGACCTCGGAGAGGTGGTCCTTGTGCAGGGTCGCAAGGATCTCCTCGACGGCGCGATCGAGGCGGTCCATCGAAACGGGCCGCTTTTCGCACGCCTTGACGAGGCCCCGGAGAAGCTTTTCGCGGTTGATGGGTTCGCGGCTCCCGTCTCTCTTGACGACCTGCAGTTCGGTTCGCTCGATCTGCTCGTAGGTCGTGTAGCGGTACTCGCAGTCGAGGCACTCCCGTCGCCGGCGAATCGTGGTTCCGTCCTTCGACATGCGCGAGTCGATGACCTTGTCCCGAAGTGAGCCACATTGAATGCAACGCATCACCAAATCCGATAGGTCCGCATGGTACCCAAGATCTGGTGGCGGCAAAGAAAAAATGGTGCTCTATTTTGCGGAACCGGGGGAAGGGCCCGCCTTCGGGCAGACTTTCAAAAAGAGCGGGCGGAGGAGGAGGGGCCGGGGGCGGAAGAGCAAAAAGAGCCCCTTCAAGTATTCACAATGCTCAGGAAGTCCGCGTGGTCATGCTTGTCAATTATCCAGGTTGCCGGAAGGAATGCTACAGCGAGAGTGAGCGGAGGAGGTCGTGGAGGTAGGAGAGGATGCCCGCGAGGGCGTCGCGATGGCGAGAGGAGTTGGGCAGGCAGGCGAGGGAGGAACGCGCATCGGCAAGGAGGCGGGCGGCGGCATCGAGGGCGCGGGCGATGGCGCCTCCGTAATCGGCGATTCCGACCAGAACGGGGAGGTCGAGGGTCTCCTGATTGATGATGCAGCGTTGCAGTCTGGCGCGTTTTTCGTGGCTCGCGTTTTCGAGGAGATTCAGGATCGGCAAGGTGAGCTTTCCTTTTTCGAGATCGGTTCGCAGGGTTTTTCCGAAGTGCTCCTCGGACCCGATGAGGTCGAGGCAATCGTCGTAGATCTGATAGGCGGTTCCAAGTTTGAGGCCGAAGGTTCGCATTGCGGAGCGCGTGCTGGGGGTGGATTCGGAGAGCAGGGCGCTGAGTTCCGTGGAGGCCGCAAAGAGCGCCCCCGTTTTCATCTCGATCATGCGGAAGTAGTCGCGCTTCGTGAGGGTGAGATCGAAACGGCGCTGCGTCTGGAGGATTTCCCCTTCGCAAACCGCTCGTGAGGCAGCGGCGATTCCGCGGGAAAGCGCCAGATTGTCGAACTCGGTTGACATCATCAGGGCGTGGGAGAACAGGGCGTCGCCGAGAAGAACCGCCATCCCCGCCCCCCATTTCGAACTGGCGGTGGGGGCCTTGCGGCGGGTCGCCGCTCCGTCGATGATGTCGTCGTGCACGAGCGTCGCGACGTGAATCAGTTCGAGGATCGTCCCCAATTTCAAATGTGCCGGGCGGACGCCTCCGGTGGCTCCCCCCACCATGACGCTGAGGGCGGGCCGAATGCGCTTGCCTGCAGAGTCGCAAACATAGGCGACGTAGGGTTCCACCCCCGGGTCGAAGGCCTTCACTTGCTGGCGCAAGGCGGCCTCGATCCGGCGCAACTCCCCCGCCACCAGTTGAAAAGGAAGCGTCGCCGCCCTCCCGTGCGCTGTCCTAACCCGCTCACTCATCTTGAACCAGTGGGAGGCTTCCACAGCCCGGCGCCCGCCGCAACCCATTTTTTCCAAACTTCCAGAAAATACTGAAAATTCGCAGGGGTCTGGTGCCGGGTCGATGCCGGGAGCGGGCATGATCGTGGTGGAGAAATGGGGGCTTGGCAGGGCGGCGGACCCGGGTGGAGCGGTTCATTTTCGATGGGTTGCCAACGCCTGCTGCGTTTCATTGCACCAGCGGGCATGCACCAGGCGCAAGTTGACAGGGATCGATGGCCGGGCGGTGCTCCAATTTTTGCGGATATTCTAGTTGCTGGCCGGTGGCGTCCTGCTAGTGGTGGTCGCATGTCAAATCACCGGACAAGAGGCTTTGCGATGGCGGGGATTGCGCTGGGAGTGTTCCTGGCTGGTTGCGGCGGGAAGGAAGAGGCCGAACCTGTCAAGGCGGCGGGCGAGAAGGAGGTTGCGTCGGAGGTCGCGGAGCCGGGGCCGGCTGAACCGGCGAGCGGCGACGCTCTCGACAAGCGTGCTGCGGCATTGGGATTTGGGAAGCACCTGCCGGCATCGACCCATGGTTATCTGGGAGTATTTGACGGGAAGGGGTTTGTTGACAGCCTGCGGGGGTCGGAGCTGGGGGAGATTCTGGAAGCCCGGGCGGAAGAGGAGGGGATGGACCTTGAGGACATGGAGGAGGATCCCGCAGGCGGGATGGTGTTGGCGCTTCTCGCGGAAGAAGTTTTTGTGGCGGTCGGGGAGGGCACGCCGGAGCAGGCGGCGAATCTGGCGGCTCTGAACGAGTCGATGAGGAGGCACCAGATGAAGTTGATGGTGAAGTTGCTCGAGATGAATCTGACGGGCGGGGAGGACGCGATGGGACCGATGGGGATGCAGATGATGATGATGCCATTGGTGGGGGGTTTTCTGAGGGATCCGGCGGGCGGCTTGGCGGTTCTGGAGGAATCGCAGATGCCGCCGTTGATGGTCGGGTGCAAAGTGAGCGACGAGGAGATGCGGCAGCGGATTGCGGATATGGCGCAGGGGGGGATGATGAAGATGTTGGCCTGGGGCGGGCCGGATGGAGAGGATATTTTCGAAGCGGCGAATATCGAGAGCGGCGGATCGAAGTTCAGCGGCGTGAAAATCGTCGGGGAGAAGATCGCCGCCAAGATCGGGAAGGAAGAGCGGGAGAATCTTGCCCAGTTCATGGACCCCGCGACGGTCGAAAGACTCATCAAGTTCCTGAAGGCGAAGAGTCTTCTGATGGCGGCGGGAGTGCGCGAGGATTATGTGGTGGGTTTTTTGGGATCGGGGACGGACGAACTCCAGTTCGCCGGGGAGGTTTCGCAATCCGCGGTGGCGCGGAGCGAGTTTGGCTTTCTGGACGGCTACACGGACAAGAAGCTGCTCGGGGTGATGGCGATGTCGAAGGATCTGCAGGACGCGGCGGTGCGGCATTCTGCTCCGTTCGGGAGCATCGCGAAGGGGATCCGCGAGGGGCTCCGCGAATCGGAAGGCTTCGGCGACACGCGCGACCTCGAGATCCTGCTGGATCTGGTTGCGAAGCAGGAGAAGGCCTTGATGGAGATGAACCGGTTCAGTGCGGCGGGGGTGGTTGCGTATCGCGAGAAGGGGCTGAAGATCGAGAGTTACGGGGGCGGGAACGCGGCGGGGATGGATTTCGAGGCCAAGCACCGGTACGGCCGGCTGGCGGAGCGAGAAGGGGTGTTGGTGTTCGCGAACTGGGTGGCGGATGAGGAGTATTCCGGGAAGTTGTTCGAGTATCTCGACACGGTGGGAGAGACGCTTTACCTTGGAGCGAAGCAGGCGGCGGGGCTCGATATTGATGAGGCGGATTTCGAGGAGTTCAAGGAATGGTTCGCTCTGATTGATGGGAAGTTTCGCCCCCATGCGCTGGAGATCTGGCAGGCCCTGCGGGGGGATCTGTTGGCGGGGTTGGGCAATGAAGCGGCGCTGGTGATGGATCTTGACGGCGAGCTTCCGGCGGTTCCGGGACTTCCGCAGGCGGTGGTGGACAACGGGAAGGCTCCGCGCCTTGGGGTCATCGCTCCGGTGGATGACCGGGCCAAGCTCGGAGCCTGCTGGGAACGGCTCGACAAGGCGGTGCGGGGCATCCTCGAAGTGGTGGCCACGATGACCGACAACAAGATCCCGATGCAGAAGCCGATGAGCAGCGAGAGCGACGATCTCAAGACATGGTTCTTCCCATTCCCGTTCCAGACCGACGACTTCGTGCTGTCGGCTTCGCTCGACGAGGCCGACTTTTTCCTTGCGACCTCGAAGTCGTTCGTGAAGGAGTTGGCGGGTGCGATCGAATCCGGAGAGGCCGGCGCGGAGCGCCGGGGCGCCTATGTGGATGTGGATCTGGTGGTGCTCACTGCCTACCTGAACGACTGGATCAAGTTGTTCGAGACGCACGGAGCTGAGATGTTCGGCGCGGACTCTCCGCGGTGGGAGGAGTTTCGCGAGAACCTGCCGATGCTGAAGAGGCTCGCGGCGGCGTCCGGCGAACTGAAGGCGATCAGGGCCCATACTCGCAAGGAGGACGGCATCGTGCGCTCGTCGATCTTCTTTGAGGCGGGCGAGTGATACGGAGTTGATTCCGCTCGCAAACTTCGCTCGATGGTATAGGTTGAGGCATGCGGAAGTTCGTTGTTCCGCAGGAGGACGTGGAGGAGATGAGGGCCTCCCGGGCTGTTGCGGTCGAATTGGCGCTGCAGCGCGAGCGGCGACGGCAGACGATCCAGTCGATTGCGAGCGCCCTGCTGGTGGTGGGGCTTTTGGCCGGTATTCTGGCGTTGATTGTGGTGATACCATGGCGATGGGACATCTCCCCGATCGTCACCTACGAGGCGCCGAATCCGGAGCGGGAGGAACTCGACCGGCCGGAAATCGACCAACGGGCTCGCCCGAACCCGCCGGGGATGAAGTCGTCCCGGGCGAGGGTGATCGCGTCGAAGCTTCCGGCGGAGCTTGCGGTGCCGGTGCCGGAAGATCCGATTCCGGAGGGTCCCTTCGGGATGTCGGAGGAGATCGGGGAGGGGTGGGGTGATGGAGAGGGCGACGGCAGCGGGGGGGGCGGGGCGTCGTTCTTCGGCAGCCGGCGGAAGGGGAAGCGGGTGGTTTACGTGGTGGACTTTTCCAATTCCATGGGAAGCTCGACGGAACGAGGCGGGACACGGATCGCCTCTCTCAAGAAGGAGCTGATCCGGTCCATCAACGATCTTTCCTCGGGGATGCAGTTCGCGGTGATCTTTTTCTCGTCGCGCAGCTGGACGATCGACACCGAGGGACCCAATCACGTGGACAACGGCTGGAACGGATTGGGCGACCCGCCGCCGGCGAACTGGTATCCCGCGACGGAGCATATCAAGCGGAAGGTCATCAAGCAGATCAGCGCGATGCCTGCGGACGGCGGCACCATGTGGTATCCGGCGCTCAAGCAGGGCTTCAGCATGACACCCCCGCCCAACATCGTGTATCTTCTTTCGGATGGCGAGCCACGGGACGGGGAGAACGTGCTCTTCGACCTGAAGGAGATCAATCCCCACGGAGTGCCGATTGACACGATCGCCTTCGAACTGCCGGGCAGCCCGGCCGCCATGTTGAACGAAATCTCGCAGAATACCGGCGGCAAGTTCAGCATGGTCTACAAGGGCAAGCTGCTGCGCGGCATGGCGGCGGAGAAATACACTTCTCCGCAGTTCGACTAGTGGTCCGTCAAGATGGATCTGACGGATATTCGCTGGTGGGATGGAGCGCTGGTTGCGTTGGCGAAGGGTCGAGAATCTACGGATCCACTCCGCTTCGCCGCCTTGCCAGCCCGCCATCCTCCGGCGCGCCTGCCCATCATCTCGATCTTGACGAACCACTGGCCGGGACCGCTACGGCGAGCGGGCGCGGAGCAAAGCCTCCGCCACGGCGAGGTCGCGGGGGAAGGTGATCTTGGGGTTTGGGAAGGGGTTTTCGACGAGTTGGGTGGCGACTCCGATGGCGGTGGCGGCGGAGACGTCGTCGGTGACGTGGAGGCCGTGTTCGAGGACGTGTTGGCAGGCCTGTCGTGCGATTGCGTATCGGAAGACCTGGGGGGTTTCCATGGCCCGGAGGCGCTCCCGGTCGACGGCGCGGTGGACGAGGCCGTCGGGGCGGACCAGTTGCAGGGTTTCGGTGATGCGGTGCGCGAGGGCGGCGGCGCCGGACTGGCGGGCGCTGGCGATGCAGGATTCGATCTGCTCGGGGGCGACGCAGGGGCGCGCTCCGTCATGGATGGCAACGAGGCCGGGGGCCGGAGAGAGGGCTTCGAGGCCGTTGGCCACGGAGTGGAAGCGCTCGGTTCCGCCGTCGACCCGGAGGACGGTGCGGGAGGCGTCGAAGCCGAGGCACGCGAAACGTTCGGCGGGAGCGACGATTGCGATGGTGTCGATCGAGGGGCAACGCAGGAAGGCGTCCAGGGTCCACTGCAGGACCGGTTTGCCGAGGAGCGGGGCGCGGAGTTTGTCGAAGCCCACCCGGCGGCCCTCTCCGGCGGCGACGATGATGGCGGCGCAGGACATGGACAGCTTAGCCGAGTCTCCGCATCACGGCCTGTGAGAGCGTCTTGCCGTCGGCCCGGCCCGCGGCTCGCTCCTGAAGGATCTTCATGACCTTGCCCATGTCGGCCTTTGACGAGGCGGCGGTTTCGGCGACGGCGTCATCCACCATGGCGGCGATCTCCGTCCCGGAAAGCGGGGCGGGGAGATAGCGCTCGAGGATTTCGATTTCGGCTTGTTCCTTTGCGGCCAGTTCCGAGCGGCCGGCCTGCTGGTATTGCTCGATCGAGTCGAGGCGTTGTTTGACTTGCTTTCGGATGACGGCGACGCTTTCGGCCTCGGTCAACTCCGCCTCTGCGCCGCCTTTCTCGATGGCGGCGTTCTTGAGGGCGCTCTTGAGGGCGCGGAGCGCCGCGAGGGCCACGGCGTTCCTTGCCCGCATGGCGTCCTTGAGATCCCGATCGAGGTTTGATGCAATCTCACCCATGGCGATGATGGTAGAACGGCGGTCGCGGAGGAAAAGGGAAAAGAAATGACTTGTCGAACGTATACAGAGCCCCGGGTGAAGCGGATTCGGGAGTTTGCAGCCATGAAGCTTGTCGTGTCGAGTGCGGGCCTTTCGCTTTGGACCCTCGTCGCGGCGGCCGCCGGCCCGCCCTTCCTGGGCAATGGCATCAAGATCGGCGAGGTGACCGCCGGCACGGCCGTCATCTGGGCGCGGTTGACCGAAACACCGAACTGCAAGCCGCCGCAGTTCAAGCAGCCCGGCGCCACGGGGGAGGTCAGACTGACCGTGAAGGAAGAGGCAGGCGACGGTGTGATTACTCGCACCGCCGGCGTTGATCCCCGGCGAGATTTCACGCACCAGTTCGTCCTGACCGGTCTCAAGCCGGCCACCGCCTATCAAGTCTCGGTGACGCCGGGCGATGCGGAGGATCGGAGTGTGCGAGGCCGATTCACCACCGCGGCGGCGCCGGACCGAGCCGCGCGCGTCGTCTTCACCGTCACCACCGGCCACAAATTCAAGACCATTGATGATCCGGGCCGGGGCCAGAAGATCTACCCCGCGATGCTTGCGCTCGAGCCGAGCTTCTTCGTGCATACCGGAGACATCGTGTATTACGACGGAGACCTTGAGCCGATGGGCGCCACCGTCGGGAAGGCCCGTCTGCACTGGCACCGCATGTATTCCCTACCCAACCAGATCGCGTTTCACCGCCAGACGCCCAGCTATTTCATCAAGGACGATCACGACACCTTGAAGAACGATTGTTGGCCGGGCCAGACCTACGGCGAGCTGACCTTTGAAGAGGGCCGGGCGATCTTTCGCGAGCAGGTGCCGATGGGCGGGAAGACCTATCGCACCATTCGCTGGGGAAAAGATCTGCAAGTCTGGCTGCCCGAGGGCCGGGACTTCCGCAGCCCCAACACGATGCCGGACGGGCCGGACAAGACGATCTGGGGCGGGGAGCAGATCGCGTGGTTCAAGCGCATGGTGGAGCAGTCCGACGCCACGTTCAGGATTCTGGTCAGTCCGACTCCGGTGGTTGGCCCGGACCGCGCCCGCGGCAAGAACGACAACCACGCCAACGCGGCCTTCCGGCGCGAGGGTGACATGCTGCGCAGGTTCCTTGCCGGTCACGATATGATCGTCTGCAGCGGCGACCGCCACTGGCAGTACCACTCGGTGGACGCCGAGACCGGCCTGATGGAGTTCTGTTGCGGCCCGTCAACGAACCGGCACGCCGGTGGGTGGAACCCGGATAAGGTCACCTCGGAACACCGCTTCCTGCGAGTGCGCGGCGGGTTTCTCTCGGTGACGGTGGAGCGGATCGACGGCACGCCCACGGCTGCTTTCCGCCATCACGATGTCGACGGGAAGAGCGTCAACGAGGTGCGCCTGACTCGATGACCGGCTGGTGCCGGCTCCGGCGAGGCAAGCCCGCGTTTTCAAGGAGTCGAGGAGCCGGCCGGTTGCCGAGCCGGGAAACGCCAGTTCCTTGCCGGAGTCAGTCTTTTGGAGGTTGCGGGGGCTGAGGGCGTCTGACACGGTGCCGGAATGAAGGCGAAGGTGGTTTCCGCCGGGTCGGTGGTGTTGGTGATCCTGGTGCTTGCCGGAGTGCTGTTGGCGGCGGGCCAGAACAAGACCTGGATTGATCCGGAGGTGGCGATGCGCGAGGACCCGGACTTCGCGGTCCAGGGCGAGTATGCCGGAAAGGGGTCTGGCCTGCGGGTGGCCGCTCTCGGTGACGGGAGGTTCTGCCTGACGCGCTACAACGGCGGACTTCCGGGAGCGGGCTGGGACGGCGATCCGGTCGCGCACGAAGTGACGGACCGCGAGGGTGTGAGGAATGCCACGCGAGACGCGAAGAAGATCGAGCGCACAAGTCCGACCCTTGGGGCACGCCCTCCGGAAGGCGCAATGGTCCTCTTTGACGGGAAGGTCCGGCCACCGTTGCGGGGTGAGGCGCGGGACGGGATCTTGTGGGAGGGGGCGAAAGCGCCGGGGCCTCACGGGGATTTCCGGTTGCACCTTGAGTTCCGGGTGCCCTATCGGCCGAAGGAACCTCTATCGAGCCAGGACCGGGGCAACAGCGGAGTCTATCTGCTCGGCCGTTACGAGGTGCAGATCCTTGACAGCTTCGGGCTGGTCTGCGATCGGGAACAAGCGGGGATTCCTCTCAAGTCGAATCCCAAACAGTGGGTTGCAAGCCTCTACAAGTTCAAGGCGCCGGACATTCCGATGGCCTACCCGCCGCTACGCTGGCAGACCTACGACATCACCTTTCGCGCGCCGCGCTTCGACGCGGACGGGAAGAAGATCGCGAACGCCGTCGTGACGGTGCTTCACAACGGGGTGAAGGTCCACGACGCCGTCGAACTGCCAAAAGGAACCGGACGCGGTGGATGGAAACGGGAAGTGGCGGCCGGCCCCATCCTCTTCCAGGACCACGGCGAACCGGTGGCCTTCCGCAACATCTGGCTGGTCGAGGAACGACCGGCGCCACGTCGAGGAGGCGCCGGCCCGTCCGCCGGGAAGTGAAAAGAGTGGAGGGGTCCGGGAGTGGTTCTCAGGAAGGTGGCGCGACTTCGAGGAGGGCGCTGAGTTTGTGGTGGAAGTCGCAGCGGACCTTCCATGCCTTGGGGCCTTGGTATGTCGGCGGATGAAGCGGCTTTGGCAAGAGGGGGTCGTTGCGGATGGCCCGCCACCAAAGGCTGCGGTCTTCTTCGAGGATCTTCCGCACGCGTGGCGGCGATAACGAGGTTTTCCGCGATTCCCCGGCCACATTTTTGGCGAATTCGATGTATTGCCGATAGGCGTCATTGATGGGCCGGAGGTCCCACGCCTTGGCGGCGATTTGCTCGGGCCGCTGCCTTCGTGGCGGTTGGCCTGTGAAGACAAGGACTTTTGAGTGGTATTCTTACTGGTGGGTGAGGAGTTTTTCGGTGTATTTGGCGAGGAGGTCGGCTTCGAGGTTGACGAGTTGGCCGGGTTTGGCGGTTTGGAGGTTGGTGACCTCGATGGTATGGGGGATGATCCAGAAGATGGCGGAGGTTGGGGTGAGGTCGGCGATGGTGAGGGAGATGCCGTCGACGGCGAGGGATCCTTTGTCGATGCAGTATTTGTGGATGTGGGAGGGGAGGGAGACTTCGAGGCGGTGGTCCTGGCCGCGTGGGGAGAGGTCGAGGATCCGGCCGGTGGCGTCGACGTGGCCTTGGACGAAGTGGCCGCCGAGGCGTCCGTCGGCGGGGAGGGGGCGTTCGAGGTTGGCGAGGCCGCCGGGGGTGAGTTCGCCGAGGGAGGTGACTTCGAGGGTCTGGGCGAGGAGGTCGAAGGAGGCGTGGCAGCCATCGAGGGCGGCGATCGTGAGGCAGCATCCGTTGACGGCGACGGATTCGCCCACGGCGAGTTGAGCGGCGAAGGGAACGGCGAGGGTGAGTCGGGCCTGTTCGCCACGGCGTTCGAGGGAATGGACCTTTCCGACGGTTTCTACCAGACCAGTGAACATGAGGGGGTGACGGGGTGAGGGGGGGATTATCCAGCGAGGCAAGCCTCGGACCATGATACAGGATACAGGATGCAGGATGCAGGGAACACGGGACTGCATCCTGAATCTTGCACCCTGCATCAGGCAGGGAAACCTTGCTGCCGGAAAACTTGACTCATTTGTGACGACTTCTGGATTTCAAGGATTCTAGTGGGCGTTGTGGGCGGGGTCGGGGGCGCGGGTGTCGACCTGTGGCGGGGGATAGGAGTGGTGGGGGTCCGGCGCAGGGGGTCCCTTGACCATGCCGGGAGTGACGAGCAACATGAAACAGGCTGCCATGATGAGGGTGGGGATGATGGCGGAGATGGCGAGGTTGAGCGGGGAGACGCCGCCTTCGAAATAGCGGCCGAGGAGCGATTGGCCGGCCGGGTTGGGGGCGTTGGCGATGACGGTGAGTCCGCCTCCGGTGACGGCGCCGGCCACCACCGCGTATTTGGCGGCGGCGGCAAGGCCGGGGGCCTGGGCGGCGAGGTAGGTCACGGCGGCATTGTCGTTGAAGGCGGTGAGGATGGTGGCGCCGATCATGAGGGCCCAGTTGTTGTCGATGGAGGAGAGGGTGAGGGAGATCCACCATGCCTGGCACCGGCCGTGGATGACGAGTCCGGCGAGGAAGAATCCGACGAGGAGGGGGGTTCGCATCCGGACGTCGTTCTGGTGGTGGCCGGTGGCCTCGGTGAATCCGATCAGGAAGAGGAAACCCCCGATGAAGAGCGGGGGGTAGTGGTTGGTGAGAACGGTCCAACCGAGGAAGAGGAGGTGGACGACGGTGACCCAGTGGGGGATGGGGTCTTCGCGTTCCTCCCAGCGGAGAGGGATATGGACGTCGAGCGAGCCGGTGGGGGTGGGTGATTCGAGCTTCCTGAAACAGTGGCGGAAGCTGAAGAAATAGATGCAGTTGGCGAAGACGATTCCGAGGCTGGCTTTCCAGCCGAAGTTGGCCATCATGAACAGGAATCCCCAGTTCCAACGCTCGGCGACCATGAGGACCGGGGGGGCGGCGAAGTGGGTGAGGGTGCCGCCGACCGAGATGTTCACGAAGAGCAGCCCGATGGTTGCGTATGCGAAGCGGAGGGGCGGTTTGAGGTCGTAGAACTTCTTGCCGAGGAGCATGGCGGCAATCGTCATGGCGGCGGGTTCGGTGATGAACGAGCCGAGGAGAGGGGTGAGGGTGAGGGTGGTGAACCACCATGCGGCCGGGGAGCCTCCGAAGAGGCGGGCCACGGAATGGACGCAGTGTTCGGAGAACCTGACGATGGGCCGGGTGGCGGCGGTGGCCATGATGATGATGACGAAGAGCGGCTCGGTGTAGTTGACGTCCCGCCCGAGGTAGAACTGGAGCTGGGCGAGGCCTTTCTGGAAGCCGTCATCGAGGCCGTGGTCCTGAAAGCCGAAGAACCAGACCACGGCGCCGCCGAGGGCGACGACCCAGATGCCGAAGATTGCCTCGACTTCGCCGAGGAAGTGGAAGAGGCGCGAGAAGAAGGAGACGTCGTCCCTTGCGTCGTGATGGGGTTTGTCGACGGCGCGGCGGCCGGTCTGCTCGATGCGTTCCTTGTGGCGTGCTTCGTGGAGGTATTCGAGTTCCTTGAAGACGCCGACGATGAAGGTGTGGATGATGGCGCAGAGGAAGATGATGGTGGCGGCGAGGTTGAAGCCGTCCTGCTTCAAGGCGCGTTTCCAGAGTTTCTGCCAGAAGCCGGCATCGGGGTCGTCTTCGTAAAGGCTGAGGGGGAGGGGAAACTTCGCCCACTGGTCTTCTTCGAGGTGGAAGACCTCTTCGGGGTAGGAGGGTTGATGGGCCGTCGCGGCAAACGCGGCGGGCCATGGAAGGCAGAAGACCGTGAGGAGGAGGACGAGGAAGGGGGCGCGGTTCATGGCGTGCGCGGGCGCACTTTAGGGGCAGGAGGTTGGGGGGCAATGGAAATTGGGGCCACTTGCGCGGGAGTTGCCGAAACGATAGAATCGCGGCGTGAGGCGGATGTTTGGACTGCTGGGGATTGCGGGGTGCGTTCTGGGGGTTGTGGCGTGCGGGAGATTCGGCGGGGAGAGTTCCCGACGGGCGGCTCGATTGCCGCGAATTCCGGAACATCTGCGGGCCGGGCGCGGGGGCGAGCCGACGGTGACGCGGGTGAGGGTGGACGACCCGGAGGAGATGGCTTCGGCCGAGGAGCAGGTTCGCGAGCGCGAGAAAGACCTGCTGTGGACGGACCCTGACAACCCGGAGGCGGAGTTGGTGCACATGCAGGAGGTGACGACGGAGGGGACGGGAAGGCAGCCGTGGGGAGTGAGCTTCACGGAGGGGAAAAGGAGCGGAATGCGCACTGGAAAGCCGCTGGTGGTGTGGTTTACGGATTCGAAGCGCAGTCCGATGTGCGGGGCGCTGAGCGCGGAGGTCTTCTCGACGGCGGAGTTCAAGGAGTGGGCCGAAGACGAGGTGGTGCGGGTGCGGCTGGACTTCAGCGTCAAGGGGGAGAATGAGGACGACCGTCTCAGGAAGCGGGATTATCTTGAAAAGCTGAAGGAGCGCTACCGAGTGCTGGGGACGCCCGCAGTGCGGGTGATGGCGCCGGACGGGACCGTGACGGGGCGCTACCGGGGGTATCAGCCGAGTTACGGGAAGTTTTACTTTGACCGCATGAAACGGGACGTGGAGGCGGCGCGGCGGCACCACGAGGAGTGGGTGGCGCATCAGAAGCGTCGCGGGTACCGGACCTGGACGGACGACCAGGGCCGGACGCTTTTCGCGAAGCTGCTGCGCTATCTTGAGGGGGAGATGATTCTGGCGGAGCCTGACGGGAGGCGGGTTCGGGCGTTGGAGCGCAACCTTTCGGCGGCGGACCGCGCCTGGATCGAGCGGGAGAAAGGGAAGCGGCTGTGATTGATCAAAGGCCTTTGACGGCCTGCGGAGGAGGGCATAACCTCGCCCGCCGCGCCTCACAGGAAGCATGGAAGACGTAGTGATCATCGGGACCGGATGCGCCGGGTGGACGGCGGCGATTTACACTGCCCGGGCGAACCTCGATCCCCTTGTGATGGCGGGCGGACAGCCGGGCGGGCAACTCACCACGACGAGCGAGGTGGAGAATTTTCCGGGGTTTCCGGAGGGGGTTGACGGCTCGACGCTGATGTTCAACATGCAGCAACAGGCGCAGAGGTTCGGGGCGCGGATCGAATTCAAGAGTGTCGAGCGGGTGGAGGTGCGGGACGAGGGATCGTTCCGGTTGTTTTGCGGGGAGGGGGTGGAAGTGGAGGCGCGCGCGGTGATTGTTGCGACCGGGGCCTCGGCGAGGATGCTTGGTCTGCCGGGGGAGGGCGAAATTTACGGCAAGAACGGGCTGACCACCTGCGCCACCTGCGACGGGGCGTTCTACAAGGGGATGCCGGTGTGCGTGGTGGGCGGCGGCGATTCGGCCTGCGAGGAGGCCACGTTTCTGACGCGGTTTGCCAGCAAGGTCCATCTGGTGCATCGCCGAAACGAACTGAGGGCCACAAAGCTGCTTCAGGAAAGGGCCTTCGTCCAGGAAAAAATCGTGTTCGCATGGGATACTGTCCCCCTTCGCAT
>Ga0180431_10004998_pt1 | contig 16359 bp, 17 predicted proteins | sample SS_ome_11_FD_132459 | JGI IMG/M metagenome (GOLD analysis project Ga0180431, IMG submission 132459) | Hypersaline lake sediment archaeal communities from the Salton Sea, California, USA - SS_1_MS_1 metaG | ecosystem: Environmental > Aquatic > Non-marine Saline and Alkaline > Hypersaline >... | reverse complement strand
CGCACACACACACAAACGTTCACACAAAACACCCAAAACACCCAAAAACACCAAAAATACCCCACAAATAGGTAAACACAATCTCCACCCACCTCAAAGATAGGAAGACATTAACTCCACCAACACACGGGGAAGTCCAAGGGCAACGAGGACAGACTCAAAGAAAGCCAGCTGATGCTGCAGCTGACCTCGAAGCAAAGGGACGACACTGTAACCGCTCCGAGACATTTCCGCATCCACCAGCAACCGGCGACGGTCGTAGCCGCACACGAGCTCGCTCTGAAAGAGGAGAGTTGCCAATGCCGGGTCACCATTTTTGATAGAGACCTTGAAAAAATGGCGAGATAAAGACACAACGATGTCTCTTATGATTCCTCCACCATTCAAACCAGCCCCCAACCGAATGGCGCCCATGCTCAGGTACATTCTCTCGCAAAAGCGTCGGTTCGGGAGAATCCCGCATCCGAACAGCGTCTGAAACTTGTTGTGCTGGTCGCTATCCCAAAAACGGGTAAGCAGCTTGCTGCGAAACTCAGGGTCTTCCTTGATGTCGTGCAGAAGGTCTGCCATCTTCTCGTCACCTCCCAGCTCCTTTGACTCTGGGATGAGAAGATCAACGAGATCAACACCATCCCCATAGCGCAGTGTAGGTGCTTGAGAGAAAAACCACTTCAACACCTCCACGTCTTCCGCCAAACGCATGAGCAACTTCCTGTTGTATTTGCGGCCCACCACAGACTTCAGGATGTAGGAGCACAGCTTCCTGTCTGGCTTGTAGCCCAACGCAAGAGCTTTCTCCAAGATACATAGGTCCTGATTTCTCCAAGCACAACAGACGAGCTCAGTTGTCGGCCTCGTTTTGCACTCAAGAAGCATGTTGACAACTTCGGCTTCCCAGTCTCCCCATTGTGCGAATTCGTATTCGAAATGTTCCCCCTGATGGGTGAACGTGCACATACCAGCGATGTTCTCGCCACCATTGAGCTTACCGTTCCTGTAAGGGCCAATCACACTTCCTCCCGCGCGAACCCTCCATTTGCAGTCACAGTTCAAATGGTCCTTCGTGCACTTTCGACCACATCCCCGGCGACGTTTATCATGACGACACCACTTAACACGGCCAAAAACGACATTCTCACTGAAGAGCAAGCTCTCTGGAAATACCATAACGTTACCACCCTTTTCTGCGGCAGCAAGCAAAAGCTTGACCGCATTGGGGTCCTTGGCCGCAATGGCAGTTTCCAAAAGGAGCTTGAAGCCAAGGACTCCATGCTTCTTGAGCAGCTTCTCCAGTTTCCTGGTATTCCTGGTCTTGATGGCGTACACCATCTTTCCCTGGTTACCACGAGGAACGTTGGGGTCAAAGCTCATAATAGCCAAGTATTATATTTTTGGGTTCTTATGGGGTTTTGTTTACATTTTTTTGAATTCCAAATTTGAAAAATGCTAATAGCCCACTGCACGGACATAAAGACATACAATAATACACATTATATGAGTTCTAACAATAAAAATAATGAAAATACTGGATTTTTATCCAGATTAGTTGTTCCAGAAGATGAGGTTAAAAAGGCATTGGAAAAATATAAGAGGTGTATTAAAAAACTTGAAAATGGAAATAAAATAAATTGTAAATCAGAGCAAGAGGAGCTTTATTATGCTCAATTAAGGATGTATTCATTTTCGATATTGCGTTAAATAACTTAAAGATGTTATAGTATCATATTAAAATGGTTGATAACAGAGATATTAGAACAATTATTGACCCTTTTTTAGATGTACCATCTTTAAATTCTTTGTTGCTAGCATTTAAAGCACCACAATATAATGATATTACATATTCAAAGTATGTCAAAAAAATGTTAAGAGAAAAGAAAAAGGTTTGTAAACATCATTGGCATTATCATTTAAAAATGCCAGACAAATTAAGGTCAATAAAAGATTTACATGTTAGAACTAGAGAAAACATCGAAAATTTACGAAATTCAGGGTATGTATGGCAAGATACTGTAAACTCATGGATAATTTTGCGTAAACGTGGTCGTAAAGCGTATGATATGATGTTACGTGGTTATCATCCCGAAAAGGGGATTGTTCAATATTGGAGACATGAAACTAAAAGTCCTGGAGCTGGACAAACGATGTTGTTTTGGGATGAGGGAAAGAAAAGAAAACGAATACAAGTATCATGTTTATTAGCAGAGCAAAATCATTTTGATATAATATAGCCACATCGTATTTAAAAAAAAATGATTAAAAGTCTGAAGAAAATATTATATGGACAGTAAGGGGTCTTCACACGCATTGTGACCAATTTCATTGTTGGTGCTTTGGAAAAGTTCCGAAAGGAATTTGAAAAGGTCTGTAAAGCTATCCCTCTGTTTGTACCTTTACTTTAATGATCCGTTGTTAGCGGTGAAGAGGCTTGCTTCGGCAGGTGGTGCATCTAATGGAATAAACTAGACAGTGTTCGGTGAACCCCGCCAAGTGCGGCTAGTATGTTGTGTGTTGATAATCTTATCCTTAAAAAGAAAGCTCGCCCGAGACCATATTATTGAACAGGTAGAGGCTTTAAAGGAAAAAGAAAATGAACAGACAAATGAGCTGGTTGTACGGGTTGTATTGGGACCGTTTAACACCGGTTCAAGTGCGACCTAGTGTTTCGGAAGATATAGAACGAAAGGTCGACTTTAATACCGAGGCTTCTTTAACACCGAGATACCAGAATATGAGTTAAGGTTTATATAGCTTGAGTTTTTGCAGCTTTCGAACTGATAGAATTCGCTAGAACTAAAAACTTATTGGTCTCTCTTTAGTTGTCTCTTTGAGTTGGACGTCGGGAAATGTTAACCGTTGCATTAAGTGCGGGTGGGAGTATCAAGGGTGCTAGCCCGGCCTTCCCCTAGAAGGCCCCTTACGACGCAAGCACGCCATCAGGGGTTTGATGCCCCCTGGCTACAAAAATAAAGTCCGATGTATGGCCGTTGGCATAATAGTATAAATAGTATAAATAGTATAAATAGTATAAATAGTATAAATAGTATAAATAGTATAAATAGTATATTAAGTTATTATATAAAATGTCAAACATTACAGAAGCATTTAAATTATTAGGAATATACGATGCTCCAATGGCTTTTAATGTTGAATTACCTCTAATTTATCAAAAATTAATTTTAAGTAATTTTGAATATGCAAAAGCAAATATTAATAACCCTGTAATGATAATTAATTTATGTGAGCAACCTCTTAAAAGTAATAATAATAATCTTATTTATAATTTTAGATTAGATGATAGTGATAACATACCGTATCATTATTTTAAAGGAATAATGGTACAGTGTGCTCATTTAGTTAAAATGGCAGAAGATAATGATTATCCTGTTATTGTTAATTGTGCTGCTGGAATAAATCGTTCATCTTCAGCAGTAGTAACATATTCATTATTAGCAAAAAAATTAAATGTTGATAATTCGATTGGGTATATTAAATATATGAAATCACAAAAGTATGGAAATAGGTGGCCAACTTTAACAAATTATAAGTTTGTTGAATATTTAAAAAAAATGGAAAGTGAATTGAATCAATAGAACGGTATGTTCGTTAATTGTATCATTCCATCAAAATCATCAAAATATAAATAACACACTCTCAAAAATTCTCGGGTATTTTTTGGCTGTAAAAATTTTAATTCATATATCGTTTTAAGTAGGGTATTTTGTCTATTTATTTTACTTGTTTTTATTGTAACATTATTAACTTTATATTTATCTGGATTATATCTAATAAATATTGTTGGCATTCCAATTGCTTGAGTTACTTGCGCCATTCTAACTTGTTCGCACTCACAGTTATAACTATTATGTTGCTGTTCATCAACTTCAACAACTATTTTATGTGTATTTGCGTCAAATACAAAGTCAGGTCTTTTTTTATTACATTTATCAGGAAGTTGTTCGTCATAACTTTCATATTTAATTTTATTAGAGTCAAAAAGGAACTTTACTTCTCTTTGCTTGGCAAGTCTATAGCGTTTAAAAACAACAGGGTCACAAAACCCACATTTATTTTCTTTTCCAAAAACATTTAATAATCCACAAGATACACATTTTTTTTCTAAAAGATTGCACTCTTCTGATTTTTGATGTTCTTCACAGTGTAAAGGTTTATCAAGGCCATATATAGCAAACTCTTTACATTCCATACACCTTTTTCTTGGTCTCAAAATCATTCCTTCTTCTTTATGTGTTGCGCATCGTTCAACTTTTTTTCCTGGATATCCATATCCCCAAGATGTTACTATTTTTTTGCAATATTGCTGTGAACACCTATTGTTAATAACGTCCGTCATTTCTTCATCTTTATGTGTAGCACAATACATTGATTTATTTTTTTTAATACCAAAAGTAGCTCTTTTCTTACAATCTTCATCTAAACAATATTTACCACATAAATCTACCATTCCCTCTAAAGCATGGTCCATACAAAAGTTTGCTTTATTTCCTTTGAAACCATAAGATTGTATTTTTAGACATTTTTTTTCTTCGCATCTCTTTTGATATAAATCAATCATTCCTTCTTTTTTGTGATTACCACAATACTCTACTTTACCTTTTATAAATCCATATCTTTTTTGTGCCAGACATCCTTCTTGTAAACATTTGGAAGAAGAAATGTTAGTCATATTTTCTTTTGCGTGAGTTTGGCAATATAATTTTCCTTTTTTTCCAAAATAATTATAAGAAGCAGTCATATTACATTTTTCTTCTATACATTTTTTTGTCCCATAATTTTTTTTGTATATAAGATTAATCATTCCAATTTTTTATGGGTAGCGCAATATTGTGCTTTTTGTCCAAATATTCCATAAGAACATCGTTTACTACAATTTTCTTTTTGACATATTTGACTTTTACTTGTTGTTACACTTATCATACCAACTTTACTATGTTCTGAACAGTATAACCCTTTCTTTTCATTTGGAAAATTAAAATTAGGAACTTTATTACATTGTTCATCTAAACATTTTTTATTTATAACATCAATCATTCCTGGTAATTTACATTTTTTACAATGAGAACCAGTTTTATTACCTTCGTAATTAAAAGAAGCTCTTTTTCCACAAGGACACAAATCATAACGTTTTCGAGGCATTTCCTTATTTTTTTAATAATAACGAAATACTATATTCTTTTTAAGTCGCTCTCCATATACACAAACAGTAAGTTTATTAGTAGGTCCAGTATGTGGTATTAAAATCTTGTGTATATGGGTTCTTACGGAATTCATCCAATAATGTGGCATCTAATCGATTTCTAATTGGTGCATTATTTAAAGTTTTCTTATTTTTAGTTCTAGAACAGTCATTTGCTTGTGGCAATGAGTTATAAACTTTGGTAGACATCATTGCTCTTTGACTATAAGCTGTATTTTGTAAATCACCAAATTTATTTGTAGTTGCATGAATTGTATTAGGGTCTATACTATCTTTAGGACCTTCTCTTGCTGGAACACGGCCTTTAGCTAACACTTCTCTAGCAGACCTAGTAACTGCATTGTTCATCATGCATCTTTCTCGGGGTTTGTTGTCAGTATTTCCTGCCGTTCCTGTATAGGAATGATCAGATGTATATTGCCTATTCGTATATCTTGGGTCGATATCAACGACATTATATCCGCCCTCTTGCTCTCCTACCGCGTTACCAACGTACTTTACATCGGAGGTGAACTGCCTATTCGTGTTGGGCGCCTCATATTTATTACAATCCCTTCTATCCTCGGTGGGGAGATAAGCATTACCGGCATAATCCGTCATGGTGGTCTCTTTATTAGTTGTGCGAGGGACATCAGTTGGGTCATAGGCTCTTGGCCTGAGGTGCTCTTGGCGGTGTATTGGGCCAAGTCTGCCGTCAGAAAGGGTAGTCTCTTTGATCGTTGTTTTAGGAATATCATTCGGGTCATAAACAGGAGCATTAGCCGGTCTTTGTGCTGCCATATTGACAGTAGGTGCTTCTTGGAGAAGTGTTTCCTTGATAGTAGTTCTTGGAACGTCATTGGGGTCGTAAACCGGAGCATTGGCGGGTCTTTGAGCAGCAATATTAACAGTAGCTGCTTCGCGGAGAAGTGTTTCCTTGGTGGTAGTTCTTGGAACGTCATTGGGGTCCCAAACAACACCACTTCCAACCGGAAGTTGGACATTGGAAGCCCATCTAGTATTACCAACAACATCTTGCTTCCTAGTAGGACGAAGGTCCGATGTGATGGGGACATATCCTTGTTGGTCAAGGCCGACTATGTTTCCGTTAGGGATACATGATGTATCTTCACGATTGGTTTTTCCAAGACACAAACTACTTCTACCGTAATCATGTATGGAATTACAATCTAATCGCCTATCTGTATAACAAGCGTCGTTGCTTCTTGGTCCAGTTAGTTGATTAGTTTCCGGATATCCACTGCTATCACATTTTTTCATGGGAACATAATTGCCCTGTGTTTCTTCTGGGCAACCTTCTGGAATTGTCCATTGTCCAGAACCATCAACACCGCGTGGGCCACCTGGTGTATATTGGCATCTTTCACTAATGCGTACATTAGAGCGAATACCTTCTTGTGAAAAGCCTTCTCTGGGACCAGCTGGTCCCATTGCCCTTCTAATATCAGTGGTTGTTCTGTTACTATGTTTGAGAACAACTTCTGCTCTTTGTTTAGGTTTAACTCTATCTCCAGTTGTGATAAAGTATCTGTCTGGCGTCCAAACAGCAAAGCTATCTGGTCTATTCTTTTGAACAACACCAATTTTAGGTGGTTTTGATGCTTTGGCACCTGCAATAACAGGAATATTATAAGTAAGTTTAGGATTCGTTTTAACACGCAACTCATCAACTGTTTTAGGTAAAATATAATCTCTGGTTTCTGCCTGTTGAAATCCACCAGATGGGCACCAAGTATAACCCCTATTAAGTCCTGGACCAACGTATACTTTTTCGGTAGGTGCTTCATTATTTCTTTTATTGGAAACAATATATCTTTCTCTTTGGTAACCAGAAAGGTTACTCATACCATAAGGATTTCTAATATTTGCCTGTGGGTCAAATAACTGTGGGATTTCTGTTTTTCTCTTATCAAAATTATTTTGCCCTGTGAATCGTTCAACAACTTGTCTGCCACTATATTCATCAACATTTTGACGAACATGTGACCCAAAAAACGGGGTCATATTATTATGAGTAAAAAGTTTAGGGTCAATTGGTTCTCCCGTTAATGAAACCCCATACCATCCGTCACTTACTGGATTTCCAGTTGGGTGCCCAGCACCATAATGTTTTTCAGAATGGTCAATTGTCGGAACACCAACATTCATTCTCGGGGGGTTATCTTCAAATTCTACAGGTAAAGTATTATCAGCGTAATCAACTTTATTAAAATATGGCTGTGTGGGCCCAGGAACCACTAGATTAGAACCATTTGGTTTATTACTAAATACTTGTTGATATTTTTTGTCAGACATTTTTTGTTGTTGTAAACGAATATCCTGAACTCTATTTGAATTAAAAATATTATCACCATTTGGAACATTTTTAGGAGGCACTTTGGCTAAGGGGGTATCAGATTGTTTCTTATCACCACTTAACATATAACCAGCGGCAACAACAGCAGTTGCAATGTATAATTCCATTTCGCTATATTCTCTACTATAAAAACATTTTTTATTTAATTTAAATTAATTCCCTCTCAGTTATAATAAACGCGTCTAACTCTTACCCTATCTCTTCCATACACATTATTTGAAGCGGGAATAGCACCGGTGCCTATGCCAAACATAACTGCCAGGAAAACAACGAATACAAATATAATAGGCATCAACAATACAACCCATGCCGCTGTAACATGGCAATTAGAACAAAGCCAATATAATAACCATGTCCACATTCCAACAAAAATCAAATGGACCATCGTATAAAGAACTTTATGTTCACCATCATAATGCATGTCATCATGATGATGGCTTGTGAACAGACTTAGCACTGTAGAAATAATTGCTAATGTTAAATAAATAACTGCAGGTGGACACCATCCTTTACATCTCATTTTATTCGGCATTTTATTATATTATACAGTATAATTTTTTTGTATTATATTATAAAATGACAAATGCTGATAATCTTCCACAGCCGGGTATGTATATACCACATCAACCTGGAAACAGTCCAGAAAATAAGAGAAATAAAACCGTGACACATAACCCTGGGATAACTAAAAAGAATCGATTAAAGTATTCATCAACTGGTGGTGGTCGCAGGAAAAAACGTAAAACTACTAAGAAAAGAGTTAAACGTAAAACTAAAAAAAGAGTTAAACGTAAAATTTATACGGGGCCACGTGGGGGAAAATATTATCGCAAGGGTGGACGCAAAGTTTATATAACATAAATTATATACAAAAATGGGAAACTGGTTGCCAAAAGTTCCTATTAAAGAACATTATATCATTAAAGACGAAGAAGCTGATTTTTACAATATGAAAGGAAAAGGACCATTCATGGTTGATTCTTTTGGAAGAAAATATCTAAAGCCTTCTATTCAACCACTTGGATATGGTTATCCAGGTCGATATTCATTGCGAGGTGGAAGCTTTTATCCGACTGGTGACTTAAGATATATGAATAGATTACAACGAGCTTCCAGTTATAGTCCTTTAGCCTATATGACTTTACAAAACTATTATGATTACTATCCAAATTATCAATCAAGGCGCGGATTATTTGAACCATATAGGCAACAAGATGTATATGTAGATTAATTTTACTATTATGAGGCTTCAAATTAGAACCCACGAATGGTCAGAAATGCCTCCATCCACTGAAGGAATTCATCTCTAAACCTTTCACGCATTTCTGGGATGCTCTCATTGTGAATCCCCTTAAAGTTCCAGGTGTAACCTGGCACACCCGAAGGGTTTTCATGTACAGGCAAAGCCGAAAAATAACTTCCTCCTGGTGGTACACCAATAGAAACTTTGACTTCTGTAAACAAGTCAGGTCGGCTCCGACAAAAAGCGGTAGCCCAGTCTCCAAGTACAAGCGAAACAAAGTTAGGATCAAGAAATTTTCGCCAGAGACCAGACCGAATGCTAAAGGATTGAACCTTCCAAATCACTCGGTCTTTCGAATCTGTGTAAGAACCAAATACATTATCCATTCCTGCGATGAATTCTTCCATCATCACAGTGTATGCACTTGCGTATTGGTTCCACTCCTTGGTATCATCAACTCTATCGTTCTCGCTAATAGTTGGTAGATTGTCAACTCGATTAAGTGCAATGTTCACGATGCGGGTCAAATGTTCCTTTGGAGTTGGTTCCTTTTTCTCAAGAGGAAGGCTTGTATTTAATTCTCGTGTCTTTGCTTCAATTGCTTGAAGCTCAGGTGTGAGAAGTAACGAGGCCATTTTCTTGTGCCACTTTCGGAAAGATGCTTGGAGGTTTGGTGCGTAAAAGTTGTCCTCACGCACAAACTCATCGTAAATTTCCAAAAATGGTCTGACTAATGGAGCCAACTTGTCGGAAATGTCCGCGTTTTCTACACCTCGGAAGGGTTTCAATTTAGACTCATTTGCTTTCGCCCAAGCCTCAACCGACGCACCAATTAGCTCATGTTGAGAAACGTATGTTAACTTTCCGAACCTGGCAATTGATGCCTGGAATTCTGGAGAGCCGCACCCACGCATGTTGTAGCCACCACCAGCAAACCAAAGTTGGATGCTATTGGCGCTACGAACAGATGGGAGCCACTGCGCAGATTGTCTGCTAATTGTCAAACGTCCCCCAGCAACCTTGCGGTCGTCGCAAAATTGTTGCGTGAAAAAGGCAAGTTCGTCATCATTTCTACAAAGAATTAGAATTCCACCTGTAGCACAAACCCGGGCTCCCATCAACTGAACAAACTTGTTCGGTGTAGCAGGCCCGTTTTTGGGTAAGTAAAGAAACGCGGTAGGGTCACCGTTTGCTTCTGCTAATTCTTCTTCAACCATCCCACCATCATCTTGTTCACCATCAACAACGTCCAAACGTGAACAATTCCGAAAGCTAATAAAAGCTGTTGGAAATGAAAGAACGCCAGATGTTGTCCAAATTAATGTTGTAGGGGGTCGTGTGACTTCATCAAATTTTTCTTCAATAATTGAATTGTTATTTTTGATTCCTGAAACGGAGCTCATGATGATATGATTGATTAAGAATCATATTCAAACATTTTTAATCAATTTTTTACTATTATATCTGTTTTCACACAGACAACGTAAGTTGTTGCACAACCCACAAACCCACTGAAAATAAAATAATACCATTGAAGCAGTATGCTTCTGTGAAAACCGAAACGATGTAAAACATTGTGCTCATCAAAAGGTGAAACACGGTGAAATACGCTATTTTTGTTGTGATAGACACCATTTTTGATTAATTTGTACCCATTTCTTGGGATTATAAATCGATTTTTTAACTAATAGACGGTGATGTATTATATTTTGAATATTGTCCTATTAAAAACGAAGGATGTGTTCTTTCTTTTGTGTATTCTGCACCGGTGGTTGTTAATCCAAGTACAAGAGTAAATAGTATCATGACTATTATCCATACACCAATTTTAGGGTCTGTTTTGGAGTATGAAAATATTACAAATAATATTGTGAATATAAAAATCGTTACAGCAATTTGAACGATAGCCATTGTTATAATAATAAACAATTTATTTATGTAAATAAAAGTGATTAAACTATTTTTTTTGTTTTTTTCTTTAAATCCTAAAAACCATAAAAACCCTAATGGTAAACCCTCCAAAAATAGTACTCTTATGGTGTTGGTGATAATGGCCGATGGTAGTTGTCCCAACAATCCCCGACACCACCAACTGGCCCATCAACATTGACTTGCACCAACACATTCTCCGCTATCACTGGCAGGCGAATAGCCTGCGGTGGTGATATCGGTCGGTTGTAGTGGGCCAAAGGGTCATTGTTAACCTTTGACTCGACCAGGGGCACTGGGTGGTGAACTGAAGATGTTACACAAAAACCTTTTATTACCCTAAACATCTCAATTGGGTCGTCATACTGGTTTCTCGCCACGTGGTCGATTTTTTCGTCAGCCCCGTCGACTTTTCTGTCAGCCTCACCAACTACCCTAAACACCTCGAGTGGGTCGTCATATTGTTTCATTGCCACATTCTTGACTTTCTCGTCAGACCCATCAACTGAGTGTTTAGCATCGTGGTTTTCAACCATGTTGACCTCTTGCTGCATTGTCTGAAGAACACTGCTCATTTCTGGACGGGTTTCAGGGTTAAAGCTCCAGCATTGTTGCATAAGCTCCCACATCCCATCAGAAACATGCATTGGTTGCTCAAAAAAGAGCGAACTGGAACACGTGCGCACCATATAGATGTTTCCAACACCACTGCCAGCACCATTGACAGCACCATTGACTACTTTGCGCAAATGCGGAGAATAGCCAGTAAGTACTTCGTGGCAAAGCATTGCGAACATGAAAACGTCGCTTTTCGTGGAATAGAACGCCCCTTGGCTTGCGCGCGTCTCAGGTGGTGATGTTGTCGGAACAGTTCCAGTGTTGGTATGAGCACGAACAAGGTTAGGACTCATAAGACTGGGAAGGTTGGGACTCATCACTCTTGATAGACCAAAGTCTGCAATAAGTGCATGTGCACCGTCGTCACTGACAAGAATGTTTCTGGCAGAAATGTCCCGATGTATCACTCCTTTAGAGTGACAATGTTCCAATCCACGTGCCACGTCCAAAAGGAGTTGCAACTTCAGGTTTGTTGACATGTTTGGGGTGTGCTTCATATAGTCCTTGATACTACCGTTTTTAAAAAACGGCATAACTAAGGTCATTGTAGAGGAGCAATACCCAATGAGGCTTAGCACGTTGGGATGTTGAACTGTGTTTGCACCACGCATCTCGTTGAGAAACTCCAAAAATGAACCTCTCCTGAGTGTTTTAGCTGCCACTGGCTCGCCTTCGAGCATGGCTTTGCACACGTCACCAAAGTTGCCTTTTCCCAAAGGTTTTTTCCCCAACAATTGTTCTTCGCCAATGCTTTTGAATGTCGTCATCGGTTTTGGATCAGATTCTTGTCTTGCAGGCTCTGGTTCTACCATAGTGACCACGTTGGTAGAATTCTCCGATTTTGTCTCGGGGATTTCCACACATAGCACTGCCTGTGACATGACGGTTTCTGGATCCTTCACCACCGATGTTGAATTACAACAACCCATGACTCCAAATTATGAATAATACAAATTCTTATGCAATTTCGTTTACATTTTTTAGCTAAGTTGACAACGGTAATGTATTTTATTATACTTAAAGTGGCGCGTTTTTAGTTATTTATAAAAAGACGCGATAACGACATAATATAAAAGATGTCAAAAAAGCAAACCGCTGCGAGAAACGAAATCTGGGAATTTGGTGGTGATATCTCACAGGCATTTGAAACGACTGACTTAGGACAAGCTGTATCTGCTGACGTTGATGACATATCAAATGCACTAACAGAGCATATATTAGAAAAATTTTTAGAAACATATGAGCTTGCTGGTGAACTTTCAAAGAAAAATCCCAAGAATCATTTTAGTACTTTTCAAGGATTACTAAGAGACTTTAAGGACTGGGACCCAAAAACAAGAAAAAAGTTTTCCAGAAAAGTAAAAAGAAGTTTATCTGATATAAGTCAGCTAATAAGGTCTTCAATTATTGGTGTTTCTCAAATAAGATTTATATGGATAGCAAAAACAAAAGGACTTGGAAAAAGAGAATGTAATCGTGTATTGCAAGCAATTTCTTTATCAAGAATTATTCCAGAGACAGAGGATTTTTTGCATTGGTGTTGTTGTCGGTCTGTAAAAGAAGTTTATCAACACCCATATTTATTTGATAATAGAAAAAGACTATCAAAAAGAAAAAGACAAGAAAATCTTAAAAACATAAAAGATATTATTAATAAAGCTATTTCCGATGAAATTTATAGCCGTGATAATGCATCATATATAATTCGTTCAGCACTTGGATATGTTAACGGTGGATCATATAGTTTATCAGACAAAGAGAATGTCAGCGATGGCGATGTTAGCGAAGAAGTTGAAGTTGTAGATCCAGTTGACACAAAACAATCTGAAAATAATGAAGAAATAAAGGATGTTTTGGGACCAGAACAAGAAATTGAAAATGAACATTATGTTGACGATAAAGAAAAAACAGTTAAAACATCTGATAATGATAAAAATGTTAAAGAAAAAATTAACGAAGATGTTAAAGTAGAAAAAGTTGAAGTAGAAAAGGTTAAAGAAAAAAATACTAAAAAATCTTCAAAGAAAAAAGATAAACCTAATTCTAAAAAGGTAGAAAGGTCCAAACGTTCTAAACCTAAACAATCTGTACCAGTTGTTCCTGTATCAATGTATGATTATGTCGAATCTGATTCTGACGAAGCATCGAAACCAAAAAAAATAGTTATTAAAAGAAGAAGTGAAAGAAAAAGTAAAAATACCAAACAATCTAAACAGAAAGAACAAAAATTAAAAGAAGAAAATTTAAAAAGAAAGTCGTCACGTCGCATTACAAGAAAACTAAGAACTCCTGAACCTGAAACCGAACCTGAATATTTTTCAGAAGAATCAGAATACAATGATATTGAGTATTATAGTAATGAAGATGATAATGTAAGTGATGTAAGTGATGTAAGTGATGTAAGTGATGTAAGCGATGTAAGTGATGATGAATTAGAACCAAATGGTGAAGAGGAAGAGAAATATTGGTCTACATTGCGAAATGACCTAAATAAAAGAAGTAAGAGATATCAGCCTCAAAGTAAAAAATATACTAAAAAAAATAAAACATCAAAATTAAAAATTAAACCAGAGGTGGTTGATGACAGTGAAGAATCAGATTATTATTTAGAAAATGACGATGGTGGTATTAACGATGAAGAAGATGAAGAGGATGAAGAGGATGAATTTGAAGAATATAGTAATGTGAGTGATAACGAGGGTGATAGCAATAGTGATGATAATAGTTATGATGATTATAGTGAAGGCAATGATAATGATAATGATAGTTTTTGGAAAACATTGCAAAATGAAGCTGAAAAACAATTAGGATTTGGTAGAATAGAAGAAGATACTAAAGCATATAATCAAAAAAAGAAGCAGAGTAAAACTGGAAAAGCGAAAAATGATAATGATAATCAAGAACAATATGAACATGATGATTTAGACATGTTAGATTCGACAAATGTTGATGGTGGTATTGATTTAGATTCAGACGAGGACTAAAATATTAACTTATTAACTTTTTTGCGTTTGTATTTATTTTAACTAAAATGGACTATTATATGTTAAAAATGGGATTACTTGGAAAAGTTAGAACGACAATTACACACCCTCTTATTGCTGGTCCGCTCGGAGGTGGTTTTGTTATATTAATGGTATACCTAGATTCTAAATATAGAAATGTTGAAAGAGAAAAATCAACTTACTGGAAACTATTCATAGTAAGTTCATTAGTGTTTGCTACACTTACATATTTTGTTACAGCAGAACACACTAAAACAGATGAATTTTTAAACCAAAATTATGATACAAAGGTACCTTCTTTGTTACCAAAAAGTAAAGGTGGTTTTGCGTTAGATGACCAACCTTTGATGGATGGCCCAGGTGACCATATTTCAAAAATGATGGATGGTTTACCAGAACCAGGAACTTATGAAACTTCAAATGTTACTATGACAATTAAACCAAAGAAAAGTTCTAGGTCAAGACGTTCGCGTCATTCTGGAGGGTCTGGAAGGTCCCGAAGAAATAAAAGTTAATTTATATAGTTAAAATGTTACGAAATAAAAAATGTACTCGTTGTAATATTTACAGAGAACGAAAGTATTTTATTAGACCTGATAAAAAGCGTAAAATGGTTTTTAATAGATATTGCAACTTTTGTTATTATAGGAAACGTTTGTCTATTGCTTCACGATAATTTAGTTTTTAAAAATTGATATATTTACTCAATATATCTTTATAAAAACATGAAAATGGAAAGAAGAGAACGTAAACCGATTCAACTATTTACAGACGTAGAATTAGTAGAATTCCTAGCATGGAATATTGGACTATCGTTTAGCGTTATTAAAAATTTATTTATTGAGCAGATCGATGGTCGCTCTTTTTTATTATTAAAAAAAAAAGACGTAGCGTCATTGGGAATGTTAGATAAATATTCCCAATTATGTCTCATGTTTCCGACGGCAGAATTTGTTAATGACTTTATCTAAATAATTAAATAGTTACTATAAAAAATTTACTTTTGCGGTATTGGTTTCAAGTACTTACACTGTGAGAAATTCTCCCGGAGTTCCTTTTCGCAAATACCTCCACCAGCAGCAATTAACAATGGTGTGTAACCACCATTCGCTGTCGCGTTGACATCTGCATGTAATTCCAATAGGACAGAAAGAATGTCAGAATTACCATAGTGTGCGGCAATATGAATTGCTTGAACACCATATTTGTCGGAGTAATTAATAGGAACGCCGTTTAAAACTGCATTGCAAACAAGTTTTTCCAATCCGAGCATTGTGGCTATCAAAATAGACTCCCCTGTAATTTTTTCTACCGTTTGTGGGTTTTCAATCTTACAATTCGAGTCCAAATTTTTCCCGAAGTTATTTTTTGTTTCTTCAACTGAAGACATTTTTGTATAAGTTACTATTAAAACGCTTGGGATAAATTATCAATTTTTAAAAGAGGATAAGTATATCGAGTTATGAATGTAGTAAAATACTTACATATTAATAATTTTATCACAACGGTAGACGATAAAGTAATTGATAAAATAAATGATTTTGAAGAGATAACATCTATTGAAATTATGAAAACAAAGTTTAGTTTATTTCAGGCAATAAAAATACTTGGTGATTTTGAACCAGAATGTTCTAAAATGGTAACTCAATATCTTATTAATATTGAAAAAATAACTTTGAATCTTTTTGTGTTTTTTTCTGATAATCTTAAAGAAGAATCAATAAGAACTATTATAGGAGATGCAAATTATATAATTAAAAACCTAATAGTATCTAATAAAATATTAAATACTATTAATAATTTAGAAACTGACCCCATTGTTTTAAAATACAACAAATCTATTTATGATATTAAATGTATCAGCAATGATGAAATAGTAAATATACTTCATGAAAATAAAAATACAATAAAGGATGGGTATATTCCTATTAGTAAAACAACATATAAGTCGAATTATGATTTTTGTTTGCATAAACTAATTATTTTACTTTTT
>Ga0180431_10004994_pt1 | contig 16367 bp, 17 predicted proteins | sample SS_ome_11_FD_132459 | JGI IMG/M metagenome (GOLD analysis project Ga0180431, IMG submission 132459) | Hypersaline lake sediment archaeal communities from the Salton Sea, California, USA - SS_1_MS_1 metaG | ecosystem: Environmental > Aquatic > Non-marine Saline and Alkaline > Hypersaline >... | reverse complement strand
GAATGAAATTAGGACTTAAAAAATTAATGGGACAATTTAGCGACGAATTGTTCTTAAACTTTGTCACGGTTCGGGCTTAAGGGTGCTTAAGCACAAGTTTCAGTCGGTTGGAAAGAGATACACGCCGTCGTGAAGCGTTATCTCTATATTGGGATTCAAATGCGTTTGCTCTGAGTTATGGGACATGTTGGGTTGAACAGCGCTGCGTGAAGATGTTGAGGCTCCCATATGCTTTCGATATTAAGGGTTCGAAGTAGCACACCAAACCTTCACCCTTAAGCGCCGTACATATGGAAGCCTCCGACTGGTGCAAGATTCAGGTAATTATTTTTTCTTCCAACCAGCCGATTTATCCCGGCAACGCAGTGATAATCGTAGGCGCTTTGACCATTTCATGAATTTGCCTTTTTGCGATTTTATACCGTTCGAAATAAATCTTGGCAACCTCCTTTAAAAATTTATATCCCAGTTCGGGATCGCCTTCACATAGTTTGAGCAATTTGTCTGCATCAACTGCCAACACCTCTGTGTCTTCCATGCAAACCGCCGTTAGTGTATATTCCTGAGGCTCCATGAAGCAGGCCGTACCAAAAAGTTCGCCTTTCTCCCGCTTCTCAAAAGAAATTCCTACTTTTTCACCGGGTTCGAATCTATTCAAACTGACTAATCCTTGGATAACCACAAAAATGTTATCGGCCCGCTTACCCCTCTCGTAAACATGAGCCCCCTTATCGAATTTTTTTGTTTCTGTGATTCCAGTCAGTTCAGCCAACTGATCTTCTGAAAACACATTAAATATATCCAATTTTTTAAAATCGTTAACTTCTACCATAATGCTCCTCCTTTCTTTGGTAAGGTTTATTAAGATTAGAAACTGTTTTAACTTCTCAATGCCTTCAGCCGTATGCTTTCCATTTTTTTAGAGCAATAACCATACCAAAACGAAATACTCCCGAAGTATAGATTTAAAAAATTGATATAATTATAAAATTTTATTTTTTAGAAATATTATGATGGAATTTTATATGTGACGGGTGTCAGCCTTTTTTACAAACTGTAAAGTTCAAGGTGATTGGCAAGCAAAAATGCCATCATGCCGGCAATGTCATTTCCAGGCTAACGCATCTAAATTTTTTGCCCGATTCGACAACCTGTTTTCATCCACAATTAGGATGCTGACCATTTTGTCCTCCACTTTATCCTTAGGTAAAGATTCCTTATAGGCGTGTATTTTCCAAGAATAAAATAGTCTGATGGCATATACCCATTTTTGCATTCATTTCCGTGGATCACCCCCCTATGTCCGTGGCAGATCTTTTTTGTGATTCTTTCAGGCACCATTCACGCCAGGCACAGTCCAAACGGTCACAGTTTCCGTCCGACTTGCCAAAACAATCCGGATTTCCCTCAATACGCTGAACGCTTCGAATGAGATGTGTTATATCCGGCAAATTCTCCCTTGAGTCAGTCCACATCCTATCATCCATTTCTCTTTCCTTTAGGTTCTGAAGCCATGAGTCCAAGCTATTTCTTTAAAAAAAAGATCCAATGAAAACAGGCCATTTCTTGTTTATAAGTGGTTTCAAAACCTTCAATCAGGTTCAAAGTCAAGGCGGACCGAGGGATTCAAACGCAGGAATATATGTAATATTTCGAGTATTGAATCCCTCGGCCCAACACAGGAATTGGGCCTGAGGGAAAGTTTTGAAACCACTTCTAGTAAATGAAAGTTATCGTTAAATATTTATGACCGGCTTTATTAATTTTGTCCATAAGGGGGGAGGTTCATTTTTTCTGAGAAAATTTCCCAGAAGGGAAATTCCCCTATACAACAGGGAGAATATTCCCGATAGGATAGGACGGAACGTATTGATTAGGAATTTAGGGGCTTCGCCCCAATTGGAATAATGGGATTATGGAGTAATGGCCCCGGTGAAATAGAAAAAAGTTTAACTGGGTAAAAATGATGGGTTTGAAGGAGTTTTTTACAATTAAAATGAATTATTTCCGCCTTTATCCCCAATATTCCAGCATTCCATTCTTCCACTCTGATGGCATTAACAGGTTGGCATTAAATAACCTGTATTTACTACAAGTTATATAATTTGTGGGGCAGTCAACTATGATGAACTCGTAACAAGTCCGATTTAGACGGTTTCGTAAAAAGTTCAAATTCAAGGCGTGCAAGTTTTGTAATCATGAGGTGTACTTATCGTACGTTGAATGATTGCGAAATGCAGCACAAAGCAGAAGTTGGACTTTTTACGAATCCGTCAACTATTCTTTCCACAAGTCAATGTCTATAAGCCCCAGCTTTGCCGCATAGCGGGTCAGTTCGACGATGCTATGCAGATCGAGTTTGCGCATAATATTGTGGCGGTGGTTTTCCACCGTTTTGGGGCTAATGAAAAGTTTATCGGCAATCCGGCTGGTAGACAGGCCTTCGGCCAACAGGACCATGACCTCCTGCTCGCGAGCGGTCAGCAAGTCGTAGCTGCTTCCCGTCACAGCGATCTTCTTTTCCGGCAATCCAATCAGCTTGTTTATTACTTTTTGGGAAACCGACGTATCCATAAAATAATGGCCTTTCAGCACATATTCAATTCCCTCCAGGAGCTTATCCGCAGCCGAGTCTTTTATCAAATAGCCCTTGGCGCCGGACTGAAATGATTTTACGATATAGTCTATTTTGGAATGCATGCTCACAACCAATATCCGTATTTTAGAGGAAACTTTTAAAATATCACCGATCAGCACAAGACCTTTTATATCCGGCAGAGCCATATCCAACAACACCAGATCGGGCTTGAATTCTTTTACCATTTGAAGTCCGTTATTCCCGGTACCTGCCTCGCCGACTATTTCATATTTCGGGTTTTGACCGATGATCGTCTTAAGTCCTTCACGAAACAGAGGATGATCGTCAATGATTAATATGCGCTTTTTTTGACTCACTTTTTTACCTCTTAAAAGGAATTTTTATCAATATTTTAGTGCCTTGCATTGAGCGTGAGTTTATCGTTATTTGGCCCCCAAGCAAGTTAACCCTTTCTTTCATACTTCGAAGTCCCATGCGCTTCTCATTACCTAATGCAAGCTCTCGAGTTTTTACATCAAATCCTTGGCCGTTGTCTTCAATGGTAAGGATGATATTCGGAGATGCGCCCATCAGCATGATATTCACCTGGGCCGCATTGGCATGCTTACGAATATTGTTCAGACCTTCCTGAACCAAACGGTAAAGATGGATTTCGATATTAGAATTCAGGTGAAACGATTGTAAACCGGCCGATTGAAAGTCAATTTCCACTCCGTTTTTTTTAGAGAACTCTTCACAATAGATCTTAAGCGCCTCCGCAATGCCCATATCCGCCAAAACCGGAGGACGAAGATCATATGAGATATCTCGGACGGTGTTGATGGCTCCTTGAAGGTTGTTTGAAATTTCCAGTAATTTTTTCTTAACATGCGATTCTAACCCCGGCTGATTTTTTAAAAGCATTTCACACTCTATTTTTGAAAACGAAAGGTCTTGAGCCACCCTGTCGTGGAGTTCGTAGGAAATCATCTGGCGCTCATTTTCTTGCGCATTTATTAATTGTTGTGAAAGATTGCGAATATGGAGTTCAGCTCGTTTGCGTTCACTAATATCCTGACTAATACCTCGGTATCCCAAAAGGTTTCCCTGGTCATCAAAAAACGGAACCCCGTTTATCTCCATGATGACTTCAAGTCCGTCCTTTCGAATGAGATGAATATCAAAGGACCTTATGGGTTTTACGTTCCCCATAATTTGAAAGATTCTATCTTTTAATGCCTTTTTATGTGGGTCAGAGAAGAAATCATAGAAATATTTGCCAATCACTTCATCAGGTTGATAGCCTAATAAAATTTCTACAACGGGGTTCGAATAGATATATTTGCCTTGCACATCCATCTCCCACAGCCAATTGATTGTGCTTTCGGCCAGATCCTGGAATCGTCTTTCGGATGTATGCAGAGATTGCTTGAGATCCCTTTGGCGAACCACTCTCTCAATAACACTGGGCAGCAGGGTAAAAAAGTCCCCGGACTTAACCAAATAATCTTTGGCCCCGGATTTAATGGCGCGTACCGCAATGTTTTCGTCTCCCTGGCCGGTAATCATAATAACCGGAACATCTATATTCTGTTGATTTAAAACTTCCAAAAACTCAATACCATTCATGCCGGGCATGAGATAATCCGTTATGATAACCGTAGGATTGATTTGATCGAGCTGTTCAAGACAAGTGATTGCATCACGAAAATGAGCCACCGAAGCGGATGAAAACTCCCGGTCAATGGCTCGCTTCATAAGGCTGAAATGAGCTTCCTCGTCTTCAATGATCACGACGGTTAACGTTTCCACGGTTAAAACTCCCGGAATTTTTCTTCTTAGAACCCTTAGTTTTCAGAAAGATTCAATCTTTAACTAGGGGCGGCTTATTTAAAATCATCCAGTAAAAATCAACTTGGGCGATCTTTTCTTCAAAGGCCCTGAAACCCACGGGTTTTGTCAGGTAGCTGTTGGCATAATGCTCATAGGATCGTACAATGTCCTCCTCCCGTTCCGAGGTGGTGAGCATAATCACCGGAATCCGCTTCAGATTGGCGTCTTCCTTAATTGTCTTCAGGACGTCTATCCCATCAATACCCGGCAGCTTGATATCCAGTAGAATCAATCCCGGAACAGAATATTTTTCTTTATCCGCATACGGGTCACGATTGTATAGGTAATCCAGGGCCTGTTCTCCATTGGAAACAATGTCCACCCGGTTGGCATTTCCCGCCTTTCGTATGGCCCGTTTGGTGAGTTCCGCATGAGCCTCCTCATCTTCCACAAGCAAAATGTTTGAGGGTTCGTAATCCATAGGTTCAATTCCCCTTGTTTTTTAGGGTGAAAAAAAACGTGGTCCCTTTACCCGGCTCGGATTCCAGCCAGACCTTGCCGCCATGGTATTCAATGACCCGTTTGACGATAGCCAGTCCCACACCGGTTCCTTGTTCAATCTTTTTTGCGGACGGCAGTCGCTGAAACACCTGGAAAATCTTTTCAAAATATATTTTTTCAATACCGATTCCGTTATCCCTGACAAAGATCACCTTCCGGCCATCCTGCTCTTGAACGCCTACCTCAATTCGTGGGGAGGGGTTTTCCTTGCCAATATATTTAATGGCATTGGATAACAGGTTCTCCATGACCTGAATGATTCTCTTTTTTTCACCATAAACCCATGGCAGATCTTGCATAACGGTGATCTGAATACCTTTTGTCTCGATCTGAGGCTGAAGCGCTGTAATAACTTCTTGGATCAGATCGGCCAGAGGAAATTCGGTCTTTTTTACCGTTAACCGCCCGATTCGGGAGAGTTCCAGCAAATCGTTAATCAAAAGCTCCATCTTTTGGGTCGCATCGCCGATATAATTCAGGTATTTTTCGCAATCGTCAGGGATCAGATTTCCAAAATCTTCACGCAAAGCGCCCATGAATCCTTCAATGGTAACAATGGGTGTCTTTAGGTCATGGGAGACCGAGAATACAAAGGTTTCAAGTTCCGCGTTTTTGGCAGCAAGTTCACTAAGCAGGGCCTCCAACTTCTTTTCATTTTTCTTTAACGCCTCTTGGGCCCGTTTTCGTTCACTGACTTCATGTAGGGCATGGTCTCTGGCCTGCCGGTACATTTGCATTCGATGGTTGAGAAAATGAAGGAGCAGCGAGAGGATTGCGGAGATAAAAATGCCGGAAGCCAGAAGCCCAAGGTTCCGAACCACCTTGGGCGGATAAAGGGCAGCCTTGGGGAAAACTTCCAATTGCCAGGTTTTTCCGGGAAAACGAATCTCTCGAAGGACGTGCAAGGTAGTCTTTTCCGGATTACTATGACTGTGTTCTTCATTGGTATAAATCTGTTGATCGGCTTCGTAAATCCGGATCCAAAAGTCCGTGAGTATATTTTTGGCCAGACAGGTTTCCATAACTCGCTTGATCTGAAATACACCGTTCAGATAACCTTGCACCCGGCCGGAATAAACCAGCGGCCGGAAGGTATGAAAACCCAGTCCTCCCTGAATAAGTTCCGCACAAGGAGTGGCCATATATTTGAGATGTTCCCCGGACTTTTGAAATGTATCCCTAAACTGCAAATCCAGACGTTCATAGACCATGTTGTCGATGACACGTTCATTGCTTTCACTGGGAAAGACCCATCGAACAACCCCCCCGGGGTCAATCCAATTGATCCCCGTAAAACCGGGGTAATGGGTGTAAAAATTTTCGGCAAATTCAAGAAAACGCTTCCGGCTGAAATCCGGCGGGGTTCTTTCCACCCATCTGTCGGCCAATATTTCAAGAGAAGCCATGCGGGCGTTCATCAGACCTTCCACACGAATCCGTATCTGCTCCGAACACGTTTCGGTGTGTCGCAAGACAAGCTCTTGTTCATGCCTGTTTTGATTTTGCCACAGAATGACTGCACCGCTGCCAAAAATTAAAAATGCGATAATGGGGAAAAAATTTTTGAAATGAGATATGGATATCTTCAACTGAAATCTCTATATAATAAAGTGAGCCCAAGTCTGAAAGCACAAATTTTTAACAAAAAAGGATGTTAAAAGCAACACCCTTTTTTTACCTTGAACTGCGCAACTCTTTGGTTTGATTTTAAGATTTTTTTTAATAAAAAGATGGGGTGCAGATATTGCTTTGGCCATTAGATGGATAGGTTTATTGCCATCCATTTGCTTGCCCGGGTTATTCATTTACTCGAAGCAATTTTGATTGCGGTTCCTCAATGTGCCGCTTTTTTTTCGAGAAACGAATAATCTTCTGCCTACCTGCACCATCTGATGGGATCCCCAGGGACTCGGCATCTGAAATTTTTTGTTCATTAGGTGGTTTTTTACCGGAACTGTTTTTTATTCCATGGAGTTGTGTATTCTGCCGGTAAACCAGCGGCCGCTGTAACATTTTCTCATAAAGATTTATGTAATTCTGCGCGGTCACCTTATGATTAAATGCAGCGGCGCCTTGCATCATAATCCGTTTGACCTGCTTTTGCTTTTCTTTTGCGGGCAGCCGGTAAAATTGCATGGCTTGATCAATAGCCCAGGACAATCCTCCGGAATCGAATGTGTTAAACAGAAAACCGTTTCCCGTATTGTTGTCAACGTCCAGGTGGGCAACCGTATCATGAATCCCGCCGGTATCGTGGGCCACCGGAAGCGCCCCATAAATAGCGCCGATCATCTGCGGAAGGCCGCACGGTTCAAAACTCGACGGCATCATTACAAAATCCGAAGCCCCGTAGGCCAGACGCGCCAACCGTTCATTGAAGCTGCATACGGCCACTCGATCTGACAAATTATGGAACTGAACAATATGTTTAAAATGCTTTTGGAACTCCCCGTCTGCCACAAAAACGATCTCTAAATTTTGTTCCAGGTAGCGAGAAACCACGTTATAAAGAATCTCAGACAGCAACTGGCATCCCTTTTGAACCGGATCCAAACGAGAAGGCCAGAAAAAAACAGGGGCCTGTGGGTCATGCATTAAACCCAATCTTTTTTGCAGGATGCGTTTATTGGTCTTTTTCCCACTCACATGGTTTTTTGCGGAATAGTTACAATGCAAAGCTTTATCGGTGGACGGGTTATAGGAAGGATCCGGTGCGTTTAGAATACCCACGGCACATCCGGCGTTATTTTTATTGGCCAGTTCACATTGCATGGAATTTTTTACAAAACCGTGCCGGCCCTGGACCATTTCCTTCAGGAAGGTGGGACTCACGATATTGACGAAATGCGCGGCAAAAGCCCCGCTGGTAAGAAAATCTACCGGAATGGAATCTCTGGTATTTTCATAAGTGGATGGAAAATCCTCGTAATAAAAGTTTTGCCAGAACGACGCACCGTCGATACCCCTGTCCTCAATTTCGGAAAGCGTGGTTTTAACCGTATGGATATTGTGGATGGTAAACAGACAGGGGATACCCAATTGTCTGGCCATGGCCGGAATCAGACCGGTCATCCAGTCATTGCAATGAATGAGATCCGGTTGAACCCAGGGAACGATATGGTTAATGACTTCTCGTTGAAACGCCAGTGAAATTCTTATATTTTCATACTCAACCCCCGAATAGATATGGTTAAGATAGAAAAAAGCCCTGTCTTGGGCCAGGTGAATCCTTTCCCCCGGAACACTATCCCTTATGGTTTTCAGTTCCTTTCTGATCATTGGCGGCGATTGACCGCCGAAAATCGAGCGGTAATCCGGCAGGGCTACATGGACATCGGCACCTTGGCTATACAGCTCATTGATCAAAGCAGCAGAGACATCTGCAAGTCCTCCGGCTTTGGCATTTAACCCGTTGCAAATATTACCCATCCCTTTTGGAAAATAGGTAATTTCAGGCGTCACGACAAGAACCCGGGGATTGGATGGAGCATTGTTCATTATTTACGGTTCCTATGATTCCGTATGAGATATCGATTTTGTCTACAGATTGTAAAGCTAACAGATTATAATTTATTCTGTCCATAGAGGGATGGATTCATTTTGATGGTAGAAATACCTAGCGTCGGGTATTTATCCCGGACTATTGGGGGAAAAACGGATTGATAGGTTTAATGGTTCTGGGTTTTGGTTTGACAAAGCTATTTTTTGGTAAACCCCAACTTACCGGAATATCCAAGCTTTCAAGAAAGTGATGAACTCGTAAAAAGTCCAATTTAGACGGTTTTGTAAAAAGTTCAAATTTCCCCGCGTAGATCTATCGGGATAAAAAGGCGTCGCGAATTTCGTGGAATGAGGAGTACTTATCGTACGTTGAATGATTGCGAAATGCAGCACAACCAGAAGTTGGACTTCTTACGAAACCGTCAAGAAATTGATTTATAAATAAAAACATACCGTTCCTCATTAATGTTAATGACAATATCCCCGCCCCTTGTCTCCGCATAAACGATCCATCCGGGCTTGGGACCGCTGCCACATTCAGCTTTAGGAACAAAATCGCCGGTCTTCCCGTTATACCAGGCAAGCAACATAGGGTGAGAGGTAAATTCTTTTGCTTTGTCGTCGGCAATCTGCTTGATTGACACAAAATCCAAATCTGTATCATCGATCTTTAACTCTATGGGATTGCTTAAACACTCTTTTATTGAACAGCGACATCCGGTCATATAAATTTCCTCCTCATTCAATTTGAAATTTTAAGTGCCTAAAGTTTACCCTGTGGAAGGCGGAGTCTATTCCTCCGGGTTTAATGAATTCTAACAGTTTTAAACTGGCCTCGCCGAAGGCGAGTACCTTTACTTTATTTCATTTTAGCTCACTTCAAATTTTTGTCACTTTTATGATCCTTCGCTACGTTGAATGCGGTGGCCTGTCATAAAATACGTCACCGTATTTACGAGTTACAGCACTTAGCCTTAACACTTAACTTTTTTCTTTTCTTGCGTCTCGGACCTTTTTATATTTTGCCATCATCTTGGAACTCATTGCTTCCAGGTTTTTGGCGATAATGGAGGCCCTGACGGCCGGTATGGAAACCACCATTAATTCAGGGTCCAGACCGCACCGCAGGCGGTCCCCAAAGCCCGTGACTGAGAAATTGACCTTACCCGTCTGTATTGAATAAGCGGTAGCATCCCCGCACACGCCCTGAAATCCTGTGGCCATTGAAATTTCTGTTCGGCCGCCGGTATCATATTTATCAGCCAATATTAAAAACATGACCTGTTCCGCATTCGCGGGGATGAGTATGACCTGATAATTATTGTCCGACTGGGATAAGGGTCTGAGAAAAATTCCTTCCGTACTCCCGTCCTCGAGTTTGTATGCTCCGGTGACCGCCTTTTTAGCGGCCTCGATTGTACCAAATACGCCGGCATCATAATGCTTGTGGCCGGACAGCATCTCATCGGAATAATGCGAAAAACCCAGTGTTGCTGCACCGGATTTGCAGATGATGTCCTTTTCCAGAAGATAAAGGGTTTGCCCTTGGGCGGCCGTCATTATTCCATGACAATAGCTTCTAAGCGGTTTATCCGGCCGGTACTTTTCCAATTCTAAGTTATGGTTTGCGTACAATGAAACAGCTACCGGAAAAATAGAAAGTTCTAAATGAGTGGTTAATATTTCAGATATTTGATCATTGGTCATCGTTTTTCACTCCCAGTTATTCGTATCACACGCATGATACCTTGCATCAGCCTTATCTTATCAACATCTTCAGGTTTCAACTTAACACAATTATCTCGCCGGCTCCGTTTATACAGGAATACCCCTGAAACATCAAGTCAGATATATGGCACCTATTATCAAAAATATACCTAATAATTGGCCGGTTCTTTGGCCGGCTTGTATGGGGCCTTTGCTGTGTCTGACAAGACTATGGATATTGGTTGCGGCACCCCGAGTTTTGCGATATAGTTTGTCCCCAACACACACTAAAATGCTATGAAATCGAACATCATTGATCTGTCCGAACTGCGGGAACAAACTCATGTTTTTCAAGACCGAGCCCATGCCGGTCAAGTCTTGGCCAAGATGCTTGCGGCCGATGACAAAAAGGCCGCGATCATTTTAGCTATACCGGCCGGCGGTGTACCGGTAGGAGTGGTGATGGCTGAAAAAACAGGGCTTGATTTCGAATTGGCCGTCGTCAGCAAGATCACCTTACCCTGGAATACTGAAGCCGGCTACGGGGCTGTGGCTTTTGACGGCACGGTTAAGCTGAATAAAGATATGCTGCGGCGCGTAAACCTGACTGCCGAAGATGTTAAAAAGGGAATCGAAAAAACCACGGCCAAGGTTGCGCGCCGGGTTACAAAATTACGGGGCGTGCAGCCCTTTCCGGACCTCGGGAATCGATCCGCAATTCTGGTGGATGACGGACTGGCTTCGGGGTTTACCATGCGGGTGGCAGTGGCGGCATTGCACAATGCCGGGGCCGGCCGGATTATTGTAGCCGTACCCACTGCTCATCGCCATTCTGCGGAAATGATCGCACGTGATGTTGAAGCGCTGTATTGTGCTAATATCCGAGGCGGCTTGAGTTATGCCGTGGCCAGCGCCTACCGGCACTGGTCGGACGTCGCCGAAAAAGATATGATAAAAATTCTGGAACAATTCAAAATAAGAGACCTTTGATTTGCCGATGGGAGGATGAACCAATGGAATGTAAAACCGACGAGAATCTTAAATCATGTAATTGCAGTTATGAACCGTGTTCACGCAAGGGAACTTGTTGTGATTGTTTAAGCTACCATCTAAAAGCCCGTGAACTTCCGGCGTGCTGTTTTCCAGATGATGCAGAACGAACTTACGACCGCTCTTTTGAACATTTTGCCCGTCTGGTGGCAGATAAAAGAATATAAATCCCAAATCCGGACAGACCCGTTACCTGCCTGTCCCGTCTAAGCGGGATTGAGGTCGTAATAGGGAGTACTCGTGGAGAAAGTGTATTAGTATAAATGACGTTCGTAAGACACGTTTTGCACGAACGCACTCCAAACTTTACGAATTTGTTGTGAATTGTTTGCCCCTTCTTGCACATCCCATCTAATTCAAATTTAAACCTTAATTAAGCAAAAGTCGAGGGTGCCTATATTTTGATTCTTTTTACATTTGTCATCATTTTGCTTACTCTTATTTAAAGTTAAAGAATCTCCCTATAATGCCGATATATATAGAAAGGCTTTAAATTCCTTGTATTATTTTAGGATATTTAAATGGGGGCTTATATCTACAACAATTGGTGTGCCTATAAATCATGGAAACAGGCTGTCAAAAAAAGACAAAAACTGATTTTAGGGCCGCAATACCGAAATGCGCTTCATGATGAATGCGTTATGGCCGTGGTATTCGGCTATAATGCTACCCTGCTGGCCAAAATTCTGGCATTTTCTCATCCCTGCGAATATGAATACGTAAAAGATCTATTCTCCAACAATATCGACATCACGTTCAGCAATGGAAATCTCGTCATCTCCAATTAAATTCAAACCCACCGTCATACTTCTTCAAGCCCCTAAATTATCAATACCCACGTCACATATTGTTTCTGCGGGTATATCTTTTTTAATCCAATCCGTATGTATATACCTGTTTTGTACGAATAAAATAATGTTCTCTTTTTATAACGTGACGAACCTGATCTGATAGTTCCATCCTTAATTCTATCTTGGTTGTAAACGATTAATCACCTTTAAATGTTGTCAATTAATTGATAATATACCGCTCTCTTCACAGCAGCTTCAAGCTCTGAGAGAAATTAAGCGAAGGCTGCTGGAGAAGTTCGATATTAAAGCTTTCGTCTTGTACGGCTCAGTTACACGTGGTCAGGCGGATGAGGAATCAGATGTGGATTTGCTTATCGTGCAAATGTGTTATACTGTTTCATGGTCTGCCTCCTTGTTTATGGCTCTGTGATGGGTTTGGTTTTTTTACCTCATCATAACCCACGTATCCAAGGATGGCAGGCTTTTTTTCATTTAAGGCAGCTAGCGAAAAATTATCATGGGCGAGAATGGGCCCCACAGTAGCTCATCGGAGCCCATGATGATTTTTCGCGGGTTACAACCACGGCCTTTCCGTGTTTTAACTGTCAACCATTATATCTAGTTCGGCCAAAAGAGAACCGCGAGGAAATAGTGAAAAAACCTGTTACAATTTGCTTGATCATAGCCGGGTTCCTAATGGCTACTCTGGCCTATGCTGGCCAGGACATTAAAGTTCGCGTAAATGGAGGAATGCTTCATGGGACTATAGAGATCCCCTCTGGGGAAGTTCCATGCCCTGTAGCATTAATTATATCGGGATCAGGGCCAACAGATCGCGACGGAAACAATCCATTGATGGGGGGAAAGAACAACAGTCTGAAGCTGCTTGCTGAAGCCCTTGCATCAAATGGAATTGCCTCTGTTCGATACGACAAGCGCGGCATCGGCGAAAGTGCTCAGGCGATGACTAAGGAGGAAGACCTTCGCTTCGAGACCTACATTGAGGATGCAGTTGTGTGGGGCAAAGAACTCCAGAAGAATAAACAGTTCTCCCAAGTGGCAATCATTGGACACAGCGAGGGTTCCTTGATTGGATTGGTAGCCTGCCAGAAAATGAACGCTGATGCTTTCGTCTCAATTGCTGGTGCCGGTTATTCCTGCTTCAAACCTCTTCCTTTCACAATTGAAGCTCAAGCTACCAAAAGACCTATTTGAGAATGCTGAAACCATAATAGACCAGCTGAATGTTGGAAAAGCAGCAGATCCCGTACCGCCAACTCTGAACTTCTTGTTTCGTAAAAGCGTTCAGCCCTATTTGATATCGTGGTTTCGATACAATCCTGCAAAGGAGGTATCAAAGCTGAAAATTCCTATTCTGATAGTACACGGTTCAACGGACATCCAAATGGATAGTAATAATGCCAATGTACTCGCAAAATCAAATGGGCTGGCAAAACAAACTACCATTAATGGGATGAACCATATTCTCAAAAAGGTCTCCGACAACCTTCAGGAGCAGATATCTTCATATGGGGACCCAAGTCTACCCATTGCAGAGGAACTCGTTGAAGAAATCACAACTTTCATGATGTCGGTCGAAACAACGCGACCGAACAAAAACATGCACTAGGACGCTCGTAAACTCGCGCCTGTGATGCTTGGCGTTATAAGGTAGTTAATTCAAATATTCAGTGAGGTGAACGGAAGGAAATTAGAATTTGCGAGATAGGCCAGCCTGTTTGCAAATCTCGTTTGCAGTGATTCGATCAAATTGTTTGTGGCGTTTGACCGGAATCACTTTTTTATCGTTGGTGTATATTGAATGATTCGCTCCTTCGCGAAGCAGATAAAAGGCGTTCTTTTCCAGATATCGAACCAGGTCACGACGCTTGACTGACACTTTCAACCTCTATTGGCAGTTGCTCAATTAGTGCATTTCCGAGAGGAATTTCGTTTCCAAGCTGCCTGTATGCAGCAACCATTTCGTGTAGTGCATCTCGGAGCATGGCACGGCATTCTTCGAGGTCTTTGCCTTCAGTAACGACCTCCGGCCATTCAACCAACTGCCCCATGTAACCAGAACTGATTTTTGTATATTTTGCAGTGTAATTAACCATAAGTGCAATTATCTCCTAATAGTTTGAAAGTTACAATAAATTTTAACGCTTTTAAGTCTCAATGTCAAACTTTAAGCCAATAGTTTAAAACTATTTGTATTTTATTGCTTTTTAGGAATTGACAACATGCTTCAACCTCATAACATCAAGCTTGATCAGACGGGGAGAAACTTGCGGTTTATCGTTTAAGGTCTGTATTGTTTCGAAGATATACAGCCCGCTGCTCAGCTTTTCGTTTAAGCTATCGGGCCTGTTAATTAAGGAAGTTATTCTTAGAGCATTAGATTCAACAATTTAGAATATGGGCTATCCCGAATGTTTGAGTTTTTGTAACATGCTAAGACGCCAATCCATGTTTTTCGAGCGATGGATGAAGCCGAGAAGTGGATGATGGAATAATGTCTCAACTGAAGAGCGGCATTACGTATGCCTGCTATTTAGCGCAACACTTTAATTTTGTTAGACATCAAAACGTTATCTTAACAACAATTTCGGTTTCTAGACCATCAGGATAATCTCTGCACAACACAGTATATAGTATCATCACCGATCTTAAATTTTTCATCGTTGACATCGGTTTTTCAATAATGGCAAATCCGTTTTTTGAGGGTTTGCCTTTTTCACTTTGATTATATATAAGAAAGAGTTGGAGTTGATTCAGGTTATTTGAATGGCAAGAGTACCAGATATGCAATGTTCGATTTCTGTTCAAAAGATAGACTTGTTTGATGTAAAAGATCATACAATGCGATACTATTGTATGGTCTTTTTATTGTCATTTGGAGAAATTCATAATGCCCAGAAAACCGACCTATGAAGAATTAGAGCAAAGGAATAAGGATTTAGAGAAAGAAGCAGTTAGATGCAAACTGACAGAAGAAGCTTTGCAGGAGAGCGAGAAGCGTTTTATAAATGTTATAAATAGCATTGAAGAGCTACTTGTATTACTGGATCAGAATTTCAAAGTACAGCTGATAAATTCTACATTGGCCAAAGCCTACAACGTTTCTCTCGATGAGTATAAGGGGAAACACTGTTATGAGCTTTTCTACGGATGCAAGCACATCTGTGAAGGTTGTCCGGCAATCAAGGTTTTAAATGAGGGGAAAGTGACTCGCGCCGCCCTTCGATACCGACCAGATGGTCGGATTTTTGACAGAACAGCTTATCCTTTCATTGAAGATAACGGCGACATCACCGGCGTTATCGTCATCGGTGTTGATATTACCGAGCAAAAGCAGGCCGAAGAAAAGCTGCGGAAGAGTGAAGAAAAATATCGACTGCTTGTAGAAAACCAGACAGACATGATTGTAACCTTTGATACTGAAGGCCGCCTCCTTTTCGTAAGCCCATCATACTTGAAAACTTTTGCTAAAGCCGAAGATGATCTAATCGGAAAGAAATTTATACCTTTCATCCACGAAGATGATCGGGAAACCGTAGCAAAGGGCATTGATAATGTAAACAAACCGCCATATACCGCTTATATTGAAGAACGCGTTATGACAAAAGATGGATGGCGCTGGCAAGCTTGGGTGAACACAGCCATATTGAATGAACAAGGTAAGGTCGAGTCAATTGTTGCTGTAGGTAGGGATATCACCGAAATAAAGCAGGCGGAGCAAAGCCTGAAACAAAGAGAAAAGGAATTGGAAATAAAAAGCATTCGTCTTGAAGAAATGAACGCTGCTTTAAAGATTTTGCTGGAAATGAGAAATGAAGATAAAAAGGAACTTGAAGAGAAAGTAAGGACCAATGCAAAAGAATTGGTTCTTCCATATGTTACAAAACTAAAAAATACAGGACTTAATGATCGACAGGAGATTTTTGCAGACATCATTCAGTCAAATACTGAAGAGATTATTTCACCGTTTGCACACAAACTGTCATTAAAATACACAAGTCTCACTCCTGCAGAAATTCGAGTGGCAAATCTTGTAAAGCGAGGCATTAAAACAAAAAAAATAGCAAAAATGTTCGGTGTTTCTGTTAAGACGATCGAGTCCCATAGAGAAAGTATCAGAGAAAAATTAGGTATAAAGAAAAAAAAGGCAAACCTTAGATCCCTTCTGTTATCTTTTGAATAATACCTATATTATATAGGTGATTTATCCATAAACGATGTCAAACCTTGAATTGTGAATTAAATAAATTATAATATAAATTTCAGTTGGTTATGGTTTATACCAAATCTTAATTTGTGAGGATATAATCCATAGAATGTCTAAT
>Ga0180431_10004993_pt1 | contig 16372 bp, 27 predicted proteins | sample SS_ome_11_FD_132459 | JGI IMG/M metagenome (GOLD analysis project Ga0180431, IMG submission 132459) | Hypersaline lake sediment archaeal communities from the Salton Sea, California, USA - SS_1_MS_1 metaG | ecosystem: Environmental > Aquatic > Non-marine Saline and Alkaline > Hypersaline >... | reverse complement strand
GTAAGCTCCCGCTTCGGCAACGGGGTTGACCTTGCCGAAGTGCTTCCCGCCCACACTCTTCGCGTTGTAGCCGCCCGCGTAGCAGTCGCCGAGATTCAGCCACAGAGTGCCGTCGCTCCTCAGCGCATGCCAGGCCGCTCGGCCGAACTCGCGCATGTGCTCCACGTAGGCTTCGGGTGTTGCTTCAAGTCCCCACTGGTCGCTGGTGCCGTAGTCACGCAGTCCCCAATATGGCGGCGACGTGACGATGCACTGCACGCTCTCGGCAGGCAGCGACCGCAGTCCCTCGACCGCACCCATCTGGTGGATGCAGCCAAGCGCAGGCAGGGACTCGCCCAACGCCCCCTACTCCTCGTCCTCGCTCTTCTCGGCGTCGGCTTCCACCTCGGCGATCTCGTCGACCATCGACTCCTGCCACTCGCCGTTGCGAACGGTCCCCAGCAGGGTCATGGCCTTGATGCCGCGCTCCTTGACGAGCTTGATCTGGGCGGCGAGTTCCTTCTTGCGGCGTTCCAGCCTGGCCAGCTGCGTCGAGAGCTTGGTGATCGGCCCGCTCAGCCGCAGCACCGCCTTCGCGCGTACAGGGTCCAGCTCCTCGCCCGTCTCCTCGTCCACGTACGATCCGTTAGACTTCTTGACCACGTCACTCCTCCTCCATCGGTTCAAACTCGTTCACCCAGACCCAGGGATTGCGCCTCCACCCGTAGCCTCGGCGCTCATTGATGCTGTCCCAGAGGTCGCGGAACACTGCCACGTACCCGCCAGCCAGCTTGCAGAGCTCCTCGTACCCCTCGGGCAACTCGCAGCCCTCGGCCTGCGCATCCGCCGCGCTGATCTCCTGCAGCCGTTCCACGCGCACGCCCGTCAAACCCACGCGATGGCGACACAGACTGCGATACATGAAGCGACCAGGCTGGGCGCGCAGCGGATACTTGCGAGCCTGCAGCTTCGCGTGCTCGTTCGTCGTCAACTCGCGATCCCACACGCTGTCGTCAGCCAGGTACCGGACGCGCACCATCCGGTGAGGCCCGCACGGATAGACTTCCTCGATCCGGTACGGCTCGCGCAGCAGCAGCTGGTCGCCGACCTCGCCGTAGGGACACGGCACATCGAAGCCCAGCATCTGGTGCGACGCCTTGCCGCCGTTAGCCTTTGCGCTCTCCTCGAAGATCGGCCAGAGATCAGGCCGGGCCACCCGCCGCGTCTGCCGCTTGAGGCCGTCCATGTAGGCGCGGATCATCTCCGCGGACATGGTGAGACAGCGGGACTTCACGCCTCCACCTCCGCCTGCGCAACCGGCGCCTGCGGCTCCCGGCCGGCTTTCAGGTCGACCATCCACTCCGCGACCTTTGCCTTGTAGCGCCGGAAGAAGTCCCAGCGGCTGCCGGGGCGCTGCTTCCATATCTCGTACTTGACGTCGGCCATGTACTCGTGCACCTCGCCGGACAGCGAGGCCAGCAGCACCCACAGCCAGGTCGGATACAACGCGGTACCCAGCTTGTCGGCCCAGCACAGCCGCGAAGGTTTCACCCCGTGAGCCCTGGCCAGAAAGCGGGAGTGGTAGAGGCACTCGTCCGCTACCAGCCACCATTCAGAGATGGGACCGCCCAGTTGCCACGCGATGCTGGAGCAGACCCGCACGGCCAGGTACGGGTGGCGCTCGCCTTCGTAACCATCCATGCTCGCGCAGCCCCAGTAGCCCCAATCGTGGATCATGATGCCAATGACCATGCGCCAGGACGGGCGGCCGTATAGCCGCCACCAGGCGACAAGCACTAACAGTGGATGCAGGATGAACTGATGGCAGCCGAACAGAAGGCTCTTTGTGCCCAGCTTCATTGTTTCTCCAGAAACCGCCGGTCCATGAACGCACTGCGCGCCCTGAACAGCGCCGGCGTGTCGGTGATCTCGGCCAGTCCGCTGCGGACCATCCGCTCGAGGATCACGACCGCGCGCGCTCTGCTGTCGTCGTTGAGTTCGCCGCCTATCGCCTCGGCCATGGCCACGAACCTCATGCACCGCCCCGCCTCCAGGCACTCGCGGCGGTAGGCCATCGCCGCCTGCCAGTCGGCCGGCGCGATGTGCTTGAGCTGCTCTTCGAGCGTGTCGCCCTCGTACACGTCACTGCTCCGCGATGCTCAGCGAGTCGAGCACCTGGGCCTCGACGTCCTCGCCGTAGATGACGCCGGGCTCGACCTCGTGCTGGCCCAGCTCGTCGGCCAGCAGCATCCGCACGGTCTCGCGCATGGACTCCGCGTCCACGTCGTCGGGCACGTCCATCACCAGCGCGTACTTCGGCATCAGACGGTCACTTCACAGGGGCGCAGTTGTCCTGGGGGCCGCCGGGGTTCTCGACCTTCTCCGGCAGATCTACGGGGGTGGCGGTTTCGTCCAAGACCAGGCGGTCCTCGTCGAACCACTGCCCCCTCTTGAAGTCGCCGTCCTTAACGGGCGGCTGCACCAGATACTGCCGGCACCCGGTGATGTAGTCGCCGCGACCGGTGATTGTGCCCTTGAACCCGGTGATAAGGTCCCGGACCTGTGCTCCCATTTCGTGTTTGTAGAGACTCATGCGTATCCTCCGTAAACTGCGGTGCCGTGCACGGGTCGACAGATTGCAGCGCTGCCCTCCGGCGGCCATGGCCCGGCCCCATTCCTGAGTCAGTCCCCGCCTCCGCACTCATGGACCGGGTAGGCCGCTACGATGTCGTATCCTGCCCGTGGCCCCTGCACCAACTCGCCGCGCACGCGCGTGCCGCCGCTGGTGTATGCCTCCACCACTTTCGGTCCTGCGCATATCCCGCGGTCGATCCAGCGCCACTGAGTCTTGAGCAGCGGCCGGTGGAGGCCTCGCGTGTTGTATTGCGCCAGGCGCAACGTCCACCCGGCGCAGTCCGGGCACTTCACCCGCTTGGGCCTGGCATTCTGCAGACGGAAGGCCCGTGGCATCAGCTGATGCCCCCCGAGAACTCCAGCCAGTCGCCCTCCGTGACCACCTGGTTCTCGGCCAGGTCGCCCTGGACCATCACGGGGAAGGCCTTGACGTCGTGAGCGGCCACTATCTCGGCGTCCTCGCGCGCCTGCCGGCGGTAACCCTCCGCCGCGCTCTCGGGATCCTCCAGCCAGACCGAGGGCAGCAGCAGCACGGCCCGGCCCAACTGGGCGACGTAGCCGGCCAGCGTGTAGGCCATGTGGGCGCATTCGGGTTTGGTGCAGACGTAGGCGCGCAGCATCTTCATGCCCTGACTCCTTCGGCGCAGATCGTGCAGATCACCCGGTTGGTGGTCTTGTCGTAGAAGCGGCTGGTGCGGATCGTCTTGCCGTTCATGTCGCCGATCTTCCGGCGCAGGGGCTTGCCACACTCGGGGCACGTGGCCTCGTCGCGCTCCGGGCCGCCGCCGCCAATCCGGCTATTGCTGCCGTGGCGTGCGGGGCGGCCCACGATCGGCTGCGTCCCCCCCGGCGCAGCCTTGCCGGCGCCGAGAATGGTCTGGATGAGTCTTAGCACATCGTCGCTCATGTGATCGTGCCCCACGGCTGAGTATCGAGAAGATCGTTACGCTGGGGACAGCTGACACCGGCACGAGGAGCGACGGGCTCCTGGCTGATAGGGGCGATTGTCTGAGTTTGCTCCGTCAGATCCGGGAGGATCAAGCCCGCCCCCGCCGACACGTTGTCGCGTGCCGGGTCAGTTGTGTGGGTTCCGGCGCGCCGGGGGTTGTCCCCGGAGCGTAACAGGCCGTGAGGTTCTCCAGTAAGACATGGCATGGGCATTGAAGAAGTCGGCCCCGCTGGCGCATCGCCGCGCGCCGGTCTTGATGTGGTGGACGCGGGGGGGGATCGAACCCCCGTCCCAGCCCTGATTCCGATGTGCGTCTACGTGCGTGTCCGGATTGCCCTTCCGGCGAGGGTCGAACCGGGTGCCTCCACCAGCGGGGCTTTCCCCGCGGTCAGCCACTGTGGGGACGCCCTCGCGGTTACTGTGGCCCCTACCCGCGGGACGGGCGGCTAAGCCGCCATCCGCATCGGTGCGGCAGTTGTTGTTCTGACGGGGGTTTAACGAGGCCATCCCGCCAACCTCGACACGCGACACATCTTCCTCTCGAGCGGTCGAAACCTTTTCGCGCCCATTGTCACTGTCCAGGCCTCGGGGAGGGGGCGGCCCTTCGGGCCGGGCCCCTCCCGTCATCGGCCATTCCTTGCCGGAGCCGCGTACTTGCTCCGGGGCGGAATCACTGGGCTGACGCGACTGTCCCGCGGTGCCGTTCACCGGTTCGCTGTCGGTCGTAGCTGGGTCGCTCTGGAGCGGCGCCAGCCCGTACTTGGCTCGTTGCTGCCTTTCGCACTCGACGCAGATGCCGTGGTTCATGGTCGCGCCCTCGGCGTCGACCGCGCCGTCCGAGATCATCCTGCCGCACCAGGAGCAATCGGTCCGCATCGGTCCCGAACTCATACCAGCCCCTTCGGCCCGCGGATCAGCTGCTCGCGGCCCTGGTTACCTATCACCGTCCAGTCGAGGTTCCGCGCGTCGGCGGCCCATCTCCGGATCGTCCGGGCGTCACGCTTGACGACCTCGGCCCATCCGGCTGCGGTGCGCACCTCGCGCTTCTGCCCCGGGCGCAGCAGCTTCTCGATACGGCGCTCGATGCGCGCGCACAGCCGCTGGAACTGGTCCTCGGGCAGGCGCACTTCGACGGGGGTCTGAGCGCTCATCGCCCGCCACCCCCGGCCAGGTCCATCAGCCGGCGCAGTTCGCAGCGTTGCTCGTCCCGGCGCGCGTTGACTTCCGTGCGCGCCCGCCGCGACAGCCTCGCCGCCCACTCCCAGGCCTCGACGCAGACCGCCGGAACCAGCGCCCCGGCGAACATCAGCGCGCAGAGCGCCCACACCGTCGCCGCGCGTGGACGGTGCCATCTCTTCACGGCATCACCTCGCTGTAGCGCGCCAGGTTCGACAGCAGCACCCTCAGCACCGCCGCGCCCACCAGCGCGATCACCAGCATCGCGCCGATCACGTGCAGGCACGCCGGCACCATCTCGCGGCGCACCCAGTGGCAGAACCGCCCCCAGTAGACGAGCGCCAGCAGCCGGTACGTGATCACCAGCCGCCCCCCGCCGCCGCGCCCACGCCCAGCAGCATCCCAAGCACGATCACCAGCGCCATCCCCCCGGCGATGGCAGCCGCCGCCCCGGGGTAACGCGCCTCGAACTCGTCGGTGTCCATGCGCAGGAACTTCCAGAGGCGTCTCATCGCAGGCCCGCCTCCCGCTGCGCGGCCAGGACGATCAGCAGCAGCACCGCCTGCGCCTCCTCGGCCTCCTGCTGGATCTGGATGGACTCGGGCGTGTCGATCTTCCCGTCGTTCGCCAGCGCCTGGGCGTGGGCCTTCATCACGTCGGCAACCTCGTCCAGCAGGCTGGGCACGCCCACGCCGTACTCGGCCAGCGCCGCCTCGATCTCGTCCATGCGCTTGGGAGGCACGGTCTTGGTGCCGCGCATCCAGTGGTAGAGGTTGCGGACCGACACGCCGATCCTGTTCGCCACGAACTGGATAGGGTCCTTCCGCAGCGTCCCCTCGCGCTTGTGCACCACGTCGCACAGCCGGGCCAGCAGCCACAGCGGATCGCGCATCTCGTCGTAGGCCACTTCTACCTTGCTCATTGGCCTTGTGCCCCCTTCCGCCGTATGTCACACTGCTTGCGGGGAGAGGGGACAATGCGTAGACTCAGATCGGTTGGGGAGGCCGACGCGCGATAATGGCGCGCGCCGGCGGCTCGCGGGGAAGGCGACCCGTCGAGCACACTCCCCGTCAGCAGTTCGGGAGTGAAGGTGCCCCTGAATTCGACGCAGCCGCGTGCCATCTCAGCGCACCCCGGCCGGGCGGGGCTTCGGCAGCCGCACCGCCCGGCCGTCCAGCCAGACCATCGCGCGCGGGTGATCCTCGCGCAGCTCGGCGAGCAAGCCCTCCGCGCTCCGGCGCGCCTCGGCCTTCGTGCCGAGCCGCTGCGCCCAGACTTCGCGCGCAGATCCGGGGCGGTTGCGGTGTTCGATGAGGTGAGCGGCCATCGGTCAGCGACCCTCTTGCGCGCTAACCGCGTCCACCGCCCACTGCTCCCCACGCCGGTAGCCTTCCGTCAGCGCAGGGCAGCCCTTGCGGTGCACGCCACGCCGCCCGCACTCGGGGCAGGGGTCGAAGTGACCGATACCGCACGCGGTGCAGCAGCCGGTCTTCTCGTCGATGGGCTCGCCGCAGTCGTCGCAGAGCGCGTCAGCGCCGCCGCGGACGTAGGCAGCGACCGCATCGGGCGACAGCTCCGGCGCGGTCGAGCCGCCACAGCCAGGGCAGCAGCCCTGGCCGTCGAAACCCGTCTCGGCGATGATGTGGTGGCAATCGGAACAGCGATAGAGCGCAGCCATGGGGGTGTCCTCCTCGAGCGCGCGGGACGGGACGGCCAACTTCCCCCTTTGGCGCCGACCAGAAGATGGGCTGGATGCCCTGATGGTCGCTGGCCGCCCCGTTCCGCTCGCTCTGAAGTCCTGCACCGTATCCTCCTGGTCGGCGTGTCTGCGTACAGTAATGCCGAGCCCATTGGGAAAGTCAAGCGGAAAATCCCGCGCCGCGGGATTTGTCCATCGAGTGCCGAGAGGCCGGAGGTCGTATCATGACTTGGTCTAAGGAGTTGGGTCGCATAGTCCGAGACGCTCGAGAAGATAATAATCTCAACCAAGAGGAGGTCGCTGGACAAGTCCATCGCAGCAAGCAAGCCGTGAGTTCCTGGGAAAAGGGCAAGTCAGAACCAGACGCCGAGACCAAGGACAAGCTCGCCGAACTGCTCAACATCCCCCGTGCAGCGCTTGACGGAAATGCCAGCAGCGTGTTACCATCCGAGGTAAAAGGCACCACACTTGAAAAGACAGACACCAGGTGGGCGACCGCGGAGAAGGATCTCCGCGCGCCGGTAGTGGGCAACTTGATAGCACCTGTGACTGGCGCGTGGGGGGCCGTCATGATAGATCTGCTGCGCAAGCCGCAATCCGTTGTCCGCATAAGGGTCCGAGACCGCTCGCTCGAACCGCTTTGCAAACCGGACTGGTGTCTGGTGATCGACAAGCGCTGCCCGGCCAGCGACGGGACTCTCGCGCTGGCCGACGTTTCACGCGGCGAACAGACTCCGACCTGGATGGTCGGCTTCCTGCACGAGCACGCAGAATCGAAACGCGGGTGGTACCTGAACGACGTGAGCGGCAAGCGCTCGCCCGTGTCGATCGCGGACCCCGCTCGCGCCTACAGCGTCGTGGCCATCCAGACACGTGAGGTACCAATCTATCAGGAGACGCCCGAGCATCTCGGGCCGACGGTCGACGCCGCCGAGAGCACCGGGTACGAAACGCCGCAAGAGCGCGCCGCCGCCGAAGACGCGCGCGCCGAGGACCTCACGCAGGAGTCTGCCGATCGTGGCGACTGAGCGGACCGGCCGGTTCTGGCTGCGGCTGCTGGCGGTTTATTGTATGGTGGTTTCGCTGCTCGCTTTCGCGATCGGGGCGTTCTTCGCGCTGATATTGCTGAGCGGCGCAGGCAGTGGGACGCGGAACCCCATGCTGTACGCGGCCTGGCCGCTGATCCTGGTCTCGCCGCCGGTGTTTTTCGCCTCGTGTGCGCTCGGGGACTGGGTCGATCGCCGGCAGCCATGAGCCTCACCGCCCTGCCCCGCAGTCGCGATGGCCGTCCGCGCACGCGCGTGGACTTCTACCCCGCGGGCCGCGAGGGCCCGCGGGTGCAGAGGATCCTGCGCATGGGGGTCAACGCCGCGAAGGCCTGGATGCGCGAGCAGATCGCGGCGCACCAGGGCAATGGGCCTGCCGGCGGCCGGCGGACGTTCGGCGGCCTGGTCGAGGAGTTCCTGCAGTCTCGCCGGCGCAAGGGGCTGAGCGACTCCTACCTGGTCGAACTCGAGCGGGACCTGGCGTCGACCATGGCCGGGCGCTGGGGCAAGAAGCTCGCGAAACGCGTGACCACTAGAATGATCGAGGAGTACCTTGACGAGCTGGTGGAAAAGGAAGCGAAGCCCGGCACGGTCAAGAAGCACCGCCAGGAGCTCTTCACGATGTTCCGGTGGGCGACGCGCCGGCGACTGGTGCCTTTCAACCCCGTCGAGGCCATCGAGCCGCCGAAGCTCGGCAGGCTCAAGCACGAGTGGCTGCCGCCGGCGGCATTCGCGAAGCTCTGGGATCACTCGCCCGACTACCTGCGGCCGATGCTGGTGCCGGCGATCACGCTGGGGCTCCGGTCCGCCGAGATCCGGATGCTGCCGCGATCGCGGGTCCTGCCGGGCATGCTCCGGGTGCACGGCAAGGGCAACAAGGAGCGCGAGCTGCCCTGCCCGCCCCAGCTCCGGGAAGTGCTCCTGGCCCAGCCCGAGCGCCCCGACGGGCTGGTCTTCACCAGGCCCGGGATCTATCACGGCCAGGCCGCCCGATCGGACATCTGGACGGCCGACGCCTTCACCCGGGCGGTAAAGACCGCCGCGAGGAAGGCGAAGCTTGACTCCGGGGTCACCCCGCATACACTACGCCACAGCGCGACCAGCTGGATGGTGGCCGCCGGCGTGCGGCTCAGGGTGGTCCAGGAGGCGCTGGGGCACGAGAGCTACACCACCACCCTGCGCTACGAGCACGCCAGGTACATGGACTGGGAAGAGGAGAAACGGGCCTTGCCGGAAAACATCACTACAATTTCACTACATGTGATGTCCGCACTGGCCCGCGGCGGTCCGCAGATGTCTGCAGATACCACCCCCGCCGAAGGGCAGGAAGCCGCTGCCCAGAAGGCGGATAGAGCTAAATAGCGTCCTGTCGGTACTTGTGCCCGGGTGGCGGAAAGGCAGACGCGACGGTTTCAAAAGACTGCTATTTCGAGCGTAACTGGCGTAATCAGGTGGGCGGGGCGCCGGGGATCACTACATCCCATCTACATGCCAGGAAGATGAGATCGTGGCACAGGGGCTGCTACAGCGTAACTGTGACCCCTTCACGAGACCGGAGGGGTTATTACGAAAGGAGGCGCAGACATGAGGATTCTGGCTGTTCTGTTGGGGGGCGCGCTGCTGGCCGGGGGTGCACTGCCGACAAGGGCCGGTGAGGCAGTAACCGCACCAGAGAAGTGCCCCGGGTGTTGGGGCAAGATCGCCACCTGCCTGGTCTGCAAGAAGACGGCGAGGCTGGGCACCAGGGGCGACATGCGTTGGTTCTGGTGCCGCTGCGGGGGGAAGCTCAAGCGGACTGCCGAGTTCCACAAGAACTCGAACCAGCAGAAGATCGCGGTCTGCGACGCATCGCCCTATTTCGGCTACCCCAAGTGCGGTCATGGCATGGGACGCAAGACGACACCGGCAAAGGCGAAGAAGCCCGCCGATCCGCTGTCCAAGGCACTTGCCGACGCCGAGGCCAAGGCGGCCGCCTGTAAGGCGCGAATCGCCACGCTGAAGGCCGAACTGGCCAGGCTCGAGGCCGAGCTCAAGGTCCACGAAGCCACGGCCAAGGCACTTAAGAAGGCCAAAGCGGCCGCACCCGCGAAGCCCCCGCCCGGCAAGACCCCGGCTGCCAAACTGCCGGCCGACGACTTCTGAGGATTGATACCAGCTCTACCGGTGGCGCCCCCAAGAGCACCGGCCCGCCGTGAATGGCCAAACGGCGGGCCGGGCAGTTACGACAGCGCGCGCCTTTGGGGGGGGGAGGTCAGGAGCGTTCTGCCGCCAGAATCCGGGCCGACCATCGACCCGGTAGACCGCTAGGGTTCTTCGGGTGCAGCTTCCAGGTCCGCGTCGATATCCTCCAACTGCTTGAGCACCTGGGCTCGGTGGGCCTCGATGTTCGAACGGACCTTACCGTTGGCCAACAGCCGCTTGCGCTGGGCGCGCAGATCTCCGATGGTCTTGTCGCGCGCGGCCACCAGGGACTCGAGCTCGTTCTGACGCTTGAGCGCTTCGTCGCGAGACTTCACAGCGTCGGCCAGCTTCTTTTCAAGTCGGCCCATTTCCTCGGCCAGCGCGTGCAACCGGGCGAAGCCCTTGTTGAGTTCCGCGTCCAGCTCGCCGGCGAACGTGGCGCGCACGGTCTTGACACCGGCGCCAAGGTCCTGGCGGATGGACATGATCTTCTCGTTCCAGCTTTCCATGGTTCCCCCAATCAGCATGTACAGACTTTCAGACGGGACTAATCCGCTACGGGTCTCGGTAATGGAAATGCCAGTGCATGTAGCTCTTGTCCGCGTCGGTCACCAGCGAGACGGCCGCCGAGCCGCTGAACCGCAGGTAGACCTGCGCGTTGCTGTTGCACTTGATCATCGCCGACAGCCGGTAGGTGTTGCCCTCCGAGACCGCGCGCGAGGCGTAGACCGTCTCCCCGCCGCCACTGTCGTAGCCGAGCGTCAGCGTGCCCGACCCCGCCAGCGAGTCGATCTTGACGTTGTAGATCACCGTCAGATAGGCCGAGGGCGTCAGCAGGCACTTGGCCGAGGCGTTGTAGTCGGACTGCGTGTCGTGGCGGGCGGTAGCAAAGGCGATGCGCCCGCCGGCCGAGGCCACCGAAGCGTCGACGCCGTAGCGGTGGCCGCGGCCCATGTCGAGCAGAGCCAGCTCGGTGCCGTTGTTCGAGAAGTGCTCGGTCTCGTAGTCGACCGCCAACGTGGCGCCGTTGATCGAGATGCCGATGCCGCCGGTCAGATCCACCGCGATCACCGATCCGTTGACCGATATACCGGTGCCGCCGGCGAGATCTGCCGCGATTACGTTGCTGGTGACGCTGATGCCCACGCCGCCGGTGTAGCTGGTGCCGCCACCGCCGGTCGAAACGTACAAGCCGGACATCGTCACCTTCAAGGCGTTGGTGCTGGCCGGCGAGACGCGCACCTGGCCGCCGCGGGCACTGGTCGTGAACTCGAACGTGGGGTAATCGAGCACCACGGAGTTCAGCCCCGGCGACCCCACCAACTTCAGCGCAGGGATCGTCGAACCGCGCATGAACTTGTTGGTCAGACTGCCCAGTGTCCCGGTCGTGTCGACAATGGTCGGAATGCCGTCGTGGGCGGTGGGGATGTCGCCAACCTCGTCGATACCCAGCGCACTGGGCGTGCGTGGGATGGTGTCGACGATGGCCTCGAGCTCCTCGATCCGACGCTCGATGTCGTTGAGGAAGGAGGTGTCGGCGCCGGGCATCAGTCGGGCTCCAGCGCCAGCGTGGTGGTCTGCGCGCCCGGGGAGGCGTCCACGCGCACGCCGCGCACTACCGCGTGTACCGGCCAGTCGGCGCGCTTGACCCCGGCCTTGCCGGCACCGCCTCCACCGGTGATCTTCTCGATGTAGTCGCCGGGGAAGATGTCGACGCGCACCCCGCGCAGGACTATTTCGCCCTCCAGCCGCGTGCGGGCCAGCTGGCTGTGCAGGCTGCGGGCCGCGGCCTGCATGTAGCTGGTGTCGTCACGGATCACGTCGTCAGCGAGGATGCCGGCGGCGGGATCGCACATGGTGCCGCCGTCGAGCACCACGGTGCCGGGCTCGGACTCCGCGTCCGGCGGGTTGCCGTTATCGGTGCGGATGCGGCAGTTACGTCTCGCGTGGTACTTGTAGTTGTCGTCCAGCCTGATCATCTCGCGCGCCGGCCAGCCGTCGGGTTCGCTGCCGACCTCGACCATCAGGCGCTCGTCGAGCACAACCTTGATGGTCAGGCGGATGTCGTAGCTGACGGGACTCGAACGGCTGCCGTTCCAGGTAAAGCGGGTCTTGTCGCCGTAGCGGGCGCAGTGCGGGAACATTACCGCCAGGTTCTTGGTCTGGACCGTAAAGCTGCTCTTGACATCGCTCCAGGTACTGCCGTCGTCGGTGGAGTACCAGGCCTGCGCGCGCACGCGCACGGCCCGGCCGGAAGCCTCGGCAGTGGCTTCGTCGGCCGAGTTCAGCGTCGCTCCCAGCGCGCCGGAGCGCAGTAGATGGATCATGAACCCGTATTCTTCGATCCAGTCGACGTTGTCGGGCAGCACGTATCGGCGGTAAACCGACGGGGTTACCTCCGCGTCGTCGTTGTCGCGCGCGGCGCCGTTGTAGGTGCTCTGGTTGCCGGAAAGCCAGCCCTCGGCCAGGCTTCCGGCGGCGGTGTCCACCGTCAGGTCGAGTTCCTTGCGGGCGCCGTACATTCGCAGCCTGGTGTAGCTGTTGCGCACCGAATAGCCCAGCTGCCCGCCGCAGATCTCGGGCTGGCCGCCGGTTGCGACCGATGCGGTGATCTTCTTGGATATCTCGCCGCGCCGGAGCGTCAGGCGGCGCTGGGTGCTCTCGATGGTGTTGACGCCGGTGCCGTAAAGCAGCAGCGTCGAGACCTCGGCGTCGGGCCGCACGGTGATGTCGTGATCGCCGCCGTGGCGTGCCAGCGCCGCGAACGCGGTATTGAGGCGCTTGCCGTGCAGCGCCATGCTGAGGCGCTTGTTTTCGTAGGTCTCCTCGCTGTCCCCCGGTACCGTGAACAGACCGGATCCGGTGCCGTTCTCGCTGAGCTCCAGCACGTTCAGCCAGCCGGAAAGCGGAAGCACCACGCTGCTCTTGGGATTGACCTGCCAGTGATGCCGCAGGTAGTTCCAGACGTGGCCGCGCGAGAAGTGCACCCGGCCCGCTCCGCCCACGTGCGTGAACGCAGGCTGCAGCGTTGAGGTCGAGCCCGAGACATCTTCGTCGTCGGCCATGTCGGCCTCGCCGCCGGCGTTGAAGACCGGCAGCACCTCGGGCACCCATACGTAGTTCTTGTTGCGCTCGTCCCACACGTTGGCGCCGTGGACCCTGGACCCCTCCATCAGGAAACGCGGCCCCATGGCGGTGAATCCCGGCAGGCCGGTCTCCAGGTCCTCCCACACATCGGAAACCACACCCCGGAACACCACCGTGCCGACCGATTCGTCCTGGCTGGCGTCGTCGTGCGCGTAGGCGATGATCATGACGTCGTCGAACCAGTAGATGCCGCGGGGGCGCATGACCACGCCCAGTTCCTCGCCCTGGTTGGTCTGGTCCACGCCCCAGACCAGACCGAAGTTGCTGACCAGCGGCTTGCCGTCGTCGTCGTTGCCAGGCACCACGACCGAACATGAATGCGGCGTGGCACCGCTTTCCAGCCGCCAGCTCTGCACCACCAGGCGCGGGTCGTGCACCCATTCGGTCTTGGCCAGGTCGCGGTCCGACTCGCGCCAGACCTCTTTCTTGCCGTCGGCGCTGGTCGCCTGGGTACTGGAGACGAACACCCGGCAGATTGGCGGCACCTGAAGCGGAGCCCAGGCCGGGGAACTGGCCGAAACGGTCATCAGCTGCCTCCCGCATCGCGCACGGCGCTGGCCGCCAGGCCGGTGGGTGCGCCGGGGGCGGTGTCGTCGGCCACCGCGTTGTCGGTGTCGGTGTTGTCGTCCAGCACACCGCCGGCACCGCTGGCGGTGGCCGCACGGGCGCCGAACTGGACGGTGTCGCCGTGACTGTAGGCCGACGAGTCGGTGGTCAGCGACCAGCGCTGCTGGCCGCCGGACGCGAGCACCGGCGTGGCGGTGCCTATCTCCGTGTTCCAGTCCATGGTGCCGGTAGCGTTGTCGTGGTAGACGCGGATCTCAGCCGCGGCGGCGGGCTTCTTGCCGCGGATCGTCGGCCGACGCTGGTCGAACCACCCGCTGACAACGAACTCACCGTCGGCGGTGGGCTCCACCGTCAGCCCGAACGGCGAGGCCGGGCGGGTGACCTCGTCGGCGCTGTTGTCCAGCTCGAACTCGACGTAGTCGGTGTTCTTTTCCTCATACACCCAGTTGTACGCGCGCACCGCGTAGCGGTATGTCGCGGGGCCGTTCAGCGCGTCAGACTCCCATCCGCTGTAAACGCCCATCTCAACCGGGGTGTCGTAGTCGATGTCGCCGGAGCCGCCATTGCTGTAGATATTGCACTGTGCGCCGCCCGACCAGGTGAGGGTCACCTTGTCGGTGTCCGGATCGTAGTCGTAGCTGAGGCCTGTGGGACTCGCCGGCCAGGTGGCTATAGCCTGACTGGCTTCGGTGGTATTGGTGTCCTCGTTGCCGGCCAGATCCACGCTGCGGACCACGTACTTGTAGGTGCCGTCGGTCAGCGGACCGCTGGTCCATTCGAAGCTGGCGGCAGTGCCGGCCTGCACGGCGGCCACCGGCGCTGAGTAGTCCACACTGCCGTCGCCTGCGTCGGTGTAGATGTTGAAGTGGCTGAGCCCGTCATCATCTACCGGACGGGTCCACGACAGCTTGACGCGGTTGCCGGGTACGGCGGTGCAGCCTGGGTCGTAGGCCACATCGCCGTTCAGCGGGCCCGTCGCGACCACGGCGGCGACCACGGCGCCGCCGTCGGGCGCGGTGAAGTTGTAGGTTGTTTCCTTCTGGGTGGAGACCAGCGCTCCGTTGACGTAGACCTTGAAGAACCCGCGGAACCGCCCCCAGGGGTCCCCCCAGCGCTGGCCCCACTTCGTGCCGCCGGCGTAGGTCCACCGCAGCCGGAACGCGCGCTGGCCAAACGACGAAACCTGGCGCAGTTCGACGTTGCTGAACCGCGGGCCACTGTCTTCGCAGTTGCCCCACGGATCGCCCCAGCGCGTCCCCCACTTCATCCCAATCGCCCTTAGCTGTCGCGCACCAGGTCGAACTCGATGAACGCCGAGATCTCGGCGCTGGAAAGGTCGGTCGGGGAGTTGTTCTTGGTTACCTGCAGTTCGATCACGTCGTTGGCGGCCACCTGCTGGTTCTCGTCGAGGCCCAGGTCGTAGACCGTGTCGGCGGATATCTCCGCGCCGTTGGTGGTCTTGGCGGTCGCAAGCAGATCCTGCGTCTTGGTGAGATTGGCCACCTGGAAGGTCCAGTTGTCGGTGCCGTCGCTGCTGGAGGTGGCAACGTCGCTGACCAGCGAGACCTCGCGGATGTAACTGGCCGCCGGGGCCACGAACAGAAAGCGATCGTCGCTGCCGGACAGCCCGCCGATGCGTACCGTGCAGGTGCCGCGCGGCAGAGCGGTCTTGACGTGCCCACCGGCCGCGAACACCAACAGCACGCCGGTGGAGGCGTGCTTGGTGTGCACGTAGGCTACCGGCGGATATCCGGCTACCCGCGTGGTCGAAAGCGCGCCGCTGGCCGCCAGCCACAGGAAGTCGCCGGCGTTCCAGCTGTTGGTGTTGACGTTGAGGACCAGGCCATCGCGCACGATGTAGCCCTGCCCATCGTCGGCCACGCTGTCAACGTCGCCGCCCTTCTCCATCACGAGCAGCCCGAGGAGGTCCTGGTACCCGTCGGCGTCGGCAGTGGCCACCACCATGCTGGGGGCGCCGGTGGTGGCATCGAAACCGTTGTGCTTGACCATCAGCGGCGTCGTCAGCGACAGCGCGCCGCCGGTCTTGTTGGTGGCGATCATGGGGGCGCCGGTGTGCGGCTGGGCCACCTTGCCGCGCAGCAGGCGCTGCATTTCGAGTATTTCGGAACTGTGCTCGTTGTAGTCGGCCGCCTGGGCGAGTGTGGTGTCGGCGCTGCCGTCGTTGCCGGTATCCTGGGCGTTGCCGTCCCAGTCGGCCCCGGGGAAAGTAGCTGCTGCGAGTGCCATCGGGTGTCTCCTAACCTGGTGCCAGTTGCAGGAAATCGGTGCTGCCCATGCATCCGCGAGTGCCATCGGGCTGGGGCGGGTAGTAACGGTGCACGCGCGGGAAGTTCATGATGCAGTTCGACCAAGTGCCACCGCCGCCGCGCTTCTCGAGCACTCCGAGGTTGCCCTCGCCGTCGAGGTCGATCGCGGTAAAGCCCTTCATGCCGGGATAGGTGTGGCGGATCAGGCGGTCGAAGTCTACGGAAAGCGAGGCAATCTCCGCGAGCTTGGCCTCCAGGAGGACGTCGGTGGCGTACCCATGCAGCCAGAATTGCAGCGTCAGGCCATTGCCGCTCAACCGCTGCTGCTCGGTCATGATGCGGGTGTTGCTGCTGAAGGTAACGTCACCCACGTCGGGCACGGTGAACTTGTACTCGTAGACTGCCAGTGCCATCTACCTGTTCTCCACGCTCTGGTTGTAGAGGTTCTTGGCGGCCCGCTCGAGGTTCTCGGCAGCCTTCAGTTCCTTGTAGGCCCTGCCGTACTCCTCTTTCCACCACTGGTAGTGCGCGCCGCCCCCGTACTTCTCCTCGTATTCCTTCGGTGCCGGCGGCGCTTCCCCCCAGACACTATGCCAGGCCTGCGTCCACACAGTTGCCTTCTGGGTGTAGCCCTTCTTGTCTTCACCCAGTTCGATGCCGGCGTACCCCATTCGCTGCAGCGCAATAGCACGGGCCAGGCCCTTGGTCTGCTCTTCCATCCCGCGGG
>Ga0180431_10004991_pt1 | contig 16377 bp, 15 predicted proteins | sample SS_ome_11_FD_132459 | JGI IMG/M metagenome (GOLD analysis project Ga0180431, IMG submission 132459) | Hypersaline lake sediment archaeal communities from the Salton Sea, California, USA - SS_1_MS_1 metaG | ecosystem: Environmental > Aquatic > Non-marine Saline and Alkaline > Hypersaline >... | reverse complement strand
GCGCTCAGACCTCCGAGGTCTTGCAAAACCCGTTCAGGCGTGAAATCCCGGCCTTTTTCGACGGTCGCAGTGGGCAGAATGCCTGTCGCAGACCTCGGAGGTCTTGACCTGAGTAGTAACCTTTTGCGAACCCTAAGGAGGGACGTATTAACAGATGAAGGGAGGCCACAAACATGCCTAAACGTAAAACGAGACAGAGAACCCGGCAAACTTTAATCATCATCTCATTTCTACTGTTCCCCGTGACACTGAACTATTTTTCCCCGTACGTCATCGTTGATGGAGCCTCGCAGGGCATCGTCAATGGCAGCTTTATCCTCTTCGCCCTGATGTTCCTTTCGGCATTGTTCCTGGGAAGGCTGTGGTGCGGCTGGGCCTGTCCGGGGGGCGGCCTCCAGGAAGCCTGTTTCGCCATCAACAACAAACCGGCCCGGGGCGGGAAACTGGATTGGATAAAATGGGCCATCTGGATTCCCTGGATCGGCATCATCGCTATGGCGACCATATCGGCCGGGGGGTATCGGGAAGTGAACTTTTTCCACCTGATGGACAGTGGAATATCGGTGGATCGGCCGGCCGGTTACGTCGTCTACTATGCCGTCGTCGGCATCTTTTTGATCCTTTCACTGGCCGCTGGAAAAAGAGCTGGCTGCCACTACATCTGCTGGATGGCCCCGTTCATGATCATCGGCAGAAAGATCAGGAATCTCTTCAACTGGCCCGCGCTGCGCTTGAGAGCAGAAGCGGAAAAGTGCATTGATTGCCAGCGCTGCACGAGGAATTGCCCGATGAGCCTGGACGTCAATGGCATGGTGCGGGCAGGCAATATGGAGAACAGCGAATGTATCTTGTGCGGGAATTGTGTTGATAGTTGCCCTGAGGGGGTGATCGCCTATTCCTTCAGCGCAGGGCGGAACTGATAGGGGTCAAATCACTGCCTGTGGGCGCGCGGTGGATCGAAGCTCGCGCACCAGTTGAGGGGTGTCAATCTCTTTGAGCAGATAGCGCGTGGCGCCCGCGTGCAGGGCCTCGGCCTGCTCATCGGCGTCTAGATAAGAGGTGAGGACAACGACGCTGGTATGGGGACATTCTGTGGTCAAAGAACGGAGTGCATCCAGCCCCTGCAAATCGGACCGTTTGATTTCCATCAGCACGACGTCGGGCTTTAGGCGCACGGCGTCTCGCAGGCCCGTTCTCCAACAGCCGGTGCAACCCACGATCTCTACTTCCTCTGTGGCACGCAGCCGGGACTCGAGTGCTTCGCGCACGGCGTCGTGGTCGTCAATAATGAGCAGTCGTGTGGGTATCATTTGCAATCAACAAATCACAGAATCGCTCCGTTGTCACAAGGTAACTCTCAACCTTGTGCCACTTTCATCGAAATCGGTACACACAAGTGCCGGGCATCTGAGCAGTTACGTCACAAGTATAACGGAAGCGGAGTGCAGGTGTTAGTGTCATCCGTCCGCGATTTACCCTGACTTTTGTACCGCGTCGCAGTGACTGTTCGAACTTTGATTACCCACATCTTGCCGCAAAGCACGCCAAGAGCGCAAAGAGGAGATCGAACAGCAAATTTAGAAAAAACGAGTTGAGGCACGTCGTTCAACCGCATTTATAGCCAGGATTGGCCTCGCGCGGCGACAGAAAACTCGCTCCTTTCCCAATTCGTTGTAGTGTCGTTTGGGATCTAACATTGCCATACTACCTGGGGAGCGGCAGGCTCACTCTCAGAATGACCCCGCTGGCGTCATTGCGAGCACATTACTACGCACTACCAGAACCCAGGTTTCTTGTAGAGAACCCGGGTTCTTTTCCGGCGAGGCGCGACCGTCTGCGCCAGCCCCATCCCCGCCACCGTCCCGAACGCGGCCGCGTACAGCAGCAGAAAAGGCATCATCCCCCGGTTGCCCGTGACGTAGGCCACGAACGCCGTAGCCAGTGCGTAGAGCGCCAGCGCGACCTCGCCGACGGTGCTGCCGTCGGCCTGGAGCCGGTAACCGCTGTCGGCCCAGCGGTCGTCCTGTTCCTCCAGCCGGAACTTGGGCGTACGGGCGAACGTTCCTCCCCAGCGGGTCAGCCCGCGCCAGACCGCCAGTGTGTTGGCCCAGGCAATGCCGATCCCGACCAGCATGAGCAGCGGGAACGCTTGCAGCCGCCGCTTCCAGTCGGGATACAGTTCCTTCTGAGAGATGGCATAGACCAGCGGCGGGCCCAGGCACATCAGTCCCAGGCCGCTCAACGGGAGTTGTACGGCATCGGGCAGCAGCAATAGGGGGAGCGAGGCCAACAGGAGCAGCACCATCAGCGCGTGGGCCAGGTAACTGCTCAGGTGCGCCAGCGCCATTCCTTTCTGCCCCCAACCCAGTCGCCGGTTGCGCAGGATCGGCCCGACCAGCTTGCGGAGCGTCTGCACCGACCCCTGCGCCCAGCGGGATTGCTGCCGCTTGAAGGCCGCGATCTGGGGCGGCACCTCGGCGGGCGCGGTCACCTGCGGCAGGTAGAGACATTCCCACCCGGCCAATTGGGCGCGATAGCTCAAGTCCAGGTCCTCGCACAGCGTGTCGGCCGTCCAGCCGCCCGCTTCCTCGATGCAGCACCGTCGCCACACGCCGCCCGCGCCATTAAAGCTCATCAGCAACCCGGCCCGGTTCCGCCCGCTTTGCTCGACGACAAAGTGACCGTCGAGGGCCAGCGTCTGGGCGCGGGTCAGGGGAGAGTAATCTCCGTTGAGGTACGACCAGCGCGTCTGCACCATCCCCAGGCGCGGGAGCGCCGAAAAGTGAGGGACCGTTCGGAGCAAAAAGTCGGGGGGAGGACAAAAGTCGGCGTCGAATATGGCGACGTACTTGCCCCGCGCCTGGGTCAGACCCCAGGCCAGCGCCCCGGCCTTGAACCCGCCCCGTTCGGGCCGCCGCAGTACTGCGATCTCTATCCCGCGCTCGCGGTGGAGCGCCGCCCGCGCGCGGGCCAACCGCGTCGTCTCGTCGGTCGAATCGTCCAGTATCTGGATCTGCAGCCGGTCGCGGGGATAGTCGAGCGCGGCGACACTGTCTATCACTCGTTCGACCACGTGGAGCTCGTTGTACACCGGCACCTGCACGGTCACTGTTGGCAGGGTGGCGCGATCCAGGGGGGGGGTGGGAATGACTGCCCGGCGATGGCGCAGGTAGAGGAATGACAGGATAATAGAGTTCAGCCCATAGATCGCCAGGCAGAGGGCGATCAGGGCGTGGACGAGCGCCAGAAACGTCACTTTAGCCCTAGCAACTCGTATACTGCGACCGGTTCGCTAAAGCCTTTCAACTCTACGGGTGGAAGCAGCCGGGCCTCTACTTCATTTTGCACCCGCCGGTAGGCCGCTTCTGTGAGAAGGATCTGCCCCGGCGCCGCTGCTCCTTGCAGCCGGCTCGCCAGGTTCACACTGGAGCCAATGGCGGTATAGTTCATCTGCTGGACGGTGCCAATGTTGCCCACCACTGCATCGCCGACGTTGATGCCCACTCCATAAGAAAGCCGGTAGGCTGGCAGCAGCTGCTCGTGAAGCAGAGTGACGCTCTGCTGTATCTTTAGCGCCGCCCGTACCGCGCGCAGGACGTGATCTGGCTGACGGAGCGGCGCGTTGAAGAGAGCGACGATTTCGTCTCCCAGGATCTTGTCGAGCGTTCCTTCTTCGGCCAGCACGGCCTTAGCGCCGACGTCCAGATATTGGTTGAGCACTTCTACCAGTGCTTCTGGGCCATGCTGGCGGCTAAAGCCGGTAAAGCCGCGAATGTCTGCAAACAGGCTGGTGATCTCTTGTCGCTGGCCGCCCAGTCTGAGCTCATCGGGGTTGGTGGGCAATTGCTCGATGACGACGGGCGAAACGTAACGGCGGAACATTTGGTAGCTCGCTTCTAGCCGCCGCTGTTCGGTGAGATCGTCTACCACGATAGCGACCCCTTGTGTAGCCTCGTCCGCGTCCTTGAGGGGAGAGAGACTGGTGCGCAAGATGACCCAGCCACGGTCGGGGAGCGACAGCCCATTTTCCAGGCCCACTATTGGCTCCCCGCGCGTTTTGACGTTCTCGATCTGCGGTTGCAGTTCGCCTACCAGCACCGACGGGAGGGCTTTGGTCAAACACGAACCGCCGGCGGCAGTGGCCGGCACCCGCAGGATAGTTTCGGCGGCCCGGTTGAAGAGCGTGATCTGATTTTGAAAGTCGGTGGTGATGACGCCGCTGGTAATGGAGGCAAAGATGTTGTCCATCAGCACCTTGGCCGCAGAGACACTCTCGAACAGGCGGGCGTTCTCGATAGCCACGGCTGCCTGACTGGCAAAGGCAGCCAGCAGGTCGCGGTCTTGATCGGAAAAGAGGCTGGTGAGGATACGGTTGTCGGCATAGATCACGCCGGTGACCCGCTCGCGGTATTTGAGCGGCACGCACAGGATGGAGCGCAAGTTGTAGCCGATGACGCTCTCCTGTGCCTTGAAGCGCGGGTCCATTTGCGCGTTGGTCGTGACGATGGGCTCTCCACTCTCGGCCACCTGGTTTACGATGCTCCGGCTGATCTTGAACGAGGAAGAGTCTATGGTCTCGCGGTCCATATTGCGGGCGGCCTGAAACTCTAGTTCGCCCGTGCCTGGGTCAATGAGCATCAGGAAGGAGCGCTCGGCCCCCGTGAGGCGAATGATCTGATCCATCACCTCGTTCAGCACCTCTGGCAGGTCGAGCGAGGAGCCAATGACGTGGCTGATTTCGTACAGGGCCGCCAGTTCGTCCTGTTCGGACGCTTGGGCTTCCAGCTCTTGTACCAGATGTGTCAGCACGTTCTGGAGCGGAGGGAGATGTTGAGCAAGTTCCACCGCCGCCGGCGCGCCGCTCATACGATACCGGTCAACGATGCGGGCGACGTTGGTCAGCCCCTCCCGCAGGGCAGCTATATCGTCCTGACCAGGAAATGTTATCTCGGAAGAATGCTCGGTCATGATGCTCTAATTATACCTCACCTTTTGCTCAAGCAAAAGTCGGCGTGAGGGGAGCGTATCACGTTTGGGACAAGAACTACAAACGTATCATCTCAATAAACCGGGGTAATGTAAGGCGGAATGCCATTCCGCCTTACTGCTTTTCCCCCAACTTTTTGAGAAGAGACCTACAAACCACCTGCCGTGAAATCATCGGCTGAAACCCAAAATGCGTTAAAAACGCATTTTGAACCAACCTATTTTCAACAGGTTTTGAATATCAGCGGTGCGTTTCAACGCTCCGCGTGGCCGGGGTTTCCAAATCGCGGTTATCATCTCTCCCGTGCCAGCTCCAATGCCCGCTCGACCGCCTCCTCCGGCGTGCTGGCGCGGACGATGGGCGCGGGCGGGCGTCCCTCGCGCTGCGCCTCCCAAGTGCTCAATCCCACCACCGGCTTGCCAAAGTTAAGCGCGAACGCTATCTCGCTCAACGTGCCGTAACTCCCGGCGACGGCGATGACCGCCTGGGCGGTGCGGGCGATGATGACGTTACGCGCGCAGCGCAGTCCCGTGACGATGGGCACGTCCACGTAAGGATTGGCTTCGCTCCGGTCTGTGCCGGGGAGGACGCCGATGGTCAGGCCGCCGGCGGACTTGGCCCCACGGCAAGCGGCCTCCATCACCCCACCCATCCCGCCACAGACGAGCGCCGCGCCCCGCCCGGCCAGTGCGCGCCCCACGGCCTCGGCCGTCATAGCCTCCTCCGGCGTCGGCGCTGCGCCGCCGATGACGCCAATGATAGTCCTCATCGGTCGTTGCCCCCGCGCAGTGGGAACTCTTCCAGTGTGGTGTACTCGGCCCCGCTGGGCTTGAGCACGCTGCGGATGAGAGCAAAGTGATCGGCGGATACCTCGGCCAGCAATCCCACTGTTGCCTCAGTGACGCTCTCACCCACCTGCGCCGCGTCGCTGCGTGAGGCGCGACGTCCCACCCGGCCCAGCGTCAGGTGCGGCGTAAAACTGCGGCCCTCCGGTTGATAGCCCAGGGGCGCCATCACTTCCTCGATGGCATCCCGCAACGCCGCCAGCCGTCCACTCGGCTCCTGCACCCCAACCCAGACGACGCGGGGACGGCGGGGATTGGGAAAGCAGCCCAACTCCTCGACGGTAAAGGTGCAGGCCGGGGCGCGCCGGGCCACCGCCGCCAGAGATCGTTTGATCGCGGGCAACTCGTTCGTGGAGGTATCGCCCAGGAATTTGAGCGTCAGGTGCACGCCCTCCGGCCGCACCCAGCGCACACTGCGGCGCGGGACGCAGCTTTCCAGTTTTCGCTGGAGGATGGTCAGTTCTGCCAACAGTGATTCGGGGAGCGGGATGGCGATAAAAGCGCGAATTGTCTCCATTTGTTACCTCGGAATGAGTGATACACTGCTAACCAAAGGCTCTTGCAAAACAGGAATTGCTCAATGTTCGTCTTGCCGGCTGCGATGCACCACGTACACACCGGCGAGCACGCCCACGCCGCCCAGGACTTGCCACGCGGAGAGAGCCTCGCCCAGCAGCGGCCCGGCCAGGACGGCTGTCAGGACCGGCTGGCCCAGCATCGTCGGCGCGACGACGGAGGCGGGCAGGTGGCCGAGGGCATAGTTGATCGCCAGATAGCCCAAGACCTGGGGGATCAGGCCGAGCGCTACAAAGTTCAGATAGGTGGTGGTGGAGTAACCGGTGAGGGGTTGACCAAGCACCAGATTGAGAACGAGCAACACCAGGGTCGAACTGGCAGCGGCGGGCCAAAAGTAGGTGAGAGGGTCGAGGGTCTCCCGCCCGCGCTGCGTGATCAGAAAGTAGCCGCCGTAAAAGATACCGGCAAACAGGCCGAGCAACGTGCCCAGTCCGAACGACACCGCCCGCAGGCTGTCCATGCCCAGGATTACCACTGCGCCGCCCATTGCCAGCAGGAGACCGACCCAAAACATCACGGGGAGTTTTTCTCTGAAGAGGACGAGCGCGCCCAGCCCAACCCACAACGGCGCGGTGTTGGCGAGCAGGGTGGGGTTGGTCGCGCCGCTCATAACGACACCGGTGGCCCACAGCGTCAGGTCGGCGGCGAAGAACAAGCCGCCCAGCACGGCGAATCGCAGCCCCTGGCGGGGCAAACTCCCCCTGGTTTTGACCCGCCGGTAGAACGGCCAGGCGAGTAGAAGGACGGCGATTGCCACTCGATAGAGGGCGGTGACGGAGCCTGGCGCATCCGCCCAGCGCACAAAGATGGCCGAAAAGCCCAGGCTGAGGGAACCAATGCCGAGCGCCAGATAGGAAGGGAGACGTGATGAGTTCATAGACGGATTCTTAGATCCTCCAGTGGGTAGCTCACGCAAGCGTGGACATAGCCGTGCTCCCGGTCCGATTCACGCAAGCCGGTGTCCGCCGGCTGAAAGACACGGCCAGAGAGCAGCCGGGCGCGGCAGGCGCTGCACGCCCCAGAACGACAGACGGCCGGCACGACGATGCCGTACCGCTCCAGTGTGTTCAACAGCGGCTCGCCGGCCGGGGCGCGAACGGTCTTTTGCCCCACCACCTCTACTTCAAAGAGCGTGTCCGCCGCCAGTCCCTCCGGCCAACCCGGCTCCTGCGTCACGTCGGCGGGCGGGCCGTATAGCTCCCGCCTGATCTTGTGGGAGGGCACGCCCAATTTCCTCAGGGTCGCCAGGCAAAAGTCGTACATCGCCTGGGGGCCGCAGATGTAGAACGTCTTGCCCGCTGCGTCGCCGATTTGCTCGCGGATGAGGTCAGCGCCCAGGAACCCGCTCCGGCCCTTGTAACCTGGGGGCGGCTCGGAGATGACCGGCGCGTAACGGAAGTTGGCGTGCCCGGCGGCCAGCGCGGCCAGTTCGGCGCCATAGATCACGTCCTCCGGGACGCGGCTGCCGTAGAGCAGGTGGATCTTGGGCGTTGCTCTATCCAGCACCGCCTGTTCACAGTGCTCGGGCTGGAGAGCGTCCCGGATGATGCTCATCAACGGTGTGATGCCGCTGCCCCCGGCCAGAAAGACCAGGTCGTCGCCGTCAATCAGCGGCTCGTGGTAAAACTGGCCCTGGGGACCGGTGGTCTCCAGTTCGTCGCCGACCTTTATCTCGTGGAGCAGGTACGGCGCGACGAAACCGCCGGGATTGTCACGCACGGTCAGTTCCAGAGTCTCGCTGCCCGGCGCGGACGCGATGCTGTAAGGCCGGCTGGTCAGCACGCCGTCCACGTCCACAAAGAGATTGACGTATTGGCCGGGGCGGAAAGGCGGCAGCGGGCCGTCGCTGCGCTGGCAGCGGAAGGTTTTGGTCGTGGGTGTCTCCTGGATGATCTCGACCACCCGCAATCGCATCCGCTGGGGGTGGATCGCTGAGACGACGAGCCGGACGACGTTCTGGTACTTTTTCTCCGTGTAATCGAACCCCTGCCCCGGCTGGCGCAACGACTCGCGCCGCCGCGACACCCGCAGGTGTTCGCGCACGTCCTGGAGCCAATTGACGATTTCTAGCGCCATGGTGTGACATCCTCTCTTGTCATTCGTCAAACGTCATCCACGTCGTCACGTCTTACGTTTCACGTTTCACGTTTTACGTTTGACGTTTCACGCTTGACGTTCCTCACTATCGCTCCGCCCGCCATCTGCCCAGACATCATCGCCGGCTCGTAGCCGCCGCCCGGCTGTGTCCAAGCGCCGACAAAGTAAAGTCCTTCCAGCGGTCCCCGATTACCCATGCGCCACACCATATTGTCGCGGGGCGGCTGGTTGAAGCCATATATCGAGCCTCCCAGCGTGCCGGCGTAGCGCATGTTGGTGACCGGCGTCGAGACCTCTACCACCTCGGCCCGCTCGCGTAGCCCTGGCGCGATCCGTTCAGCCATGCGGATCATCCCATCGGCGATGCGGTTCTTGGTCGCCACGTACTCGGCAGGCGGGACCTCGCACCACGGCTCGCCGTACATCAGCGCCGTCAGCACGACGATGGACGTGCCCGGTGGGGAGATTCCTGGGTAGACGACGTTGTAACAGGTGACAGCGACTGCCGGGGGCGACGCGACGTCAACCGTGCGCATCATTTCGTAGTGACGGTCAAAGTCATAGTCCTCGTTGAGGAAAATCTCGTGCTCGGTGAAGCCCAGCTCCTCTGGCGACCGGGCCACGCCCAGGTAGACGTTGACGGTGGAGGGGCCGATTTCGCTGGACTGGAGCCTGGTGAAGAAGCGGGGCGGCACCTCGTCGTCCCCGATCAGCTCCCGGCAAGTGGTGATGGGATCGGCGTTGGAGATGACCCAGTCGGCTCCGATCTCTTCTCCCTCCTCGGTAACCACGCCGGTGACGCGCCCGTTGGCCGTGGTAATCCGTTCGACACCACAACTCATGCGGGCCTCTCCGCCCAGCTCCTCGAACGTGGCCAGGAATGCGTTGGAGAGAGCCTGCGACCGACCCTGGGGAAAGGCCGCTCCCCGCCACACGTAGGCGGCCAGCGTGGTGGCAAAATAGAAGAACGATATTTGGGAGGGCGGCATGCCGACGTAACCCCAGTACTGGGAGAGCACCGCCCGCGCGAGCGGGTCTTTTATATCCCGGTTCAGCACGTGCCCCCAGGTGACAGGCAGGTAACGGAAAAAGTGTGGCAGGCGGAAGGGCATCGTCGCCGGGCTGCCGGCTCCCCCTTGCTTGGAGGTTTTGATGAAATCTTTGCGCAGGTCAAAGACGCGCTTGACAAAGCGCCGGATACCCCGCGCCTCGTGGGGAAAAGTCTCGCACAGCTTGGCCTCGAAAGCCTCCCTACCCGAAGGTAGGGTGACGTCCAGATCGGGAAAGACGGCACGATAGAGGTTAGGCACGTGCAAGAACTCTACCTTGTCGGCCACGCCCAGGTACTCCAGGTAGCGGTACAGGCTGCCTCTCCGCTCAGGCGGGCCGATGCCAGATAGCTCGTGCAGGGCGACCTCGAACTCGTACCGGCCGCGCACAAAGCTGGTGGCATAACCGCCGGGTACATTGTGGCGCTCCAAGAGCAGCACGCTCAAGCCGTTGCGGGCCAGCATCGTCGCCGCAGAAAGCCCTCCCAGCCCCGCGCCGATGACGATAGCGTCGTATTTTTGGGTCATACCGTTTCCTCGTCTCTGCTCAAAAAGTTGGGGGAAAAGTAGGGCGGAATGCCATTCCGCCTTACATTACCCCGGTTTATTGAGATGATACGTTTCCTCGTTTTGACGTTTCACGTTTTACCCGCTTCCTCCTCCCGCAGCGAGCGGCGCAGCACCTTGCCGATGATGGACTTGGGCAGGTCGTCGCGGAACTCGATGATGCGCGGCGCTTTGTAGGTCGCCATGCGCTCCCGGCAGAACCCGATGATCTCCTCCTCGGTGGCGCTCTCTCCCTCCTTGAGCACGATGAACGCCTTGACCGTCTCCCCCCGGCGCGGGTCCACCACGCCAACCACGGCCGCCTCCTTCACCGCCGGATGCTCGAACAGCACCGCCTCCACTTCAGCGGGATAGATGTTGTAGCCGCCGGCGATGATAATGTCCTTCTTGCGGTCCGTGATATGGAAATAGCCGTCCTCGTCCATGTAGCCGATGTCGCCGGAGTAGAACCAGCCAGGCTGACCGTCGGGGCCGGTGCGCAGCGCGTTGGCCGTCTCGGTGGGCATGTTCCAGTATCCCTTCATCACCTGCGGCCCTTTGATGATGATTTCGCCGACCTCGCCTACCCCCATTTCTCTTGTGCCTGTGTCCGCGTCCACGATCTTGAGGTCGGTATCGGGCACGGGCACGCCGATGGAGCGCGCGCGGGGGTTTTCGATGGGGTCCATACACGCCGCCGGGCTGGTCTCGGTCAGACCGTAGGCCTCGACCATCTTGCCGCCGGTGATGGCCTCGAAGCGCTCCTGTACCTCTGGGGGCAGCGGCGCGGCTGCGCTCACGGCAAAGCGGAGCGACGTGAGATCGTAATCGTCCCGCGCCGGAAAGTTGTTAAAGCCGACGAACATGGTCGGCACGCCGGGATAGTACGTGGCGCGGTGCTTTTCAATGGACTTGAGCACGTGCACCATGTCGCGGGGGTTGGGGATCTGGACGATGGTTAGTCCGTTGGCGATGCAGGTGTTCAGGCCCGCCGTCAGGCCATAGACGTGAAAGTAAGGCATACAGGCGATCATCACGTCCTCGGCCTCCTTGCTCTTTGTCCAGACGTTGAGCAGGATGGCGTTGGAGACCAGGTTGCGGTGGGTGAGCTGCGCTCCCTTGGGAACGCCCGTGGTGCCGCCAGTATAGATCAACGTGGCGGTTTCCTCCGGCGCGATCTCCACCGGCGTGGGCTTGACCGTCGCGCTGTGAAGGACATCCTGGAACCAGTAGGTGTCTGCGTCGCCAGAGATGTCCACCCGATGCCCCTCCTTCTTTTCCTTGCCCACCGTGAACAGGAACTTGAGCAGGCCGGGAAAGTACTCCTTTACGTTGGTGACGATCACCCGCTTGAGGCCGGTCGCGGCGCGGATGGACTTGACCCGCTCGTAGAGACTGCTCATCACCACGATCGTCTCCGCGCCAGAGTCGTTGACCAGGTGCTCGACCTCGCGCGGCACGTACAACGGGTTGCAGCAGACCACGATGCCGCCGATGCGCCAGGTGCCGTAGGCGGCGATGACGAACTGGGGACAGTTGGGCAGCATGATCGCCACTCGGTCGCCCTTCTGGACGCCCATCTTTTGCAGCCCCGCCGCGAAGCGATTCACGGCGTCGTCAAGCTGGCCGTAGGTGAGTTGGGCGTCCATCACGCGCGAGCCGAGCGCCGCGCCAAAGATGATGGCGCTGTGGTCAGGATGCTTGGCCGCCGCGTCCGTCAAAAGTTGATCCAATGGGATTGGGGGATAATCAATCGTCGCTGGTATCCCTTCGTCGTAGTGTTTTAACCAGGGTTTCTCCACGTCAGTTCCTCCTATTCGATCCTGAAACCCTTAGGGTCTCCTCAAAGACCCCAAGGGTTTTGTCGCATCTCGTCAAAGCCCCATGCTCAGCTCGATAAACTCGAGCAGCAAGAGCAGCACGTTTGGTTCCACGTTGGGGTCAATCAACATCATGCCGTGCAGCGCCCCGTCGTACTGAACCGTGCGGTAGTTGTCGCCCGCAGCCGATTGGCAGGCGGCGGCCGAATCTGTGTCCCCCTCCGCGAATAGACACCAATCAGGCTTGGGCGGCTGCTCCGCGCCCAACTCGTTCACGGCGTCGGCGTAGGGCACGGTCAGGTAGCTGCCTGGAGAGGCCGAGAACCCGCCCAGACAACTGTTCTCGTACTGCTGGTTGAGCCAGAAGCAGCCGTCGGGAGCGCCGTCGGCCCCGATGCTGGCCCCAACGGCGACCATGCGCTGCGGATCCACGCCCTCTAGCCCTCGCGCCGTCTCCATAGCCGCCTGCGCGTCCAGCAGCCATCCGTCCGGCTCAAACGAGCTACAGCCCCCCTCGCAGCCGCGGAAGGTAAAGGTAAAGACCCCAAACGACTGTTCCTCCCATTCTGGCGGGATCGGCGGGAACCAGGACGGGTCGAGCCAGGTAGCAGCCGTCGGATCGGTCTGGCCTCCCAGGCCGCAGTTCTGCAGCCAGTAGGCGATCTCGATCCAGTCGCCTCCATCTCCGGGGGCCCAATGGTGCAGCACAACCATCGGCGCGGGGTTGACCGCCGCCGGGTAGTACGTGCCCAGCAGAGCCTGGCCGTCCGCGGCCTGAAACTCGACCTCTTGCGGTTCGGGCGGCAGCGGCTCAAGAGCGGCCGGTTCGGTGAGCGGCGGGGCCTCGGTAGGTGCCTCGGTGGGCGGCGGTTCTGTCGGTGGAGGCGACGTCGGCGCTGCGGTGGGTGGAGCTTTGGTTGGAGTTTGACCCGTTCCACAGGCGGTGATGGCAGAGGCTACGAAAGCCACGCAAAAGAGTAACGAAATGAGCTTTTTCATTCTTACCTCCAATTTTCACTAGAATCTGACTTGCTGAACCGTCTCCCGCTCTTTTATCAGCCGTTGCACCTCCTTCTGGATGGCCTCGTCGCGGATCGGTTCCACGCGAGATACGGCGAGACCATCCTCGTTTGTCTCGTACTTCCACTCCAGGATGAAACCCGGCACCAGCGCATAGGCGCACCCGCCAGTACCACAGCAGGTAGTGTCGAAAGCGCCGTAGCCTACCAGGTAGAGCACTTCCCGCCCCTGGAAGGGCAAGCGCGCCTCCTTCACCAGCGCGTACCGCCCGCCGATGGCGGTGACCTCTTGGTTCAATTGCTGGTGAACGATGTGCTTTGTTTTTGTCATACCGGCTCAATTGTGATACAATCTGTGTGTGCTTTTCCCGGAGGTGAGCTATGCCGTCCCCGTTTCCTGGAATGGACCCGTATCTGGAAGGACAACTTCTGTGGCACGACGTACACCAACGCCTGGCCGGACAAATCAGCCGGCAAATTGCGCCACGTCTGGCGCCGCGCTACGTGGCCCGGCTAGAGACCCGTTTCGTGGCATCCACGCCCGACGGGCAGACCGTCAGCGTCCTCTACCCTGACGTGGACGTCACGCCCGTGCAGCTCAGGGAGCGCGCCATCGCGACCTACGAGCCATCCACTGACGATGTCGCCACTGTCACACCGCCGCTCATCCTCCGTGTAGCCGAGCAGATCAAGCTCGTCACGGTCGAGATTCGGGACGTGGCGCAGAACCGACTGGTAGCGTCCATCGAAATCCTCTCCCCCGTCAACAAATACGGCGCTGGGCTGGAAGAGTATCGCGACAAGCGAAGGACGGTGCTCTCGTCCGGAGCGCATCTCCTGGAGATTGACCTCCTGCGGCAGGGGACGCGCGCCCCGCGTTTGATTGCTTTGCCAAAGTCCGACTACTTTGTCTTTTTGACCCGCGCCGAACGACGCGACCAGGTCGAGACCTGGCCCATCGGCATGCGTGACCCGCTGCCTGTGGTGCCCGTCCCCCTCCTCCCCGGAGACGACGACGTGGTTCTCGACCTGTCCTACGCCCTGCGCACCATCTACGACGAGGCTCGCTACGACTTGAGCATTGACTACCGCCAACCTCCCGTTCCTCCTTTGTCAGATGACGACGCAGGATGGGCGCAGACGCTTGACGTTTGAGGCTTGACGTTTCACTCCCCGTACCGCCCCACAATCGCGATAGCACTCACGTTCATGTACGGCATGCCACCCAGGTTGTGGGTCAGGCCGTAGCGTGGATCATCAATCTGCCGTTCTCCGGCCCGCCCCTGGAGCTGGAGGTACATCTCGTACAACATCCGCAGCCCCGATGCGCCGATGGGGTGGCCAAAGCACTTTAGGCCGCCGTCGGGTTGGCACGGAATCTGACCGTCCAGGTCGTAAAAGCCATCCAGGACATCCTTGGGGGCCTGGCCCCGCTCGGAGATGTGCAGGTCTTCCATCGTCACCAATTCGGTGATGGAGAAACAGTCGTGTACCTCCATCATGCTGATCTCCTGACGGGGATCGGTGATGCCGGCCTCCTCATAGGCCACCTTACTGCACTTGGACGTGGTGACAAAGTGATCGCCGTCCCAGTCGTTGTACCCCATCTCCTCGCCGCTACTGAGCGCCAGTTGGAGCGCTTTGACGCTGACGAAATCCTGCTTCCCCAGCCCCTCGGCGATCTCTGGCGTGGCGACGATGGCGCAGGCGGCCCCGTCGCTGACGCCACAGCAGTCGAACAGCCCCAGCGGGTAGGCGATGGTGGGGGCGGACATCACCTGGTCAACAGAGACCGGTTTGCGCAGGTGGGCCTTAGAGTTCAGGGCGGCGTTGGCGTGGCTCTTGGCAGAGACGTGGGCCATGGCCCGTTTCAGGTCATTCATCTGGATATTGTGCTTGGCCGCGTAGGCGGTCGCCAACTGGGCAAAGGCCCCTGGTGCGGTCACGTTGGGCATGAACTGCCAGGTCAACGCGCCAGCGGCGGAGCCCCAGTTGGGCAATCCGCCGTAGCCGATGTCCTTGAGCTTTTCCACGCCCAGCGCCAGGGCGATGTCGTACGCGCCGGAAGCGACCGCGTAACAGGCCCCGCGAAAGGCCTCCGTCCCCGTGGCGCAATAGTTCTCGACGCGCGACACCGGTATCTTGGGCAAGCGCAGTGTCAGTGAGAGAGGCAGCGCGCTCTTGCCGACGCTGACCTCCTCGAAGCAGGTGCCCAGCCACGCGGCCTGAATCTCGCCCCGCTCGATACCGGCGTCCTTGATCGCCTCCTCGAACGCCTCGACCATCAATTCTTCAGAGCCTACGTCCCAGCGCTCGCCGAACTTTGTACAGCCCATGCCAATGATGGCGACTTTGTCTCGAATTCCCGTAGCCATAATGATCTCTCCTTGACTCTAATTTGCCTTCTGGCTCGTCAAACGTCATTCGTTAAACGTCACTCGTCGTCCGAATTGGGAAGAGGGACATGTTGGAGCAGGGATTCCAATGCCTCGTTCGCCTCGTCATAGGCTACTTGATAGGTCACTGATCGTTCCCGCAGCGCACGACCGCGCTGTTGGGGGATCATAGTCAAAAGGAGTTGGATCACCCGAGTGAGCAACTGTAAACGGTGTTGGAAAACAGCTTCACCGAGAACGTGCCGGGATTTAAAGTACCAGTCCCGGCTTTCTCTGGCAGAGCCGAGAGAGTATTCGTAGAAGCGGGCGCGATCTTTGCCGGAGCCTCGCGAGTACCCCTCGGCCAGATTGGCGCTGACAGATCCCAAAGCTCGATACAATTGGTCAGACAGGCCAGTCATACGCCGGTTTCGCACCAACTTGGCCGTATCATACCACCCCAGATCACCCAGGAACAATGCCAAGCGGTAGGCAGTCATCTTCCAGAGAGAATCAGCCTTGATCTCCTCTGGCACCGCCGTGACCCACTCTTCATAGTTCATTGTTTCCCCTCTCACGTTTGGCGTTTCACGTTAACATGTCCATCAACATCGCATTGGCATCGTGATACTCCCGACCGCCTTCCATACTGTCAATCTGTGTCCAGTTGCGATGAATTTCTTCCACCGAGGGCGCTTGCTGCCCATCGCCGACCTGCACGACTGGTGCAGAGATCACCGCCGCGCGGCCAAAGAATCCGCCGCCGGCGTTCAGGATCATGCCGCTCTCGGCGCACTGTTCCGCGCAGAGATAGAGCACCAGCGGCGCGACGAACTCGGGTTTGAGCTTTTCCAGCATGTCGGGCGGCATGACGTCCTCCGTCAGCCGGGTGGCGGCCAGAGGAGCGACGGTGTTGACCTTGACGTTGTACTTGTCTCCTTCCAGCTTGAGCGTGTTCATCAGCCCAATCAGCCCCATCTTGGCGGCGCTATAGTTCGCCTGCCCAAAGTTGCCGAACAACCCCGCCGCCGAGGTGGTCATCACGATCCGCCCATACCCCTGC
>Ga0180431_10004987_pt1 | contig 16382 bp, 12 predicted proteins | sample SS_ome_11_FD_132459 | JGI IMG/M metagenome (GOLD analysis project Ga0180431, IMG submission 132459) | Hypersaline lake sediment archaeal communities from the Salton Sea, California, USA - SS_1_MS_1 metaG | ecosystem: Environmental > Aquatic > Non-marine Saline and Alkaline > Hypersaline >... | reverse complement strand
TGTAATGCATTGCCAACACCTGTAAGATTGAAATAATGGTTTAAACTATCTTTGAGGAACAAGATAATATATCACGTTTCCCATTGAATCAAGGGCCATGATTCCTGAATAATGTTGAAGTATCATATTGGCTTTTTCCTCAAAAATTTGTCAGGCGATTTTCAGCAGTCTTTGGGTCTTCAGAGGTTCCATTGATATAGAAAACTAAAGGATCTGTCTATATGCAGTTCAAAACTGATTTTTTGATTATAGGGAGCGGCATAGCTGGGCTGTGTCTCGCAATAAAACTTGCCCCGCTGGGCCAGGTAACGGTAGTTACAAAAAAGGCCGCATCCGATACAGCTACGAGTTTGGCCCAGGGAGGAATAGCCTGTGTTTTCGGCAGTGATGATAATTTTGACCTGCACCAACAGGATACTCAGCGCGCAGGTGATGGTCTGTGTCATGAAGATATAGTAGAGATGATAGTCAGTCAAGCTCCTGATAATATAAGGGAATTAGAAAGGCTTGGATTGGAATTTAATAGGGAACCGAATTCTGACATGCTGGATCTGGGAAAGGAAGGTGAACACTCCAGGCGCCGTATAGTGCATGTTGGAGATTATACCGGGCGATCTGTTCAGAAGGTGTTGATGGATAGCGTCGGCAGTCTGCCTTCTGTTAAGGTCTTTGAAGACTATGTTGCAGTTGACCTTATTATTGAAAGCATGATCAAGTCATATTCACCCAGCAGCATAAAAAAGGAACGTTGTCTGGGGGCTTATTTGCTGGAAGTAGCAACAGGTGAGATTCATACTTTTCTCGCCCCAATTACAGTGCTTGCCACGGGTGGATCCGGCAAGGTTTATCTATATACCAGTAATCCTGATGTGGCCACAGGTGATGGCGTAGCTGCAGCATACCGTGCCGGAGCCAGAATCGCCAATCTGGAATTTGTGCAGTTTCACCCCACGTGTCTTTATCATCCCAAGGCAAAAAACTTTCTTATATCAGAAGCTCTTAGAGGAGAGGGCGCTAGGCTGTTGGACCCTGAATACAGGCCCTTTATGGAAAAATATGATGCTAAACAGAAGGAACTTTCGGGAAGAGATATAGTCGCCAGGGCAATAGATACTGAATTAAAGAATAGTGGAAAGGATTGTGTATATCTGGACATTAGTTATCGTTCTGCTGATTTCGTTCAAGAGCGGTTTCCAAATATCTATGAGACTTGTCTAGGCTTTGGTATCGATATTACAAAAGAGCCGATACCGGTTGTGCCGGCGGCTCATTACATGTGTGGAGGGGTGGTTACCGACAGCTATGGGGAAACAGATCTTGGAGGTCTTTTCGCATCAGGAGAGGTTGCATGTACCGGTCTGCATGGTGCTAATCGGCTTGCGTCAAACTCCCTTCTTGAAGCTCTGGTAATGTCTCACCGGGCTTTTCTCAAAATCAGTGAGGTGTTTCCTGATTTGAAGAAGAAATTATTTCCCCCGGTGCCTCCCTGGGAAACCCGGGGAGCTGTGGATTTAAAGGAGGCTATTCTTGTATCTCACAATTGGGATGTAATTAGACGTCTCATGTGGAACTATGTCGGCATTGTCCGTAGCACAAAAAGACTTAAATTGGCCAGACAGAGCCTTTCGCCTATTCTTAAAGAGATCCAGCAGCATTACTGGGAATATATCCTAACCAGGGATTTTATAGAACTGAGGAATCTTGCACAGGTTGCGGAGCTTATCATTATCTCAGCCAGCAAGCGAAAGGAGAGCCGCGGGGGGCACTACACAATAGACTATCCTTACAAAGATGACTGGAACTGGCGGAGAGATACAATTGTTCAAAAGTGTCAAAAGGAAGGGTGAATATAGTTCATTGTGTTTATAGCTCAAGTTCCAGGAGTTTGTTATTCTTATTTTGATTTTTATCCCTCAGTTATGATGGATTTAGAGTTATGAGCCATGTTCCAGCCGGTTTGGTCTGTTAGATGCATTTTAATAATAGAGAATCCGTACGAGAATATGTTCTTTCTCAGGGTAAATTGGCGCCTTTCTCCTTTATCTTAACCGCAGGTCCTTCAGCTCCTAATATTTCCTTTTTCCGCAGAGGCAAAGAGTTTTATCCGGCGCTATCTGTTTGAGAAATGGACAGGTTTTACTTATTCCATATTTCGTATTACGATAAAATCTGCAATTGCTTTTTTCGGTTTAATCAGTTTAGGCCTTTGGTATTTGAAGATATAGAACCTTAAGGAGTAACATAAATGAGGCAAGCCTTCCTTGATTGTTTTTCCGGGATCAGCGGAGATATGTTTTTAGGGGCGCTTATTGATGCAGGATGGCCTGAGGAGGAATTAATATCTCTACCAGAGAGATTGGGTCTTAAGAATACATCAGTTGAGATCCAGGAAACGAAAAGGAAAGGGATAAAGGGTATTCAAGTCAGGGTCTCCACATCCGGTCTACAGCCATTCAGGAATCTTCATGACGTGGAAGCAATTCTTGAAAGATCTGATTTGCGACCTGAAATAATTCGACCTTCGCTAAAGGTGTTTCATAGCCTTGCGCATGCAGAGGCCAAGGTACACGGCTGTTCATTGGAAGAGGTCCATTTTCATGAAATCGGAGCTGCAGATACATTGGTGGATATTCTGGGGACCATTAGCGGTTTAAACTATTTTTCTGTTGGAAAGATTTACTGTTCTCCTATTCCTGTAACCAGAGGATGGATAAATTGTGAACACGGCAGACTGCCTCTGCCTGCTCCTGCCTGTGCTGATTTGCTAAAAAATGTGCCTACTTATGGAGTAGATGGAGAATGGGAACTTGTTACACCAACCGGAAGTGCCTTGATAAAGGTTCTGACAGATCATTTCAGCACCTTTCCCGAGATGAAACTGGAAAAAATCGGATACGGCGCTGGTTCAGGGGATCTTCTCCAATGGCCCAACCTCCTTCGTATCTGGCTCGGTGAAGCCCAGACATCGGAAAAGAGACGGGTTGTAGTAGAGTTAAAGAGCTATATAGATGATATGAACCCTGAGTGGTATGAATATCTTATAGAATGCTTATTTGCTGCAGGTGCCCTGGACGTTGTAATGTGTCCAATACATATGAAAAAAAATCGTCCAGGTATTGAAATTACAGTCTTAGCAAAACCTGGTCATGAATATAATCTCAGTAAGATCCTCTTTGAGGAATCTACTACTTCAGGCGTACGTCTGAACAGGTGCTTTCGGTACATTTTGCCTAGAAGCAATGGCATGGTTCCAACTAATTGGGGAAATGTGCGAGCCAAATTGATCACAAGGCCTGATGGGCAGTCCATAATTTCTCCTGAGTATGAGGCATGCAAAGAGGTGGCACGCCGGTTTAATGTCCCTTTAAGTAAGGTTTATCAGTCTGTGAACCAGATATCGGTTGAAAATTTCACATATGAAGAAGGATCAGTCGTACCGAAAGATTCAACTGGCAACAGTTAATTTTAGCTTTTGCGAGTGGCGACAAAGACCTTGAATTTCAAAGATAGATCAGTTCTATTTTTGGCAAGTGGACTATTTCTGGGGTTGATTCCCCTTGCCCCTGGCACTTTTGGAAGTCTCCTTGGTATCCTTCTTCACTGGCTTCTCAGCAATCTTCCAATTTTTCTGGAAATATGTTTTCTTGGATTTGTTGTCTTGATATCTGTATGGATTTCCGGCAGGGCAGAGCTTTTACTGGAAAACAGAGATCCATCTCAAATAGTGTTAGATGAAATAGTCGGCATGGCTATAGCTCTTGCAGGCGCTCCTCTTGAACCTTCTTTGGTTATAATTGCTTTTTTGGCTTTTCGTTTTTTTGACATATGGAAGCCTTTTCCAATCAGGTATATAGATAGATCTATCCACGGGGGATGGGGTATTGTTCTCGATGATGTTGCAGCCGGTATTATGGCAAATTTGGTATGGAGACTGTGGAATTTAAGCTTCTAAAATGCCTCAAATGAGCTAAAGACAGGAAATGCTACAATCTTGGACTGTTAATAATATGAATGTTTTTCCCCTTAACTTTAGGCACTTAAGTAAACATTTATATTTTTTTGTTTTATATAAAGATGCCAAATTTTTAGGTTCTCAAGGGTAATCAATCATGCATGGTGAGATTATTGCTATAGGAGATGAACTTGTATCTGGCAAGGTATTAAATACTACTGCCAGCTTTGCGGCTAATAAGCTTTTTACTGCTGGCTGTCAAGTAACCCGTATAACATCCATTGGTGATAACCCTGATGATATTGAAGAATGCCTGCTGGCAGCAATAAAGAGATCAAGATACGTTATAATTACCGGCGGACTCGGTCCTACTACCGATGATATAACAAACGAGGTTACATCTAAGGCATTGGGACGTCCTCAGGTCTTGAATGAGATGATTTTAGAGAAGATCAGGCGGGCGAAACAGAGGTCTGCCAATTCTGTTTTTTTGCGGGAAAAGTTGGCATGGTTACCTGAAGGTGCTGAAGTTTTGAATCCTGAGGGTCGTGCTGCAGGATATCTTTTAATCCACCAAGACGTTCCTCTTTTTTTTCTGCCTGGGGTACCCAAGGAGTTGGAAGATCATCTAATAAACAGGGTTATCCCCATGCTTAACAGATTTGTTTCCGAAAAAATATATATTAGGCAGCAGACCTTCAAAGTATTTGGTCTATCCGAAACAGAGATAAACAGCCTTTTTGAAAAGCTTGAATCCAGCCATGATGGCTTGAGCATTGGTTATTACCCTAATTTTCCAGAAGTTAATGTAACTGCCACTGTAAAGGGCCGGGATTCAGGGAAAGTTGCCGAAATTTTTCATATGGCCTGTAACACCATAGAACAACTGCTGGGCAGACATGTAGTTGCTGTCAATCAGGAAACTCTTGAGGAGGTAGTAGGCAGACTTCTGTTAGAAAAAGGAGGTGTTCTTTCCCTTTCGGAGTCCTGTACAGGAGGTCTGGTAAGCCAACGTGTGACCAGCATTCCTGGAAGTTCCGGGTGGTTTGAGGGGGGAGTAATCACCTATAGCAATAAATCGAAGGAAGATTTTCTCGGGGTCTCGTCCAAGACATTATCTCTCTATGGCGCGGTGAGTTCCCGGGCTGCCATGGAAATGGCAGATGGTGTAAAAGGCTTGGCCGCTACTGGCTATAGCCTTGCTATTACCGGCGTTGCCGGTCCATCCGGAGGTACTACGCAAAAACCTGTGGGCACAGTTTATATTGCTTTATCAACTCCGGAACGAACGGTAGCCGAACGATTCCAATTTACTGGAACAAGACACATGATACAAATTTTGGCAGCGGAAACCGCTCTTGATGAGCTGAGGCTGCATTTAAGTTATGATACGTACTTTCATTGCAATAGACCTGCCTAGTACACAGCGCAAGATACTTGAAGCACATCAGGGCCGGTGGAAGTCTACAAAGGCGGATGTGAGGTGGATCTATCCATCCAATATGCATCTTACACTCAAATTTTTGGGTGAAATACAGGAATCAAGCACTGAAAATGTCATAGCTGCCTGCAAAGAGGTCTGTTGCCTTCATAGGGGCTTTCCTTTGTTTTTAAACAGTACAGGCGTCTTTCCAAATCTAAGACGACCTCGAGTACTATGGATAGGAATCGGAAGCAAAACAGATCTTATGCGCAGGCTGCAAAACAGTATTGAAACAGCTTTGGAGGAAAAGGGCTTCCCACGGGAAGAACGTACGTTCAGGTCTCATGTGACTGTAGGCCGGGTTCGCTCTTCACACAGACTTTTAAGACTTCTTGAAGTATTTCTAAAAGATGAGATCCTATTTGAGCCTTTCACAGTAAAAGAAGTAACAGTATACAAAAGCCGGCTGACTCCACAGGGACCTATATACAGTCCTCTGGCCAAATGTCCTTTAACATGATTTTCAATTTTTGTATGGGTAATTTTTGGTAAACTATAAAACTGTGGGTATTTACTTTACCTTATGCAGGCTGCTTTAATCTGCTTGAGATCTGTTTCTCCGTTTAATACCTTTTGTATACCATCTTGTTTCAGGGTAAACATTCCCTGGTTCATTACATACTCCCGTATCTCTCCCACTGGCCTTTTCTCTTGTATAAGTTTTTTAAGACCGTCATCGGATATGAGTAGTTCGTGGATCGCAAGCCTGCCTCTGAAACCGGTCCTGTTGCAATATTGGCAGCCCTTGGGCCTATAAAGTGTTGTTTCATTGAGCTTTGACAGTTCTAGAGGATGAGTTGGATGAAATCCGTATTCGTGTAAAATATGTTTTTTTTCGTTGTCATCAGGCTGATATGCCTCACGACACTTGGGGCAAAGTCTTTTCACAAGCCTTTGTGCCAAGACGCCTAAAAGTGCGTCAGCAAAGTTGAATGGGTCCATTCCCATCCCTAAAAGCCTTGTAACTGTCTCAGGGGCGGAATTGGTATGAAGGGTTGAAAAGACTAAATGCCCAGTAAGGGATGCCTCTATTGCTGTTATAGCAGTTTCTTCATCTCGCGTTTCGCCCACCATTATTACATCCGGATCAGCCCTTAAAAAGGCCCTGAGAACCCGAGCAAAGGTAAGGCCAATGTGGGGTTTTACCTGTACCTGGCGCAATCCCTCCTGCATGATTTCTACAGGATCTTCGGCTGTCCAGATTTTTTTCTCAGGTCGATTTATATAGCCAAGCGCAGAATGCAGGCTCGTTGTTTTTCCTGATCCGGTAGGACCGACTGCCAATATAAGTCCATACGGCAATTGCAAAAGCTGCTTTAGTTGACTAAGGTTTTGATCAAGGAGCCCTATGCGATCAATTGGCATAGCATCAGAAGAGGTCAGTAACCTCAGTACGACATCTTCATTGCCTTCCGTCGTAGGAAGTGTGGCTACGCGCAGTTCCAGGGGCTTGCCAGATCGAGTCTTGAATTTTATTTTTCCGTCCTGGGGCAGGCGTTTTTCGGCGATGTCAAGGTTAGACATGATCTTGATTCTGGACAATAGGCCCCGCTTATAGTTATACGGAATAGTCTGATAGCGCATGCAATCGCCATCAATCCTGAAACGGACCAGGACACCCCTTTTGCCTGTCAGGCTTTCAATGTGTATATCGGAGGCCCTGCGCTGAAAGGCATCTTCTATAGTTTTATTGGCTATCTGGACTACTACACTATCCGCTTCCGATGCTAAGCTATCATCTTCTTCCTCGAATTCCGTATCCTCTTCAACCATTTCCAGTTGCTCAAATACATCATCATCAGATCCTTCTGCAGAATATTTTCCATAGAAATAGTCTATGAATCTGTTGATATCTTCCTTCAGTGCTACCGCAAACTGGAAATTTTTGGCCTTAAGGACCCTTCTAATATTGTCTGTCTTTGCCAGATCATGGGGGTTATCTAATGCAACTATAAGGGTCCCTGCTTTTTCGCGAATAGGTGCACAGGAATTGGTCCTGAAAAAGTGTTCTTTGATACCGCGTACGCAAGAAGGCGTGCTTCCTACTTCCAGTTCGTCAAATTCCACAAAGGGGAATCGGTAATATTCGCTAAGTGAGCGGCCGAGTTCCATTTTGTCTACGCCAAACTGGTTTAGCAGAATACTTTCTATGGATTTTTTCCCTTGTTTGGCCAGTTCTTTGGTCCTGCTAAGCTGTTCCTTGGAGATGGACTGATTGCGAATCAGATAATAGAAACGGCCATACTCCTGAGCAGTTTGGGAAAGGCCCTCAAGCCTCTGTTTGGCATTTCTAAATGCAGGATCAAGGCGGATGATTTGCTCAAGCGCCTCAATAGCCTTAGGCATCGCACCGGTTCGCTCATGGGTGAGTGCTAGCTGATATAGTACATCCAGCCTTTCTTCTTTGGACAGTTCCGTATCCTCAAGCGCTTTTTCTAAATATTCAAGTGCCTCAAAGGGCATATCTACCTGTAGATATGATTCTCCGATTTTTGCTCGAGTTACCCCTGGTCTGTATTCTGCTTGAAGTAAGGTTTTTAATTCTTCTATGGCCTCCAAATAAAAGCCGGTATCTATGAGACCTATACAACTACTGAACTTATTGTCCTGATATTCTTTGAGGTCTTCAGGTTTAAGATCTTCAAGGCTGGCGGTGAAATTTATCTCTCCTGATTGTACCGTCCCCATACCCTCGAACTGAAGTTTTTTCAGGCGGGATTCTATTTCACTACGGACAGGATTAGATTTATCATCGGTCATTTGCAGAAGTTTTAGACAGATAATGCGGGCCTCTTCATTAAGACCTTGACTATAATAAAGATCGGCTTCCGCCAGCATGGATTTTAAATTGTTTGCAGTTGAAGTATTATTCATTAGGCAGTGTATTTAAAAGGCTTTCCATCGTTGCCACGTATATTTGTTTGTTGTCTATAATCAGATTGCCAACCCATTGTCCTTCTTTCTTTGTGGATGGTTTCCAGGAATACTCAGGAGTTATAGAAATGGTTTTTAACGGAGAGTCCAGCATGAGAACAAGTCCTTTATTCTCGTTGGATAGGATTAATACGGTCGGGTCTGAGGACTGAGAGTGGTTGGAAGTTGAAATCGATTTTTGTAGTATGGGAAATTCGAGCTTTATAAGCTCTGATTCTTTCTGATTTGACAATTTCCCATGCATCAATGGCTGGATTTTTGTCCATGGCCAAGTCCCGAGTTTTTTTAATTTAAATGTCTTTGAATTTTTAAGTCCTTTTTTTGTCCAAAAGGGGAGCGGCCCTGCAAATGCGACATGTTCAGGTATAAATGCAACTTGTTTTTGATTCCATTGGCCAGTCAAAAGTTCATTCCAAGGGCAGGGAGTGATCACCGGGGGCGTTTTTGCTTTGTCAATTTCTACGGTAATATCTTCAATCCGTTGAGCAGCATAATTACTCATATTAGAAGATGGTTCATAATCGCCCGTTAATGCATTTTCCAATATCTTTTTTTGTTCTTCAAGCCTGTTTTTAATATTTCGCTGAAAATGATGCAGTTTTTCCATCCCCTGAGTTTGGGCAAGGAGCTTTTCAACTGGTAGGATGTATTTTATGCAGTCATCAAGGATTTTGATATGGGATTTGACTGCACGTAAAAGCACCAAGTGTTCAGGGAACTCCGGCTCAATGGCTGCCGCTTTTTCTTGTATGTTTATCTCTGAAATGGAACTACTTATATCTCCCTGGTGATTGGAGAATTTCTCTTTTTGGGCGTTATTTTGTGCCTCATGTTCTTTAGCTGAATCAAGTGTATCGTCCACTTCAATCAGGTGTTCTGAAACCGCCTTACCGGATACTTGGTGGCCAATTTCAGATACATCCATGTCTATAGCTGATTCAAGTTCTTTTTTTACGGATCTAAAGGCCTCATTTTTAGTGTTTGGGTCCTGTCCTTCATTCCAGACAAGGTTTTTAAAGGTGTCAAGACCTCTTTTCAGGACCTCGGGGCTGAAAGTAGGCATTTTTTCAGGATGATCCGCTATCCCTTCAAGGAGTTTTGTCATAAGATTCAGCAGTTCTTGAAGTTTTTTGTCTGCCTCTATCTCTGGATTTTTCCGTATTGTCTCTACCAGGTTTTTAGCCGATACCGCTTGTTTCTGGTCGACCTCCCACTCCAAGGTCAACAACAGTTGGTTGAGTTGGCTGAACTGTTGTTCCAAATTTACATCTTTACTATCTTTTTCTTCAAGCTCCAAATTTGAACCTGATTCCAATATCTTTTCGTTAATGGAATTTTCTATCTGTTTAGCAGGTTCTTCCGTCTCTGCGGTATCTGAAAGCTTGATTTCTTCAGAGTGCTTTTTTCCTTGGTCTAGAACCTGAAATCCCCGCTCCTTATCTGTTTTATCTTGGGATAAATCCTTAACTTCATTAGTTAAAGGGTCTATTTCTATCTGTCGTGATACACAAAACAGTTCGTCAATAGTACTTTCTACGTTTCTAGCGAAGTCTTCGGGATCAGGATTTTTCTTTGTCTGATCCATGGTTTGTTCTCCTTCTGTATTGTATGTTTTAATAAATAACCCGACTGATTATTCTCACCGATCAAAGAGTATAGAGGTTTACAACCTGAGAATATATTTTTAATGATTTATTGAAAGATGCTTTGTTGCCACATATTGGATAGTCCTTTTACTTATTTCTTTCAGGGTTTCAAAGACCCCTATCCCTTTAATAGCCGCTGCTTCAAAAACCTTTGTATTAAGTTCGCTGTTCAGATCTATTTCAAGTTCTTCTTTAGTCAACGTCGGTATAGTTGTATTTACAAGATCACGTTTGTTGAATTGCAAAATGATTGGGATTTCTTCTGTGTTTAGATTATAGTCAAGGAGATTGTGGTGTAGATCTTGGAGACTTTCCATATTTTTCGCCTGACGTACTTTAAGACTGTCAGCAACAAAAACCAGACCATCAACCCCCTTAAGGACCAGTTTCCTGGTAGCCTTATAAATGATTTGGCCTGGTACCGTGTAAAGCTGAATCCTTATATTAAAGCCATTTATTTTCCCCAGATTTAAGGGAAGAAGGTCAAAAAAAAGTGTCCTTTCACCTTTTGTCTCAATAGTCAGCATTTTGCTTCGGGCCTGATTATTCATTGCATTGTATATATAGAGCAAATTTGTGGTCTTACCGCATCGCCCGGGACCGTAGTATACTATCTTGCAGTGTATTTCTTTTTTGCTCAGATTTATTAGCGCCATAGTTAATTAATTTGGGCAAATGCCTTTTCTATGGTTTTTGCCAATTGTGCGACCCTTAATCTTACCAAGCCCAGAGAGACATTTTCTCCAAATATTGTTACCAGAATTAAATCATTACTTATTCGTGCAAAGTGTATGCTATCTTTTTTCCCTTTGTGGAACAGGAGTGCAAAATCATCTTCTCCTATCAGCTTTGCAATTTGAGCAGTGACACCAAAGTTTGCTGCTGCCAGTGCAGCGAGAGAAGTGGTATCAAGATCGCAATTTTTATGCTTGCAAGCAGTCACAACATTGCCTGCTTCGTCAATGAGAAGAACAGTGTTGACGCCCGCCCTGATGAGGGCATTTTCTATCTCTATTTTGGTTTTATCCAGGACCGATTTGGTCAGTATGAGATCAGCCACGGTTAAACTCCACAAAAGATAAAAAGCAATTTTGTATCAAAGATGCGTAAACTCTCAACCAAGACTCCTGGATTTAAAGCTCTAAAGCTTTTATCGACCAGATTATTTAAGATGTTAAGGCTTTTCTATATACAAGCTACCGGCTATGCCAGCGTTCGTAAATAATTGGATTACGGAGAGATTGAGAGTTCCCGATGAGTGAGTGAGGAAGAGATTGGTCACAGCCCTCTTAACAGGCTATGATAATAATCTTGATTCAGGTTTAGTGATACAGATATGGTTGAGATCTATAGATAGGTATCTATAGCTTGTCTCTGATGACAAGATAACCAAAAGGAAAAGAATTTAAAACTCCTGTAAATTCTGTTTCTCCTGTCAGCGAAGTCAATCCTCTGCCAGCTAACATAATAGTTCTTTCACCTTTTTGACAAGACTTTCGGCATCGAGGTGCTGAAGGCGATACAGATCATCTGGTTTACCTGAAGAACTATAGTGTGTCACACCTACAGTGAGGAGCTGCTGATGTGCGCCTGCCATTAAAAGTTCCTGCGCCACCATGGCGCCCAAACCAGTATGGGCTATATGGTCTTCAACCGTCATCAAGGGTCCTTTCTTGGCTGCCTCCAGTATTGATTTTTTATCTATGGGCTTGAGGGAGGCCATATTGAGCACCCCTACTGACAGACCCTCTGAGTCAAGAACTGAACATGCTTTGAGAACCTGAGATGTGGCTGAGCCATAGGTAAGAAAAGTGGCCTGATCTCCCTTTCTCAAACAGTCGGCCCGCCCAGGCTGAAACACATAGTCCGCATCATAAAAGGGCTTTCCATCCTTTGTGCTAATAACTGACATTTTGGACCTTCCCATACCCACGAAAGCATTGCCGGGATTAGTAGCTACATAACGTACTATCCTGTCAGTTTGATTTGGATCTGCCGGCATGAATATGGAGAAGCCAAATAGGTTATTGAAGAGTCCAACATAGTCTATACTTTGATGGGTTGGGCCATCTTCTCCAACGTCTAGTCCCAAGTGAGTAGATACAATTTTAAGATGGGTTTCATTGAGATCATTTAAGCGGTGCTGGTTATAAGTCTCCGCCGAAGCAAAGACACCAAAGGTGCTTAAGAAAGTAACCATTCCCTCCCTGCTTACTGCTCCAGCGCAGGTAGCTGCATGATGCTCTTGTATTCCTGTCTCTATGAAGGCTTTGGGGGAGACGCTGTGAAATCCCTGCATCTTTACTGATTCTTCCAGATCACAGCTAAATCCTACAATCTTTGGGGTAGAACCAGAAACATTGTTTCTCTGTGCTAGATCCTTTAATGCCTCGCCATATGCAGAACGGCAATCTGTTTTGTCCCCAGTACCGTAGACAATGGGTTTTCCGGGATCAATAAATGGATAATTGATTTCTGCTTTTTTGTTAATTCCTTTTATTTTGTGTTCCGCCCTGTTCTTTAACCACATCTCAAGCAGGCCCTGATCTTGACCTAGTTCTCTCAAAGCTGTCCCGGCATCCTCCTCTGGCAATGGAGATCCATGATACTTTGCTTTGTTTTCCATAAAGGAGATACCTTTTCCCATAACGGTACGCGTGATCAGGACAGTGGGGCGGTCAGGTACAAGGCCGTTATTTGACCATGTCCTCTTCAGCGCCTTGAATATGGCTTGAAAATCATGGCCGTCCGGTACATACAACACATTCCAACCCGCAGCAGTATATTCATCCCTTACCCGCACAGGCATGACCAATTCAGTAGAGCCTCCAATCTGAAGATGATTTCTGTCGACTATACCTATCAGATTTCCTTGTCCAAACTTTGTTGCAAAACGTCTTGCTTCAGCTATCTGCCCTTTCTGCTGTTCTCCGTCACCCATAAGGACGATCGTTTTGCCTGGCCGACCAAGAAGATTTTGAGCAAGACATATGCCTGTACCTACTGAAAGTCCCTGTCCTAAATTTCCAGTATTCCACTCAATTCCTGGCATGCTTTGTTCTACGTGGCCAGCACAGGGTGAACCGGCACGACGGAATTCGGCAAGGAAATCTTCCTCTGAAAAATAGCCGAATTCAGTGAGTACACTGTAGACGCACGGAGAGATATGCCCAATGCTTACGACTACCCGATCACGGTCTGGCCAGCGGGGTTCCGTCGGACGATGTTTAATTATGCTGTAAAGGACAAGCATTGTGTGCAGGGAAGAAAGAGAGCCGCCCGGATGACCGCTTTTTGCAAGAGTCGTGGAAAGAAGAATGCGCGTGGCACATCTATTCCACATGGCCTTTAACTCAGATACCTGTTTTTGTGTAAGTTCGTTTTGTTTCTCTATATTTATATAAAACATGGGCATGCTTCACAAAAAATAGTTTAGATTTTTAAGTCAGTTGATCTATATTTTGATAGTGAAATTCAAAATTTGAAGCTCGAAATTGATTAAATACTAAAGAGGGGAACTTGTTAACTAATTTCAAATTTCTAATTTTGAAGGCGGTTACTTAAAATAAGGATCTATTTTTTTTTACCCTTATTCCTTATTTGATTTTACCTTATTATCGTAGGCCGTTATGATTTCTTCCGTGATATCTACATCAGAATCAATGAAATAAATGCCAGGCATGTTTTTATCCAGAATGAGTGTGTATCCACCTTCCTCACCTATGCCGCCAACAACCTTTTCAAGTTCATGGAGTAATGGCTCCATGCTTTTGGTTTCTGCCTGGCGCATTTCAAATTGGGCATCCTCTTTTTTATCTTGAAGATCTCGAAAAGCCTTTTTATATTCGCGTTCTTTTTCTGCCCTGGCAACCTCATTCATTAGAGGCCCCTTTTTTTCAATCTCTTCCTTAAATGCATTGATTTCGTCTTGTTTAACTCTGATTTCTTCCTGCAACTTTGTAAGTTTTTTGTCGAGATTTTCCATAGCCTTTTGTCCGGCTATGGATTTTCGTATCACTTTTTGCATATTGATAACAGCTACCTTTGTCTGCGCTGTTTCTCCAGCAGTTACATTACAGCACAGGACCGTAGTCAACAGAAAAATCATTAGAAGGGGTATTAAGTTTATGCGACCATTCATAAGGCTATCACTATCTCCTGGGCCTTTTTAATAATTTACGAGAAATATCGACAAATTTACAATTTGCCATTGAATAAGACTAAGTGTTTTTCCAAAAGGTGCTTTCAAAATAATGACCACTGCATTGTATAACAACGCAGTGGTCAAGGTTTTCTGGGATATCAAAGGTTTTAACTATTAACTACTTTATAATAACAAAGTCATCTCTGCGGTTTTTTGCCCATGCTTCTTCGTCATGTCCTGGATCCAGAGGCTGTTCCTCGCCAAAGCTCACAGTTTCTATACGATCCGGGTTTACACCCAGATTGACAAGATATGCCTGGGCGCCTTTTGCCCTTCTTTCTCCAAGAGCCAGGTTATATTCATTGGTACCACGTTCATCACAGTTACCCTGGATTTCTATCATGACTTCAGGATGATCAAGAAGGAAGAGGGCATTTTCTTCCATTATGGGCTTCATATCATCACGGATATTAAAACGGTCAAAATCAAAGTATACCGGGTGCATAGGGGCGCTGGTTCTGCCCTCGGAAATAGTTTCGCCAAAGGCCGGACCTGTTTCCATGGCTTCGCCTTGGATTTCCGTCTCACCCATACCAACTTCAGCCATACCAGGCATTTCCTCAGGGCTTACAGCCGCTTCTTCGATCTGTTCAGTGACAAGTGTTTCTCCTTCTACTGGTTTTACCGGTTTTTTACAACATCCGCCAAGAAAACCTATGCTCAATATCGAAATGAGCACCAGTAAACAAACTTTTATTCCCATATTTCCCCAATACATAGACACCTCCCGCAAAATAGTTTTTATTTATAATATGCAACTATAATAGAACTATACTTAAAATCCACAGGTAATACTGTATTCTAGCAGAGGAAAAACAAAATTCAACCTGTTATTATGGGTTTTCTTTATGAATCAAAAACTAGACGTTCATACGTCCAGAATCTAAATATTTTTAAAGTTCTTCAAGGGAGATAAGCGAACTTGGTGTCACTTATATATGATTTAATACCGTTTACGATCCCATCGGCTACGCTGCTCAGATAATGGTCACTTTTGAGGCGTTTTTCTTCTTTCTTGTTACTTATAAAAGATACTTCCACAAGAACCGAGGGCATTCTTGCCCCTATAAGGACAAAAAATGGGGCCTGTTTGACTCCTTTGCTTTTCACCTTATCATATTGTCTTCTAAGGTTTCTTACAAGCTCCCTTTGCACGCAGCCTGCCAAGCGTGAGGACTCATCTACCTTGGTGTTTTTCATTATGTCGTTTAGGATATGCTTAAGATCCCCTATTCTTTTATTGGATGTAGCATTTTCTCTGGCTGCGACACTCATGGCCTCTTTATCTAGGGCAAAGTTTAAAAAGTAAGTTTCAACTCCACTAACTCCCCTACTGGGGGCTGCATTTGCGTGAATAGACAAAAAAAGATCGGCCTTTTCGGCATTGGCAATGGCGGTCCTTTGCATAAGTGGCAGGAACTGATCGTCATCTCTGGTAAGGATAACCTGACAGTTCAGGTCTTTTTTAAGTCGTAAAGCCACTTTTTTTGCAATCGTGAGTACAACGTCTTTTTCCCTCAGACCGGTGGGTCCGATAGCCCCCGGGTCCTTTCCGCCGTGGCCGGCATCTATCACCACTCGGTTTACACAGAGGCCCAACTGTTGTGCCAGAGAAAGACCGTCATCTTTTAATTGATCTTTACTCTTTTTATGTATGAGGGGAGACAGGGGAGGGCAGGAAGGCCTCTGGAAGTAGTTCTCCCCAAAGGCGTCTACTACCACCCTGAAGGGATCCTCAAGATAAAAGATCTTTGTTTTATGGGTGTTCCTGAGATCAAATACCACCCGTACCGTGCTACGGTTAAATTGAGCTATTCTCACCCCTCTGAGTAGTCCATCCCTTATAGATATGTCGTTTTTGAAATTTTTTCCTATAAAGGCCGGTTTTAGATCTAAATAAATACGTTCCGGAAGGTGTTTGGCCTTATTGGCAGGAAGATATCCTTTTGTAAAGGATACAGGGCCTGCTGTGTCAATTACTACCCTGGTGTAGTCCGCAGCAGACCAATGCCTTACCTCTCGCACAATAGCAGGTTTTGTATCTGGATTAATCCTCGGGCTGGAGATGCTTGAGGGCTCTTCTTCATTATAGCTTATCAGCTTTGGGGTCTTTATTTTCTGCTGCTCCACAGGACCTAAGATTTTCAACTTTTTTTTGGCAAT
>Ga0180431_10004986_pt1 | contig 16383 bp, 10 predicted proteins | sample SS_ome_11_FD_132459 | JGI IMG/M metagenome (GOLD analysis project Ga0180431, IMG submission 132459) | Hypersaline lake sediment archaeal communities from the Salton Sea, California, USA - SS_1_MS_1 metaG | ecosystem: Environmental > Aquatic > Non-marine Saline and Alkaline > Hypersaline >... | reverse complement strand
GTCCCTTGTAAGCAAGCATTCCCACTGTACCCGACGGATACAAGTCGTCCGCGGCGCTTAGCACCTGATTATCATTAACAAAACATGTAATCACCTTTCCGCGAACCGTCACGCGCAGACGCAACCAGTCTCCGTAGGTTGCTGAGTTCGGTATCCCAGCCTCGGTCAGCAGCAGTGGATTGGAGAAGTGGTTTTTCTCCGGTTTTAGACTATCGCCAGCCTCATTACGGAGCACGAGGCCGTCTTGGCGCGCACGCCACAGCCGACATTTCTTATGTGAGGGGTCAAGAACAAAGTAATACCCCTGCACCCACCGTCCGTTGCCGCCTCCTTCATCGTGCATGTCGGCCCGCACCCAGAGCCCGAAGGTCCCTTTTCTGGCGTAAGCATCTACCTCGAAATTGTAGTCTATCCACTCCTCGCCGCCGCGAAGGAGAATAGCCGCATCGTGTGCCCCGCGTTCACGCTCTTCGACCCCAAGACCACAATCGTGACGCAGACAGCCCCCCGAGTTGCCTTCACTTTGGTGCCAATACCACTGCTCGGGCTTAAGACGCCAGTAATTAAGGAAAGGAACCCATGCCGTATCGGACTTATTACAGTCGGTTGCATACGGCAGGACTAAGGGGTGTATCGTCTCCTCGATTCGCAGTGGCGATCGGGAGCGCGCCACATTAATCGTCAGCCGATTGGGACCGAACCGCAGCTTGACAATGCCTGAATCCCATGGCGAATTCAGATAAGGTGAATCGAACGTATGGTAACCGTCCAGATTGATCGGCGTGCCGTTAACAAGCGGCAGCTCACCATAGCGCAGTGTCAATACGAAGGCCTCAGCCGACGGGCCCTTATCACCGGCCGAACAACTTTCATATACCAGCCCCTCCGGCTTCTGCTCGATCCGGTTGTTAAGCACATCGGCTTGAAATCGTCGAAATTTCTTAGAATAATCGGAGGCCTGAGCAACCTCCAGTACGAAGGGCGCATCGGACTTGTTAAACTTTATAAAATCGCCATAAACCGCGGGATTGTCCACACGCTGCCACGTGTAGCCCGCTCCAATGACTCTGTAAGCCGCAAAAGTTTCTCCTGCACGAACAAATATCCAGCCATTCTTTTCAATGACTTCTTCAAATTCCTCGGTCGCAAAGTAAGCTTGGCCGGAACTGCCCCGGCCCATACTGACGTTCTTGTGTTGAACACAATCAAGGACCGCCGCGGCCATTTCCTTGCGCCCGCCTAACATCGTATCGGTATAAATGGCCCGGCGCGTGCTGCCTGCCATTCGCAGAACACTCGTTAGGGGCAGAGATCGGAGTGCACCGTACTTGCCCTGAACTTCCTGAAAAGAGCCGAGGACGTAGTCCGGGGTGACCCATGCGTAGACGCAACCATTGAACATTTCCGCAAGAGGCTGATCCGCATTCGGGTCACCTCGGAACAATCGACAAGCATGTCCCGGCCGGCGCGCCTTGAACTCGTATGCGCCGCGCTTTGAGCCGGCCGTTGCCAATTCATGGACCGCCATCGGAGGCAGATACCGGCTGGTCGCGAGTAAGGGAGCGCCGAGCACACCATAGAAATGCGGCTCACCCTGGCCGAACAGCATATACATCATCGGATAGCTTCCACTGCACTTCGCATCGCGCCGGCTGTTGTGTCCCAGTTCGACCGGTAAAATTCCTTCATTGCCGGTTCGATAAACCCGGCAGGCCGGTCCGCCCAGCATCCCTTCGAGATTCAGTATGGCATGCTCGGCAAAAAGGACATCCAGTGCAAGTGTTGCCTTTCGGCGCAGCAGCGGATCCTCTGCCCACTCCATTAACATGATCAGGCAACCGACCTCTTTTTCGACATAACACGGCGAATTGTACTCTAACCAACCTTTCCTAATATGCTCACCGATGTAGGTGTCGATGTGCCGGCCGATGGCTTCAGCGGTCTCCCAGTCGCGGTCGATCTGGGCAACCAAAAGGCACCAGACGTGCCCCATGAGAGCATGATTTTCAGTCGCTCCAAATTTCCAAATGGATGGATGAATCCTTTGCGGGGCGGGCCTAAAGTGAACGAGTTCGAGCAAACGCTTTCGTGCCGGCGATTTCAGATTAGGGTCATCGCGAAACAGATAGTAAGCATGAAGCGCTTCGCAAACTCGCATGTCCGGATCGATTTTTTTGTCGATCGGCATGGCGCTGAAAAAGGCATTGGCTTGTGCAATCTCAGTCTGTGAACGAGCAAGTCTTAATGCCGCCAACGCGCCGGCCCAATGAGGTTCGATCTCATCGAATTTCCATTCTTCGTGTTTCCACTGGATCGGGCATCCTTCCCGCATCCAATCATCTGCCAACTGCATAAGAAACGCACGCTTACGCCCCTCAACTTCGGCAACACGGTTCACATCGTCAGATAAGCAATCAACACATAGGATGAACGACAAGAATAGGATACATCGGATTAAGTTCTGCACGTCTCGGTAATCTCCATTTGCCCTTGAAATTTGACACTTTGTTTTGGTTAGTGTTTTCTTACTTATAGGATTTTCGGTACACAGGAAATGCCTCCAATACCGACTTTGGGACTTCGGTTGTTAAACAACCATTTTTCTATAAGCCAAACTCAACTATAATGAATGACCGAACTGTCACAGGAGATCATACAGAAGAATTTGTGCTTGTCAAGAGCAAATGGGACCGTGCGAGTAGACATGAGACTCCCGTACACGGAAGTTGCGTAACAGTGACACGACGCACGCGAAGTGAGCTTCCTAACGAGTTCATGAATGCCTTGGTTTTCGGGCGACATAATGACTCAGTTTTGTCTCCACTCGCCCCCATTTTTCCCGCTTCGAGCAGATATCAGCATTCATTTTTTGCATAAGAGCGAATTTTCTATAGGAATTTCTCATTCAAGTAGTATTCAATGGCCGATGCGAAAAACGAAGGATTAATATGTGACCGGCCCGACCTTCTTGAGCTACCTTTGACCGTGCAATGGCTGTCCTTGTATCTGCAATACTTATCTCTCATCATCCGAATAAATAGCAGCCCGGAGCCGGCTGTTGGTACGGAGTCAAAGGACCTTTCACCGGCCCCAGGCAATATTCGGTCCATCAATTTGATACCACCTGTTATTATAGTCTTCAAAATAGTTCTTTGGGATGAATCTTTAAAATCACTAATCTCACAATATCACACTTGAGGCAACGCCTCTGGCTTGACGCCTCCCAGAAGATGAGGTAATCCTTCCTCGAGTTCCATAGGTTCTGTCAATTCATCTGATAATTCCATGAGAAAACGACTTGGTTTCATCATGATAAGGCTCTTCGACCGGTTCCTGTAGAATTGCGGGGTGATTAGATATATCTCGTCCTTTGCACGAGTCACAGCCACATGAAGCACACGTCTTTCTTCCTCCAGATCTTCCTGTGTATTTATTGCAAAATCTGTCGGAAACCTTCCATCCGCCAGCCAGGGTATGAAGACTATCGCCCACTCTAATCCTTTTGCCTGATGAATCGTACTCAGTGTAACGAATTCCTGTTCGTCAGGCCCGGTTACAACGGTTTCCCCGGATAATTCGCCGGCGAGCGCCACATCAGCCAGGAATGCCTCAGTTGTATCGTATTGAGCGGCGAAGTTAGCCAGACCTTTGATGTCTTCTCGGCGGAGTTCGGCCCCGTCGTAGTGGCTGAGAAGATAATCTTCATAACCGGAAGACATAATTTTATCAATCATCTCGGCGGGAGTGTTGATTTGCTTTAAATCGTGCATAACCCGGGTGAAATCTCGATAGTAATTCCTGGCGCCGGATGGAAATAGTTGAGCGGCAGCAGGTTCACATGCTCTCTCAAGCGGATTGCCCGATTGACCGATGTGCTGCCATGCCCGGTTGGAGAGTGCCGTTCCGACTCGGGGCAACATCTTTAACACCCTTAGCCAGGCAAGCTCGTCTTTGGGATTATGGATAATACGCATGTAACACAGAACATCCTTCATATGAGCCTGCTCGAAGAAGCGCAATCCGCCGCGTACATGGAAGGGGATGTTTCGCCGTTGTAGTTCGAGCTGAATCTCCAGAGAATGCCAGTGGCTTCGATACAGGACGGCTATATCGTTCAGGCTCCGCCCTTCATCGAGAAGATGCAGAATATGCTCGGCGATAAAACGCGACTGAACAAAATGATCGTAGCAAGGGACTATTGCAGGTTTTAGTCCCGATGATCTAATGGCTCGCAATTCTTTGGGAAGCCGTTGGCTGTTGCAGGCAATATTGGCATTGGCCAGAGTCAGAATCTCCGGAGTTGAGCGATAGTTGGTTTCGAGCCGGTATTCTATTGCCTCCGGATATCGCTCTCTGAAAGCAATGATATTTTGGAAACTGGCTCCTCTGAAACTGTAGATCGCCTGAGAATCATCGCCTACTACGGCAACGTTACGATGGCGCTGGGCCAAAAGATCAACGATTGCTCCCTGAATTGCATTTGTGTCCTGGTACTCATCGACAAGAATGTGCAGAAATTGTCCGGCCAATAGTTCGCGTATATCCTGATGCTCCATGAGAAGTCGCAGCCATGCGCTGAGCAGGTCATCGAAGTCCAGGAGCTGCCGTTGTCTCTTCTTATCGTTATATGAAATCAACACTTGCTCGATCTGTTGAATCTCCTGGAGAAACATGGGATAACGCCTGGTTAGTACCGCTTCAAGAGGATCGAGGGTATTTTGGACAAAACTTGAGATTGCAACAAGAACGGATTTCTGGGGAAATCGACGTTTGTGAATATCGACGCCGGAATCATGGATACAGGAAGCTATCAGGTCTTTTGAGTCCTCTCTGTCAAGGATGGTGAAATCAGGAGAGATATCCAGCTTTGAGCCGTATTGGCGGAGTATTCGATTCGCAATATGGTGGAAAGTTCCACCCCAGATATCCCTTGTCTTTTGTTGTACTAAAGTCTCGACCCGGCTGAGCATCTCACGGGCAGCCCGGTTCGTGAACGTAACCAGCATAATTCGTGATGGATCGATGCCGTTTCTTACGAGCCAGGCAAGCCGATAGGTTAAAGCTCTGGTTTTGCCGCTTCCCGCCCCTGCAATTACCAGCATGGGGCCGCCCGGAGCTGTGGCTACAGCAATTTGTTCTTCGTTCAAATCAGCGGCGAAGTCTATATCGCCGGCTGCTGTTCTGGATTTCAGAGTAAATGTTCTCGTCATTTTCTAAAGCCGTAAGACAAAGTGCTTTGCTCGTTCAGATTCTTAAGACCGAAAGCTCATGATTGAGAATAACAAAAAAAGTCTTCTGCCGTTAGTTTTTTTCGTCATGCAGCCCTCCCGCAATTGTAGCATTCGAGGGCTATGGATGACAAATGCTCAGTAACCCTGCCCTTTACCCAGACCGGCCCCGAAGCTGTACAAATACCATAGTATTTCTCTATCTGGTCCGGGAAGAAGGTCACCTCTGCCAGGCCGGAAGAATCTTCCAACGTCACAAACCCTATGATTCTGCCGTCATTGGTTTTCGCCCTTCGAGCCGCAGCGATGAAACCTGCGACAGTAACCTCTTGATTAATGAATCTGTCCAGAGTGGCCGCAGATGTAAATCCCGAACGGAATAGAACAGTCGGATGGAGGCTCAATGGGATACCCGTAACATCAATCTCGGCTTTTAGTTTTTCGATGCGGTCGTATTCCGGCAATTGCGACAGATTTCTACGGATGTCAAATAGCAGCATTTGTTCCGGATTAATGGGTGTTAAATACAATTGTCCCAACATCGCAGGTCGGCTCTTTCCCAGGCCATCGCAAGCTCCGACGTGAATGAGATTCTTCAATTCGGGTTTGTGGAATCTTACGCGCCTGCGGAGGTCATCGATATTGGCGAAAGGTCTTAACTTCTTTTGCTCAAGGAGGTTGTTTATAGTCGTGTAACTTAATCCCCTGATCATATTCAATCCCGCTCTGATTGCTTTGTTCTCCATCCTCCATTCGACATCGCTCTTATTCACATGCGGCGGCAATATCCTTATGCCGTGTCTTATAGCATCCCAGACATATACTCTCAGTGGATACATCCCCTGGTGGTTGTTTAAGAGCGAAGTATAAAACTGCCTGGTGTGGTTGGCCTTTATAAATGCCGTCTGCCAGGCAATATTCGCATAAACCGTAGCGTGGGCCTTGCAGTACGAATAGGCAGCAAATCTCAGGATTTGGTCCCATATGGCCTCAGCGGCATGGCGATCCATCCCAACTCCATCGGCTCGCGAATAGACAAAATCCTCATATTGTTGCTGCAAACGCAAAGACGATACCTTTTTCGACACTTCCGACCTAAAACGGTCGGCATCACCAATACTGTAGCCCGCCACTTCCACTGCTATTCGCATCACGTCTTCCTGATAAAGCATAACACCATGAGTATCACCCAGAACTTCTTCCATCTTCGGGTGCAAGTAAGTAAATGGCTTGCCATGCAGATATCGTTCGATAAATTCTGTTTTCATACCTCCGGAAGCGGGGCCCGGCCTGATTAATGATAAGGCGATAGCAACGTCCCTTTTGTTCCTGACTTTTAATCCCCTAAGCAACTGCCTCATACCCGGCGATTCGCATTGAAATACCCCCAGACTATCGCCTGAGCTCAACATATTTGCAGTCTTTTCATCTGAAGGATCGACAGTATCTATATCCAGATGATGTGAACGTTTGTTTACGATATTCACGGCTTCATTTACCGTTGAAAGTGCTCTGTTGCCGAGAAGGTCGATTTTAACCAAGCCTACGGCTTCGGCGGCGTCTTTGTCGTACTGCGTGACGATAACGCCTTTCGTTGCTAATTCCAGAGGTGCAATTTCTCTCACCGGCCGAGAAGTAATTACAATACCGCCGCAATGCACTCCCATGTGTCTGGGGATGCCGACGATCCTTTCGGCCATGTTGTATATGGCGGAATCCGAATTTGCTTCTCTGTTTTTAACCAACTCATTGATTTTAGATGTTTCAATACCGAACGCCCTGGCAACATCGCGAATAGCACTCCTGCGCCTGTATCTGTTTATATTCGAGACCATCGCTACATAATCTGTGCCCCAATTATCGTAACAAAATCTTATGACTTCATCTCGTCTCCTCCAGCAAAGATCGATATCGATATCCGGGCAGTCTTTTCTGCCGGGATTCATAAACCGTTCGAAGTAGAGGTTATTCTCTATCGGGCACACCCGCGTAAAACCGAGGACATAAGACACAAGCGAACCGGCGGCGGATCCCCGTACTTCCACCGGGATGTGCTTTCTTTTAGCAAAGTCAATTATTTGGTGGACGACCAGAAAGTAGTCGCTGAAGCTGTTTTGTCGAATAACAGCTAATTCGTGCTCAAGACGCTTGACGACTTTCGTGCTTACCGGATTGTATTTGTTTGCAAGTCCTCTATGACATCTTCCGGCCAGTTCCGTATCAGCTCTCTTGCCCCGGGGCAGCTCGATTTTGGGCAGGTGATACTTTCCGTTTAGCAAGTTGAAATTGCATCGTTGAGTGATTCCTTCTGCATTTCTTAATGCTTCACAATTATTCGAAAACTTTTGCTTAAATTGCTCCTCGGGTATAAGTTGTTGTAAAACATTGTGATCTTGCGGCCCCGGACCGGCTACGCTAAGTTTCCTTATCTTGTCCAAAAGTCTGATTATCGTTATATCATCTGCGTCCAAATAATCAAAATTATCGTAAGCAACAGGTTTTGTATTATACGCCGCGGCTAATGCTGTTTCGGCGGAATCTCGACAGCCTGCAAACAGATTGTTTTTATCAAAGATCTGTTTCAGTGGCCTTAAAAGTTGCTTCTGGTCACAGATACAAATAAGTCCTTTGTTGTGATTACTTAAACATTCTATTAAATCGAAGTCTGGTTTAAGGTTTCTTGCCGTGGTTATTCTGCATAGATTTCTATATCCGGCACCATTTTCGGCAAGTAAAACAGCTCTCTGAGTGTTCGTAAGAATCTCAACGCCGAGGATAGGTTTAATATCAGCCTGCCGGGCATACTTAAAAAGATCCACCGCCCCATACATGGAATTGGCATCCGCCAATGCGATAGCAGCGTAGCCGTATTCGGTGACTTTATGCACCCATTGCCGTACAGAGACCGAACTCCTCAAAAGACTATAGAAACTTCTGCATGCAAGTGAGGCGATTCGCATATCTATTCCGGCTCCGCACAGAATGTGATTCAAAGTCATGCATCAAGAGCAACCCTTGCCAGGTCCGGATACGACCAATCTGCAATGCCTATATGGATCAATGAAGACATTTCGATTTCCCGCTCAGATCTTTCTGATACAACCGATTACTCTGCCGATTACCTGAACTCTTCTGCTGCCTCGCTTGACGTATTTATTCTTATAGCCGGCCGCTTTATTGGCCGGTTGTAACGTTATCCGCCCCCGTTGGATATACATTCTCTTTACCGTCGTTTCGTCATCCAGCAAGAGAACGGCAATTTTGCCGTTCTCAATTGTCTTCGAAGGTCTGACGGCAACGTAATCACCATCCATGATACCTTCGTCGATCATGCTGTCGCCTGTTACTTTTAGCAGGAACGCATCTTCGGGAAGGCCGAGGAGTTCTTTGAGATTTGCATGCCTGTCTATATTCTCCTGTGCCAATATCGGCTCACCCGCGGCTACTCTGCCTACAATCGGAATGCCTTCGGTCTTTTCCTTAATCCGGAGATATTCTTTTGATAACCTAAGCCCCCGATGGCCGCCCATGTCTTCGAGGTAGTCCTTTTTCTTCAGGTAGTCCAGGAGCTGGCAGATGGCGTTTCTGGACAGGCCGAAATGCCGTGCCATTTCCCGCTGGCTTGGGGGTTTTCCGGCACTTAGCCGACCTTCTATGAGTTGTAGCACTTGCTTCTGTTTTTCGGTTAACGGCTCCATAATAGCCCTCAAATCAGTTCTATATTATTGTATGTCCAATTGGACATAAAGTTCAAGGGAAAAACAGAAATTTTACGATAAATTTACAACTCTATGTGAATTATGCAGTTAGACCCGGCTCAGTCAGAGGATTTTAGCGGAGCCGAACATGCAGGTAAAACTTTGGATTCCGGGCAGCCGCAGTGGTAGAATTTACCAAAAAGAAACAGAAGAATCCGAATCAATAGACTAAGCGGCCAATCGCATTGAAAAGTCCGAAGACTTGACTAAGTGCATAAGGCCGCAAACAGCAGCCGAAATATCGTCTATATTGGGAGAGTGCAAAAATGATGAGAACGGCTAATCCTGCGTTAAATGCAAATGTCTTTACTGCTGTCCCATACGCGGAAACCCGTATGACAATAAACGGCACCGTCAACAAAGCCGGCGTTCTGCTCATACTCGCCGTGGCCGGAGCCGGATGGACCTGGCACCTGTTCTCTGTTTCCGCCAAATTCGCCCCCTGGATGATCGGAGGTGTCCTCGGGGGACTCATAATGGCTCTTGTCACAATATTCAAGAAAGAGTTGGCTGCGATTACTGCGCCTATTTACGCTTTACTCGAAGGGCTGTTCCTCGGAGGCATCTCAGCCATATTTGAATCCAGATACCCGGGAATTGTAGTTCAGGCGGTCGGACTTACTTTTGGGATATTTGCTTGTCTTCTGCTGGCCTATCGCTCCGGGCTTATCAAGCCAACAGAGAATTTCAAACTGGGTGTTGTAGCAGCAACGGGAGGCATTGCTCTCGTGTATATTGTTTCCTTTATCATGGGCTTTTTCAATACCCAGGTCCCTTTTATTCACAGCAACGGCATAATAGGCATTGGTTTCAGTCTGTTTGTGGTTGTCATTGCCGCTCTGAATCTCGTTCTTGACTTCGACTTCATAGAGAGTGGAGCGGAGATGGGTGCTCCAAAGTACATGGAATGGTATGCAGCATTTGGCCTAATGGTGACATTGGTCTGGCTTTATATCGAGATATTGAGACTACTGGCAAAATTGAGCAGTCGCAGATAATAAAGCCTTAATATCATGAAGCTCGCGAAGTTTCTATAATGGCTCGTTCCCTTTGCGGTGAATCGAAGAATCAGATCAATCCGTGTTAGCAGGTGTCTAAGAGCTATGCTTCTGTCTCTTCAAACAGCTCTGCTTGACCGTTAGTGCGTTTCTTTTTGTGGGGTTTTAGGCCCAGGTGTTCGCAGGCTTGCTCGGTTACTTCTCTGCCGCGTTTGGTTCGGCGGACGAAGCCTATTTGCAGCAGATATGGCTCGACTACGTCTTCGAGCGTGTCTCTTTCTTCGCCTAAGGTCGCGGCTATCGCCTCGATACCGGCCGGGCCGCCGTTATAGACGTTGATTAGCGCTCTCAGGAACGATCTGTCCAGTTCGTCCAGGCAAAGTGAGTCGATCTGCTCCATCTTGAGCGAATTCTCGACGATCTCTGCGCTGAGGATGCCGGATCCCTTGACCTGCGCGTAGTCGCGAACGCGCTTTAGCAGGCGATTGGCTACTCTCGGTGTGCCGCGAGAGCGGTTGGCGATTAGTTCCAGGGTCCCTTCCTCGCATTGCAGCTCTAAAAGTTCCGCCGAGCGGGCCAGAATCTCGGTCAGCTCTTCGCTGTCGTAGAAATCGAGATGGTATAACATGCCGAACCGGCTGCGAAGCGGAGCGCTGAGCAGCCCGGCACGCGTCGTGGCGCCGATCAGGGTGAAACGTTTGAGCGGGAAGTTTATCGTCTTTGCGTGCAGGCCGCTGTCGACGGTGAAATCCACCTTGAAATCTTCCATCGCCGGGTAGATGAATTCCTCTACCAGCGTGCTGAGACGGTGGATTTCGTCGATAAAGAGCACATCGCCGGTGTCAATGTTGCTCAAAAGGCCCATCACGTCGCCGGCCTTTGCAAGAGCCGGGCCTGACGAGCAGCGTATTTTCGCTCCCATTTCGTTGGCTACGACGTTGGCAAGCGTCGTCTTGCCGAGTCCGGGCGGGCCGTAAAACAAGACGTGCTCTAACGGCTCGGATCTCTGCCTGGCCGCGGTGATGGCGATGCCGAGCTTCTCCTTGAGATTGCGCTGGCCGATACATTCATCCAGGAACTTCGGCCTAAGCGAGACGTTGAAATTCTCCTCGGCCTCGTTCAAAGATTGCCCACCTATGATTCTGCCTATAGCCATAACGTCAAAAACTCTAATATCTAAATCCTAAATCCGAAACAATATCGAAATTCTAATGTTCCAATGATTCAAACGTTTCGGTCATTTGGATTTTAGTCATTTGAATTTGTTTAGGATTTCGTGCTTAGAATTTAGGATTTATTTCTTATACCTCAACTCCTTGTTTCAATCTGTAGACTAACGGCACGAGTGCTTCGGCCGAGGCGATCTCCGGATGTTTGCGGCAGGCCAACTCGACCAGCTCCATCGCCTCGGCTCTTTTTTCGCCCCAGGCGATGAGAACTTCAACCGCTTCGACCTGGAACGGCTTGAATCCGGCCCCTCTTGTTGCTGTCGGCTCGGCCCCGGCGGCGAACGACTGCAGCTTGCCCCTCAGCTCGGCGATGATCTGCTGGCTCATTCTGCGTCCGACAGCCGGTAACGACATCAGAGTTTTCTCCTCGCCATTCTCTATCGCCGCGGCGATAGTAGCTATCGGAATGCTTAACGAGCGCAGGCCCTTTTTTATCCCCATCCCCTTTACGCTGATGTACTTTGTAAAGAAGTCCCTCTCGCCCGAATTGAGAAAGCCGACCATCCTCGGCACGAGATTGCCGCCGCCCAGTGTGCCCTCGTAATACTCCATAGTGCAAAGCGTAATCTCCGAGCCGACCCGCCCCGACAGCGAGCTGACGCAATAACCCGGCAACATCACCTCGTAACCAACCGGCCCCACCTGAACGAGGCAGCAGTCGGTATCAAGCTTAACAAGTTGTCCCTCAATTTTCGCTATCATCAGTGTAATCTGTAAAATCTGTATCTAATACTCTATTTCCGATCAGTGTCTAATAGTTTGTAACGAATTCGCACAACACAGTGCTGCTGCGATGGCGTCGGCGACGTCGTTGGGCTCTGGCAGTTCGGACAGGCACAGAATTGTCTGGATCGTTCTTTGCACCTGCTCCTTGGACGCCCGGCCGTTGCCGGTGATCGATTTCTTTATACGCGTCGCGCTGAAGCTTCTGACTTCGACGCCCGCTCCGGCGCATTTTTGCAGTATAACACCTCTTGCGTGTCCCATCAATATCGCTGTCTTGGGATGGGCATAATGCGAGTACAATTCCTCGACCGCTACTACCTCAGGATTGAAATCTTCGAGCAGCGACTCGGCGTCCTCGGCGATTCTTTGTAGTCTTTGTTCCAAAGCGTTATCGCGCTCGGTACGGATTACGCCGGCCTCGATCAGCTTTTCTTCGCCCCGCTCGGCCTCCAGACAGGCGTACCCGCAAACCTGCAATCCCGGATCGATGCCGAGAATTCTCATTTCATCCTCCATGTAGTCTTTTCAGGTGTATCTTCGAGAACGATTCCAATCTCGTCGAGATTGTTGCGTATGGCGTCGGCCGAAGCGAAATCCTTGTTCTTACGAGCGTCCTTTCGCTGCTCTATCAGGATATTCACGAGTTTGTCCATAAGTGCTTCATTAACGCTTGAAGTTTCTGCGTACTCATCCTTGACGACGCCCAGAACATCCCCACCCAATTTGCCGAACAGATCGTCGATTGCGTTGAGAGTCCCTGTGGTGGCATTACTATTCTGTAGCGTCGTATTAGTTAGGCGGACCAGCTCAAACACGACCGATAAGGCAACCGATGTGTTCAGGTCGTCGTTCATCGCGTCCTCGAACTTGCTCCTGAACTGGTCGAGTTGTCTGGCAATTTCGGTGTCGAGATCGCCTTCGGTAGCGCGGGCTGCTTGTTTTCGCACGGCTTTGACCGCATCGGCTATCTTGCCGTAACCGCTCAGGGCGGCGAATAATGCCGCATCGGAGAAATCCAGCGGGCTTCTATAGTGGCTGTTCAGGATCAACTGCCGCACGGCAAGAGGCTCGTAGCTTCTGGTCAATCGCTCGTGATCGCCGGAGAAGGCCTGTTTGAGCGTGATGAAGTTGTTGAGGCTCTTGCCCATTTTCTGGCTATCGACGGTTACCATGTTGTTGTGCAGCCAGTATTTGACGAACGGCACGCCGTTGGCGGCCTCGGATTGGGCTATTTCGCACTCATGATGAGGGAACTGGTTTTCCAGTCCGCCGCCGTGGATGTCGATGGTGGCGCCGAGATACTTCATGCTCATCACCGAGCATTCCAGATGCCAGCCGGGATAGCCCATAGACCAGGGGCTGGGCCATTGCATGATATGGTTGGGCTCGGCTTTCTTCCATAGCGCAAAATCAACGGGATTCTTCTTATCCGGAGAGACGTCCACGCGGGCGCCCGCCTGCATTTCATCAATGTTCCTGCCGGAGAGCTTGCCGTACTCGGCAAACCTGGAGACGTCAAAATACACCGAGCCGTTCACCTCGTAGGCGTATTCCTTTTGCACGAGCGTTTTTACCAGCTCGATCTGCTCGATTATATGGCCGCTGGCCCGCGGGCTGATGTCCGGCCGAACGCAGTTGAGACGGTCCATATCCTCGAAGAAACTGCGCGTGTACATCTCGGCCAGAGCCATCGGATGCGTCTTTTCTTTCTTCGCCTCTTTGGCAATTTTGTCCTCGCCCTCGTCCGCATCGTCGGTCAGGTGCCCCACGTCGGTGATATTCTGGACGTATGTGACGGCGTATCCCAGATACCTCAAATACCTGACCAGTATGTCGAAGCTGACATAGCTTTTGGCATGCCCCAGATGCGCGTGCCCGTAGACGGTCGGTCCGCAAACGTACATCCCGACTTTGCCCTTTTCCAGAGGCTTAACTCCTCTTTCCTTCTCGTAAGACTATTATAAAGCTGCAATCCCATTTCTACCTTTCATTTAGACACGGATTCACCTGATTCCTGACTTGTTAGACACAGATTTCACTGATTTCACAGTAAAGAAGAACAGCACTGATAATAACAGTGTAATCTGTGAAATCTGTGTCTAAACAATTAATTCTAAAAACAGTGTAAATCAGTGTCTCAAAGCGTTCGTCGGTGTTTCTTTTTCAATAGTGCCGTGGCGGTAGCGGCTATTGCATCTCCGGCGCCTATGTCGCCAAGGCCCTCGTTGGTCTTGGCTTTTACGTTTACTGAGGTAAAATCAATGTCCAAAAGCCCCGCGATTGCCCTTTGCATCTGGCCCTTGACCGGCGCGAGTTTCGGCTCCTCGGCATGTATGATAAGATCGACGTTTACAACCTGCCATTGCTTTTCCTCGAGCTGCTCCCTGATAATTAATAATAGTTCCTTACTGTCGGCGTCCTTCCATTTCTCGTCGGTATCGGGGAACCACGTGCCGATATCGCCCATTCCCGCGGCGCCGAGAAGAGCGTCGATTACGGCATGGAGGGCGACGTCGCCGTCGCTGTGACCGGCCAGACCGGCCGGGTACGGCACGTAGACGCCGCAGAGCATCAGCTTCCTGCCCTCGACCACCCTGTGGATATCGGTGCCGATGCCGGTTCTGTAATCTGGTTTCGGCTCTTCGATCACAGCGTCCCCTTTGTGCTCGGTACTTCGGTACCCTGTACTTTAACGGCGGCGCCGAGCGCTTTGCCGAGACCTTTGAAAATCCCCTCGGCTATGTGATGGCTGTTTGTGCCGTACGACACGTTGACATGGAGATTGAACCTGCCGCTGTTCGAGAAGCTGCGCAGCATCTCCTCGATGCACTCGACGTCGAAGTCGCCGATCTTGTCCGTTCGATACTCGGCGTTATAAACGCAATGAGGCCTTCCGGAAAGGTCCACCGAGACATTCGCCAGCGCATCCTCCATGGGAACGGAACTGTGCCCGTATCGGGCGATTCCCTTCTTATCGCCCAGCGCTTTGAGCAGACACTCGCCCAGGCATATCGCGATGTCCTCAACGGTGTGATGCGCATCGACCTCCAGATCGCCTTTGGCTTTGACCGTCAGATCGATGCCGCTGTGCTTGCTCAGATGCGTTAGCATGTGGTCGAGAAAACCGATGCCGCTGTCTATCTCATACTTGCCGACTCCGTCGAGATTAAGCTCGACGGCCACGTCGGTTTCTTTTGTCTGCCTGTTAATCTGGGCTATTCTGTCGTCCATAAGAATGTCCTTTTATCTTCTTACGGTAGGATGGGGCTTGCCCCACCATTATTCTCGTCGTGCGGTGGGGCAAGCCCCACCCTACCAGTGTCGCGGGCATTCCCTCGACAAGATCGGATCAGGCTCTGCCCTCGATACGAAATGGTGTGCCATGCACACCCTACCGGTTCTACAATAGAATTTCTTTCAATGCCTGAATCAGTTTGTCATTTTGCTCGGCCGTGCCGACCGTTATTCTCAATTTGTCGCTCAGCCCGGGCAGATCGAAATATCTCACGAAGATATTGCGCTCGACCAACCTGTCATAGATTTCTTTTGCCGCGCAATTCGGCGATTGGGCCAGAACGAAGTTCGTATGGCTCGTTGGGACCTTGAATTTCAAATCGCGGAGTTGCGCCACCAGCTCTTCCCTGGCCTTTTTCACGTCCGCCGTCGTCTGCCTGAAGTAATCGTGATCCTTGATGGCCGCCGTCGCCAGAGCCAGTGAGACCGCGTCGACGTTGTAGGAATCCTTGACCTTCATCAGCCCGGTTATCAAATCAGCCTGCGCAATCGCGTAGCCGAATCGCAGCCCGGCCAGAGAATACCCTTTGCTCATCGAGCGAAGCAGAATCAGATTGTCAAAGTCTCCGACCAGCGCCGCGCAATTGCCTTCGGCGAAATCTGCGTATGCCTCATCTACCAGCAGCACGCCGGAAAGCTCTGCGGCCAGCGAGGCCAGCTCGCCGATCTCGATGAAACTGCCGCTCGGCGCATTCGGATTGCAGATAATCGTAAGAGCAGCGCCTGTCTTCGCTAATTTGGGCGGCAGATTGAATTCGCTGTCGAACGGTATCTCGATCGCGTCGCAGTTCTGTAGTTTCGCCAGAACCGGATAGAGCGAATACGTCGGCACGGGATACGCAACGGCCCGATTCTCATCGCAGAAAGCGCGAAAAGCCATAGTCAACAGATCGTCGCCGCCGTTACAGCAGAGAATATTTTCCGGTTTCACGCCGTTGATTTCCGCCGCGGCTACCCTGAACTCGCTGCCGACCGGATCGGGATACCTGCGAAGCTTTTCGCCGCCGATGCCGGCCAGCGCGCTTAAAACCGCCGGCGAAGGCGGATACGGATTCTCATTGGTGTTGAGCTTCAGCACGTCGGTAGCCTTAGGCTGAAAACCCGGCTGATAACCTTTTACCTTCTCAATATTTTGGCGAAAATAACCCAT
>Ga0180431_10004984_pt1 | contig 16386 bp, 13 predicted proteins | sample SS_ome_11_FD_132459 | JGI IMG/M metagenome (GOLD analysis project Ga0180431, IMG submission 132459) | Hypersaline lake sediment archaeal communities from the Salton Sea, California, USA - SS_1_MS_1 metaG | ecosystem: Environmental > Aquatic > Non-marine Saline and Alkaline > Hypersaline >... | reverse complement strand
GAATTGGCTCATACCAATATCACGCCAATGATGAACCTGATGGTGGTTCTGATCCCATTATTATTGACGTCTGCGGAGTTTGTGAAGCTGGGCATTATCGAACTGAACCTCCCTCCGGCGGCCGTGGGGCCTGAAGCAGAAATGTTGGCCGAGATTCCCCAGGAAGAAATGAAAAACTTGGATTTAACGATTACCATCACAGACCGAGGATTTTTTATCTCCAGCTCTTTGGCTGTACTGGCAGGAGAACAGTCTGGTGAGCCCTCCATCCCCCTGGTCGATGGTATCTATAATTTTCAGGAATTATCCGAAAAACTCTACGAGATCAAGAGTCGGGCGATAGGCCGATTCCCCGATGCAAACCAAATCATCATCATGGCCGAGCCCGATATCGATTATCAATCTGTGATCAGTACGATGGACGCGGCAAGGTCGATACGGATCAATGGACGACCGGAAGAACTGTTTCCCGATGTTTCGCTGAGCGCTGGGATATTTTAATCGAATCCATCATATCAGAAATGGGGATGCAGGATATACGTAACGATAGAGACTCATTAATACAGGAAGAACATGGCTTTTATACCATCGCATAAAAAGCAGCACAAAACCAATCCCGGCGAGGCGAGGCTTCAATTGACGTCGATGATGGATATGTTCACGATTATCCTGGTTTTTCTCCTAAAAACCTACTCCACCCACGGACAGCTCATCAATCCCTCACAGGATTTAACCCTGCCATCCTCCATGACCCAGCAGATGCCGGAGTTGGGATTGGATGTGACCGTGTCTTCGGATTGGATCCTGGTAAACGGAAAACCCGTCGTACGAACATCGAGCCTTGAATCCCAGGATGGTTACATAGTGTCCGGCCTCCGGGACGAACTCTTCCGGTACGCCCGGGAAGCCGAGAGAATGGAAGAATTGTACGGAGCCAAGTTTTCGGGTAAGGTGACGATTCAAGGTGATAAGAATTTGCCTTATCGTACGCTCATGAAGGTAATGGCGACATGCGGGCAGTCGGATTACCCGAATATGCGTCTCGTCGTATACAGGGAAGAGGGCTGATGGCAAACGCAAGAGCCGTTCATATATCGAAACCTCTGGAGAGGCGGATCGCAGACGAGTTCCGGAAATCCCTTTTCTCCGATTGGGAGCCGCGCTTTTTTACCATACTGATTCTCTGCATTCTCTTCGAGGCTGTCCTTGTTTTTTTCTTGGCCCAGAGGCCTGTGCCCGAATACAGCCAGAAGGAGATCGAGCAGATACAGGAACGGTTTGCCAGTTTTGTCCTGGGTGAGGATGTCAGTGGAAGACGAGAGGGTGTGATTGCATCGACGATTCCGGGGACGGTTACCGGAGCCGGGGAAGGAACCGATGCCGATGGCGTTGGCGGAGAGGGAGAGGGAGAAGGAGACGGAGAAGGTTCTGGAGGCGGCTCGGGCGGGGGCGAAGGTCAGGGTGAAGGAACCGGTACGGGGGATGGCATTGGTCCGGGTGAAGGTGGGGTAGGTAGCGGTGTCGGCGATGCCCGTCGGTTTTCCCGGATGGAGGCAGCGGAAGCCCGCCGCAGATCGAGAGAAGCTATTTCCAGGCAGGTGAGCAACAAGGGCATTTTAGGGCTTCTGACGGGTACGGGAAGGGCTGCCGGAGGGAAAGCCGTGTCGGGCTTTTTTGCCGAATCGGGGGGTGGTTCGGGTGGAGACGAGGATCTGGACCGCGTTCTATCCTCTGTGAATGGTCTGCAGACGCAGGGAATACCAGGTGGTGGTGGCAGTGGCGGCGGCCCTGTCGGTGGTAGCGGCAGTGGAGGCGGCAGTGGTGGTGTACGTGGAGGCAGATCGGGCGGGAAGGCGACCATCGATGACTTGGTCTCTGACCTCAGCAGCAGTGAATCTCAAACGCTTACACGGAAGGGAGAGCTTAGCATAGAGGCGCCCGCCGAGGTGGTTGGCCGGGGAAGAAAGAGTATTTATCGGAGTCCGGATGCCATCCAGGAAGTTCTGATATCCCATAATGCTGCCATACGGTACTGTTATGAACGAGAGTTAAAACGGAATCCAACACTGAGGGGCAAGATTACCGTACGTATCACCATAGGTCCGGAAGGTGCGGTTACCAATGCGGAGATCATCTCGTCCACGTTGAACAGCGAGCGCGTGGAACGCTGTATTCTGGCCAGGATACGGTTATGGAACGATTTCCAGCCCATCGAAGAGGCCGAAGGGGAGGTGACTTTTCGGCAGGTGTATACCTTTGGTTATTGATGTTATCCTAGTACCATAAAAACAAAATATTAACATACGAAACCGGCACGACCGGCTTACATAATCCACCCTTCCATCGAACATATTGAAATATGATGAGATATCCATTTAAAAGAGTAGGGATGCGTTTTCATCATTCCCAGTGACAAGGGATGGATTGACGAAGTGTGCCAACATCCGTCTCATCGGATAAACAAGACAGAGATGTCATAAGTTAAGTGGTTACTTATTTCCTGTCCGATCTAAATCCATAAAAATCAGTTGCTATTCTCTATACAGGCAAGAAAATATTGCGGCGTTTAAATCATGCCGTCACGAGCATGCCACATCATCCCGGCAAAGCCATCGATACAGAAGGGATCGCAACGCATGTGCGATGTCGAGTCCATGCGTTTGGCAGACGGCTCATATCATTTTTAAGACATACCCGAATGTGTTCCATTTGTATAGGCCATAGATCATGCGCCATCGACGGTTTTTGTATTGCATTTCAGCAGTGAAAGCCGTATCTTTTATTTTAATCAGGAAATAGGGACAACAGGGGTATTGTCATCACATGCAAGGAGTTCGATTTGGGATCGGAAACGAACTGGAAACGAACACATCATTGCGGTCAATTACGATCAGAAGATAAGGACAGAGACGTTGTCCTGATGGGATGGGTAGCCGATCATCGGGATTTGGGAGGCGTGATTTTTATCGCCCTAAGGGATCGTTGGGGTATCACCCAGCTGGTCTTCGATCCTCAAGCGGATAAAGCACTGAGCGAAGCGGCTGGAAAGCTGAAGATGGAATCCGTTGTAGCGGTTCGGGGTCGCGTGATTCTTCGTCCCAAGGAGATGGTAAATCCGCAGATGAGTACGGGAGAGGTCGAAGTGGCCGTCGGCGAACTCAGAGTGCTCAACGAATCCAAGACCCTGCCGTTCGTCATCAAGGATGTGTGTGAGGCGTCGGATGAGCTTCGTCTGAAGTATCGGTATTTGGACCTTCGCAGGCTCTCGATGCAGAAGAATCTACTGCTCCGGCACCGGATGTACCAGGTGGTACGACGCTATTTTGACGAGGAAGGATTCGTGGAGATCGAAACGCCGTTCCTGATGAAGAGCACACCCGAGGGCGCCCGCGATTTTCTGGTTCCCAGCCGCATTCAGAAAGGCCGTTTTTACGCCCTGCCCCAGTCTCCCCAGACCTATAAGCAGTTGTTGATGGTTTCCGGCTACGACCGATATTTTCAGATCGTTCGGTGCTTTCGGGACGAAGACCTCCGGGCCGATCGACAGCCGGAATTCACGCAGATCGATGTCGAGATGTCCTTCGTGGAAGAGGACGACGTCCTGTCCGTGGTGGAACGTTTAATGGTCCGGCTTTTCCGGGACGTCCTGAATCAAGACCTTCCCATTCCTTTTCCCCGCATGAGTTTTAATGAAGCGATGAGCCAATATGGAACCGATGCTCCGGATGTCCGGTTCGGAATGCAGATCGTCGATGTCACAGATTTGGTGGCTGAGGCGAGCTTTAAAGTCTTTCGTGATACGGCTGCCAAAGGTGGTCGTGTGCGGGGTATTCGGTGGGAAGGTGCCGGCCCTCTTTCCCGGAAGCAGATCGATAGCCTGACTCAGTACACGCAGACGTATGGGGCTAAGGGACTCGTGTCCATTCAAGTCAAGGACGATGAAATCGTCTCCCCAGTGGCCAAATTTATCGATCCCGACGTATTGGATCGTGTGTGCCAGCGATTTCAGGCCAGGAGCGGTGATGCGCTCTTTCTCGTTGCCGATGACGAAAAAGTATGCTGCGATGCCTTGGGCAATCTCCGGCTGAAACTGGCCTCGGAATCGGGACTGCGTTCCAAAGACACGTATGCCATCGTCTGGATCGTCGACTTCCCGCTGCTCGAATGGAGTGAGGAGGCAAAGCGTCACGTGGCCCGACACCATCCCTTTACGTCACCCAAGGACGAAGACCTGGCACTTCTCGATTCGGCCCCGGAAAAGGTGAGAGCCAAGGCCTATGATTTGGTGTTGAACGGTTCGGAAATCGCCGGGGGAAGCATCCGTAATCACCGCCGATCCATTCAGGAACGCATGTTTCAGGTTCTGGGAATGGATCAGGCTACGGCAAACCGCAAGTTCGGATTCTTGATGGATGCGTTGGAATGCGGTGCGCCGCCCCATGGCGGTATTGCATTCGGTTTCGACCGGATGGTTATGCTGATGGCCGGAGAGGACTCGATTCGTGAAGTCATTGCATTTCCCAAGACCACCAGTGCCTTGTCTCTGATGGACGGATCACCATCGGAGGTGGATGACGATCAGCTCAAGGAGCTGGGATTGCGGATAGTTAGACGCAACTGATTCGTCGATCCGATATAGGTTTAAATTGTTGATAAACGTATTTTTTCCTTGACAATGTTGGTTTTTTTTGTTATACTTTCTCGGTTCATATTAAGCTATTGTAATTAAAAGTAAAAGGAGGTGTCGGGAATGAGAAGAGTAATACGATATTTTGTATTGACTCTGTTTGCTCTCGTCGTGACCGCTTCTCTCTTGTTGACCGGATGTACGCGGTATGCCAATGAGGAGCAGTTGACGACACTGGATGAGTCAGAAGCTGCCGTAAGTGCGGCTGAGGAGAAGATTGCTGCGAAGGAAAAAGAGAAGGCCGACCTGCAGCGAAAGCTGGCAGAAAAGCAGGATGAATTGAAGAAAGTACAGGCAGAGAAAGAGAAGATTCAATCCAAGATATAAAGGAGGGAGTAAGGATGAAGACTAAGGGTAAATTGGTGTGTCTGTTGTCGCTGTTATTCATTCTGCTTCTCGTTTTCAATACGCAGGCTTTCGGTCAGGAAGAACGCAAAATTAAAATGGACGAGTACAGGGCTCAACTGACAGATACACAACAGAAAGAGGCAGATGCCAATGCGAAACTTCAGCAACTCGACGCCGATATTGCCGAGTTGAAGAGTCAGATCGATGACCTTCAGGGTCAGATTGATGCCACATGGGATGAGATTTATGCCATGCTGGGCACGGACAAGGCCGGTGTTGATGATTTCCGGAGAAGTCTGGATGCGATTGATGGTGAGATCGATGGTCTAGCCGCCCTCTCTCCAGAGGAGCTTTTCCGTCATCGCGAGGAATTGGAAGACATCGAGAAACGCATCGAGGAGAAGAAAGGGAGCCAGATTGCCCTGCTTTCCGAGATGGAGAATAAGATCGCCGCGATGGAGAGCAAGATTGCCGGATTGAAGGCAAAAATGCCGGCGAATATTTACGATCAGTATACGGTCATCAGAGGGGATTATCTCTGGAAGATTTCCAAGAAGGATGAGATTTATGGGGATCCGTATCAGTGGATTCGTATTTACTGCGTGAATAAAGATCAGATTAAAGATCCTGATCTCATCTACCCAGAACAGGTTTTCAACATCGCAAGAGGTGTCGCTAAAGACGAACACTTGGTGGTCAAGGGCGAGTATCTGTCGAGCATCGCGGGATTGGCGAAAGTATTCAACGATCCTACAAAATGGACGCAGATCTATGAAGCCAATAAGGACGTCATCACGGATCCGAACTTGGTTTATCCCCATCAGGTGTTGAAGGTACCTGCTGAATGATTTCATGTGATGAGCAAACTCACTGAGTTTGCGGATACTGTACTTAGAATGATTATTTAATATTTATGGTGGATTTTGAGCTCCCGGTTTCACGACTCTGTCGTGGGGTGGGGGCTTTTTTTATCGATGCCGGAAACCGCAGCTTGGTTTTTCAGGGCTTGCGTTTTCGGGTCCGATTATGGAAAAGCGAAAAATATCCTTAAAAGGGGTTGATCAACTCCATCTTCTCGGTTCCCAAGACGAGTATCTTCATCTGATCGAAGACGCCTTCGATTCCAAGGTTGTTGTTCGGGGAGATGAGATTTTTCTTTCCGGCGAGGCCAAAGACGTGGAGTCGTTAGAGCGCTTGTTCGTGGAATTGATATTTCTGGTGCAACGAAACGGCAAGTTACAGGCGGCGGATGTCAGGACGGCTATCGATTTAGCCTTGACGAATGGAGGTGATACCAAGAAGGAACGGAAGAAGGAAGCACCCATTATTTATTATGGCAAGAGGGGGGTGATTCGGCCGAAAACACCGGGTCAGGAGAGATACTGTTCGAGTGCGCTGGAGAACGATATCGTTTTTGTCGTGGGTCCGGCAGGAACGGGGAAAACCTATCTCGCCGTGGCCATGGCGCTGATGCGGTTGCAGGCAAAAGAGGTGTCTCGGATTATACTCACTCGACCGGCCATCGAAGCGGGCGAAAGTTTGGGTTATCTGCCCGGCGACCTGATGGAAAAAGTCGATCCCTACTTGAGACCTCTAACGGACGCTCTTTTTGATATGGTTCCTGCGGACAAGCTTCAACGGTATGTGGATCGAAAGATCGTGGAAATCATTCCGTTGGCATACATGCGGGGGAGAACGTTGAACGACGCATTCGTCATCCTCGATGAGGCTCAAAATACATCCCCCATGCAGATGAAGATGTTTCTTACCCGTCTAGGCGTCAGTTCCAGGGCTATCGTGACCGGCGATGTCACACAAATCGATTTGCCCGATAACATAACATCTGGCCTGGTTCAGATCCAGGAAATATTGAAGAACATCGAAGATATAGGATTTGTGTATTTGGATGGCAGCGATGTTGTCAGACATCCTCTTGTACGAGAAATCATCCAGGCCTACGAGGTTTTCCAAGAAAATAATAATAAAGGGGAAAAATTGGAATCATGAAAGCAATCGATTCTGTAACCAAGCGTTTTGATGACTGGATCAAACGTAGCAAAATGTTACGGCGCTGGCGGTCGAGAGCCGTGCATGGGTGGCTGCGCTGGCTCATCGTATGCGGACTCATCGCTGCCCTGGTTCCCATGTTCCCCTGGGGTCGGTCGTTACAGTTTGCAGATCTTAAAGAGGGGAGCATCAGTCCCCGTCGTATCGTTGCACCTTTCAGTTTCGAAATACTAAAAACGACTGAGGAGATTCAGCAGGACCGTGAGTTTGCCACTCAGAAAGTATATCCCGTGTTCGTCAAGGATGAGGGACAGACCTCCCTTTCGTTGCAGGATGTCGATGTATTTTTCCAGGAGGTCGAAGGCGTCAGACGCCTCATACGTAAGGAGCCCGAGCTGAGGAATGTGCTTCAGGATTCTCTTTTTACCCAATACCCCATCAGCGTTGTGGATACATTGTACAGGGATCAGCTGATCGATCCCAAGGGCATCGTCAAGGATCATGATCTACAGAACTTTCAGCGTGTCATACGTAAGGTAATCCGGGACTTATTGGCCGTCGGTGTGATGGATATCGAGAAAGAGCGCACGATGAATCCCGACCGACGGCTCATTATTACCGACGAGGAAGAGGAGGTCATCCATCCGTTTGATGATTTTTTTGACCTCGCCGAGGGTAGGAAGAAAGCTTCGGAAATGCTGGATAATGACTATCCCGAGAACGTTTACCTGAAACAAATGGGATATGTCATCATTAATTATTTTCTTCGTCCCAATCTTATCTATGACGAAGAAACGCACAAGCAGAGAGTGGACGAGGCGAAAGCTCGGGTGCCGCTGAGCAGTGGCTTTGTATACAAAGAGAACGAGTTGATTGTTGACAAGAATGAACGTATTACTCCTGAAATACGAAAAAAGCTAGTCTCTTTGGCTACAAAGATGGCGGAGAAGGGCGTTCAGGAAGGAGGCATACAGCGTATTTTCCCTGTTGTGGGAAAAACAGCCTTTGTCGTCTTGGTAGTATTCCTGCTGGGTGCTTTTATAGGCATGGATAAACCCAGGGTACTCCGAGAGACAAAGTCGATTCTGTTGATTGCACTCATCATCTTACTCGTCTGCCTGATCGCGTTCTTCATCCATCGGTTTGGAGCGTCGGAATATCTCGTGCCGTCGGCATTGGGTGCCATGCTCTTGGCGTCGCTGTTCGATAGCCGGATTGGATTTGCAGGGACAGCTGTCATGAGTGCGCTGTTGGGAGGATTGTGGGGTAATGAGTTCAATTTGATGATCGTTTCATTCGTCGTCGGAATCGTCGGCGTTATTTCTATCAAGCGGGTACGCAGCAGGAGCCAGCTTATCCAGGTGATCTTTTATCTTATCGGGGCTTACATCATCGCCATCACCACGATGGGATTTCTCCGTCTCCTTCCCCTCAAAGACATCGTGAGGCAGTGGCAATGGGGTGCACTCAACGGGCTTCTAACACCCATCGTCGCCTACGGTCTCTTGGCGCTCATCGAGTCGGTTTTCGATCTCACTACAGATTTTTCTCTTTTGGAGCTTTCCAACCTGAATCATCCGCTGCTCAAACGGCTTTCGGTTCAGGCGTCGGGCACGTATCATCATTCCATCATCGTCGGCAATCTGGCCGAAGCGGCTGCCCAGGCGGTAAGGGCCAACTCCCTGCTGGCCCGTGTAGGCTCGTATTATCACGATGTAGGCAAGATCGAGAAGGCCGAATATTTTGTGGAAAATCAACTTAGTGAGGAGAATCCCCACGAGAAACTGACGCCTCGGATGAGCGCGCTGATTCTGATGAATCACGTGAAAAAAGGATTGGAACTGGCCGATAAATACAAACTGCCGTCCTCGATAAAAAATATCATCGCTCAACACCAGGGAACCACGGTGATGTCCTTTTTTTACCGTAAGGCTTTGAATAAGAACGGCGCTGAAGAGGCCAACGAAGAAGACTACCGATATCCAGGACCGAGACCCCAGTCCAAAGAAGCCGCCATTGTCATGCTGGCCGATGCTGTGGAAGCGGCGACCCGGTCGTTGAAGGAACCCACACACAGCCGAATCAGCGGGCTTGTCGAGGATTTGGTGGATGCCCGGTTTAAAGAAGGCCAGCTGGATGATTCTCCTCTTACATTGAGGGATTTAGAGCGCATCAAGGAAAGCTTTTTAATGATTTTAGCGGGTACGTTCCATGCACGGGTGGAGTATCCGGACATGGAAAAACAGAAAACAACGTCAAAGCCGAAAGACAAAAAAACACCCGTTGTACAGAATTGAAATCTATAAAGATTCACCCGGAAAGACGTTATCCGTGGGATGGATGCGCCGGGTCAGCAAAAAAGTTCTGGAGGGAGAAGCATGGGAGGGAGAGGGGGTTCTTTCCGTCATTCTGGTGGATAACCCACGGATGCAAGAACTCAACCGGCGTTTCCTCCGGAAGAACAAACCCACGGATGTCCTCGCCTTCTCTCTGGACGACGACGTGGGAGATGCGTGGGGTGAAGTTTACATCAGTGAAGATCAGGCCAGACTTCAGTCCAGGTTATACGGCGTTTCCTTTCGAGAAGAGGTGGCCCGGTTGATTATCCACGGAATACTACACCTGATGGGCTATCGGGACAACGATGATCCATCGAGAAGACGGATGACGGAAAAAGAAAATGATTATTTAGAACAGATTTTTTCTGATGAATAATCACATTGTCATTTTGGACGATGCTTTATATTGTATGTTTGTTCGGCATTCAACACAAGATTTACAATCAGGAGGAACGAATAACTTTGGAAGTTGAGCTGTGGCTATCCGTTGGTCTTTTCATCTTTCTCATCCTTCTTTCTGCTTTTTTTTCGGGTTCAGAATCGGCCTATTTCTCATTATCACAAATCGAACTGCATAGGCTCAAGGAAGAAAAGAAAAAATCCAGGAATGTCAAACGCATTCTACACCTCATGGAAAAACCCCGGCTGCTGTTGATGAGTATACTCATCGGAAATACCATCGTCAACGTGGCAGCGGCTACGGTTGCGGCCCTATTCACCAGCCGAATGCTTCCCGAAGGCCATGATTCAGGGAGCAGTGCTATCCTGCTGGAAATTATCGTCGTCACTCTGGTCATCCTGATTTTTAGCGAAGTATCGCCGAAAGTTTTTGCCGTAAAGCAGGCTTTCCGTTTTGCTTCTCTTGTCTCTCTTCCTTTAACATGGGTGGTTAAAATACTATCTCCCATCTCTTTCCTATTCGAGAGGACAACCCGGGGCGTCTCCTTTGTATTGGGTATTCAACGAGAAGCCTCTTTCATCGATGAAGAAGAGTTCAAGACCCTGTTCGACGTGGTGGAGGAAAAAGGGGCGCTGGATCGGCGGGAAAGAGAGATGATTCATTCCATTTTCGAGTTCCGAGATACAGCCGTGAAGGAAGTGATGGTTCCGCGTATCGATATGGTGTGCGTTGAAAAAGACACACCCATTCAGGAAATGCTGACCCTGGTCAAGGAGAAGGGACATTCCCGAATACCCGTGTACAATGAAAAAGTGGATAACATCGCGGGCATCCTCTTCGTGAAAGACCTGTTGCCGTATATGCAGGGTAAAAAGGAAGTCCCGGAGTTGCTCAATCTGGTTCGCAAGGCGTACTTTGTGCCAGAAAGCAAGATGATCGATGAACTCCTGAGGGAGTTTCAAAAAGAGCGGAATCATATGGCCATTGTCGTGGATGAATACGGGGGCACGGCAGGATTGATCACGCTCGAGGACGTCATCGAAGAGATCGTCGGTGAGATACGGGATGAATACGATAAAGAGACACCCCTCGTCAAACAAATCGAAGAGAACACCTGGCTTGTGGACGGTAAAATCAATATCGAAGACCTCAACGAATCCCTCGGTCTGAGCATACCGACAGAGGAGGATTATGAGAGTCTCGGGGGATTTATCTTCAGTCAGATCGGTCGCATACCCCAAGAGAAAGAAGAAGTTCATTATCAGAATCTCCATTTAATCGTCGAAAAGGTCCACCGTCAGAGAATTAAGAAAGTCAGGCTTGTTCGGGAAGCCGATGGCGGGGGAGAGATTGGGGGGCCGACCCCATGAGGTGTGATGGGATGACCTGCAACGGTTTCTAATGTTTGCCATCCCATCATACTCCATGCTTTTCGATACGCATGTTCTGTCGTTTTTCAAGATCGCCAACCTGTCCAACATGTTTATCCTTATTCCTATTTAAAACGGGCGGATACATACATAGAGTCGTATAGACAGTCATATGACGAATTTTTTCAAAAGACCCATCCGAACTTTCGAATCACTCACGCCTCCACAGATGATCGTTTTCAGTTTTGGTGTCCTCATTTTACTAGGCACCCTACTCCTCTCTCTGCCATTGGCAACGCGTGGCGAACGGCTCCACCCGGTGGATGCCCTGTTTACAGCGGTATCGGCCACGTGCGTGACAGGCCTGACAGTCGTAGATATCAGTAAAGAGTTAACGCGTTTCGGGCAATTGGTGGTCCTCGTTCTGATTCAAGTAGGCGGACTGGGAATCATGACATTTTCCACGTTTTTTCTCTATCTTTTGGGAAGACGTGTGTCGATTCGGGGGAGAGACATCATCGGTTCGACGGTAAGCCATACGCCCGTGCCCAACATCGGCGCCCTGCTGAAGAAAATCATGCTTCTGGTTTTTTTGCTGGAAGGCGTCGGTGTTGTCCTGCTCTCCCTGGCATGGATGAAGTACCACTCGGTGACCCAAGCCATCTATCACGGTGTTTTCCACTCCATCTCGGCTTTCTGTAATGCGGGCTTTAGTCTTTATAGTGACAGCTTTGAAGGATTCCAGTCGGACCTTGTGATCAACGGGGTGGTCATGGCCTTGATCATTCTGGGTGGTGTGGGTTTTGTCGTGCTCCTTGACTTGAAACATCTGCTCAAGGGGCCCAGGAAAGCATTCCGTCAAATGTCGTTCCATGCAAAAGTTGTCCTCATGGTAACCGTCTATCTCATCGTCATCGGTACGGTTTTGATTTTTTGGGTGGAGAGAGCCCACACCTTCCAGAACGTTCGTCCTTCGTCGGGTCTGCTGATGTCCCTGTTCCAATCGGTAACCGCCCGGACAGCGGGATTCAACACCGTCCATATCGGTACACTCACCAACGGTGCCTGCTTCATTCTGATGCTCTTGATGTTCATCGGCGGTGCTCCGGGTTCCTGTGCCGGTGGTGTGAAGGTCAGCACGCTGGGAATTCTGGCGGCCATGTTTTTTTCACGCCTGCGAGGTTACGATGAGCCCCAGTTGTTCTTTCGGTCGATTCCTCGCGAGATGGTGGGAAAGGCTCTGGTCATCGTTTTAAGTTCTGTATTCATCATAAGCATTGTTTTTGTCGGCCTCTTGCTTTCGGAGGATTGGTATCTTACGCCCCAGGAGAGTCGAGGCCATTTTTTAAAGCTTCTTTTCGAATCCATCTCCGCATACGGGACGGTAGGGCTATCCATGGGCGTCACGCCGAAACTCACGACACTGGGAAGGCTTCTTATCATCGTTCTGATGTTCGTCGGAAGGCTGGGCCCCCTGACGATGGCCGTGGCCTTGACGGGTCGGAGGGAAAAGGGCCGGATTCGGTATGCCCGGGGGGAGGTCATGGTAGGATGATATTGGAAGTTATCCAAAAAAGGCGGTTAAGACCCGGAATATGTTTGGCGATCATCTTTCGTCAGAGTAGATACGTATATCCCATAGGTCGATTCTGTAGTTAAACACAGATTTTTTGCATGGGTTTACATGTTATTATTTGAATAATATGGCGGATTGGAGGTCTTTGTGAGGAGTTTTGCGATTATCGGGATGAGCAGTTTCGGCTCATTTTTAGCTCGCGACTTAGCACAGGAAGGGGTCGAGGTCTTGGCCATCGATCTCGATGAAGAGAAGATCGAAAAGATCAAGGGCCTCGTATCCAAGGCTGTCATCACCGACGCCACCGACAGAGTGGCGCTGGCAGCGCTGGGTCTGGGAGAGATGGACGGCGTGGTCGTCAGCCTCGGTCAGATTGAATCCAGCGTGTTGACCACGCTTCATCTGAAAGAGTTGAAAATCCGGCGTATCGTGGTCAAGGCCCTGAGCGAAGAACACGGCAAGATACTGGAAAAGATAGGCGCCAATGAGGTTATCTTCCCGGAAAAGGACATGGCGCTCAAGGTTTCTCGCACGTTGACGCATGAGAATATCATGGATCACGTGCCCCTGGCCGAGGGGTACAGTATCGTGGAGATCACACCCCCGGATTCGTTCATAAAGAAATCCTTGGGAGAGCTCGATCTGCGAAGAAACTACGGAATCCAAGTCATCGTCATCAAGGATAAAAAGCGGGACGATGTGGTTCTGGTGCCAACGGCCGATTATGTCATCAAATCGGGCGCTATTCTGGTGATGATGGGACGGGATGAGGATTTAAAAAAAGTACAGAGCCTGTAATCCCTGAAGCATGACCATCCGCATGGGTTGTGGACACACGACATATGAAGGACGGGGGGAGGTCATATTTTTGATCGAGTCGTATATATTATATAGAAAAGAAAAGACACAGAATACGCGGATTCATCGGTAAGGGACGCTCCATCGTGCGTGTCCTTGCGGGTTTCGACATCCACGGCTGAATCTCTTTTTATACCGTGCTGAAGAAGAGCGATTCCATCTTGAGTCCGGTTTGTTTTATTGTAAACGAATAGGAAATCAAATCCGTCTAACCCTTGATTTTTAATTATCACGATTCCAGTTTTTAACCACGACCAAATTGGCGTTGATGAGCATGGGGAGGGTGTTGTGCGGTATTTGCCTATTGTCTTGATGTTACTCGCCTTTTTCACAGAGACATACAGTCAACCGCAATCTTACCCATCGCAGTTGGATAGCCTCATTGCCAGGCGATGGGATGTGGATGCCCTCTGCGAGAAGTACCCGACGGCAGGATCGAAGCTTGTCGATATGATCAAGCGGTGCTATCCAGATGAAATCGATAGCCTGCTGGCCAAGGGCGATGCTGAGAGAAATCGGCAAGAATGGGGCAAAGCGAAATACTGGTATGACATCGTGCTGCGGGCCGAGCCTGACAATCTATCTGCTCACTACGGCAGGGGCATCTGTCAGCGAGAGACTGGCAGGAATACGTTCCTGTTGCCTCGATACCTGGCTTGGCGCAGTGCAGAGGAGCATTTTAATCGTGTTTTCGCGGTGGATTCCACCTTCCGGGATGTGTTCTATCAGGTCGCACTGTTGGAGCACTATCGACAGCATCGTCAGAAAGCCATCAACCTTGCCCATCGGCAACTCGCCGTCAATCCGGCAGCCGTGGACGCCCAGGTTGGCATATTTCCCCTGTACGATACCATGATCCATTATACGGCCTTCGATAAAGCCGAGGCATGGCTCAAAGCCCGGCCTTCCAGGTACGATGCGTATTTTCTGGGAGAGCTGTATCGGAATGCGGGGCTATCGGAAGAGGCCGATTCCGTATTCCAGGAGGTGCTGTACCAGCCAGAAGATGTCCCATTACAGCCGGTTTTACTGTCCCGGGTCCGCCTGTATGTTGAGAACGACGAGCCCGAGAAAGCGGAAGAGGCTTACTGGAAGGCGGTAGACAGGATTTCTGACGAACGGCAAGCGTGGTTTGTGATCAAAGATTTCATGACAATCGTGAATGAGAGCGAATACGAACTGCTGAAGGTCCGGTTGCCTCCAGCCCAGATGCCCAGCGCCTTGCGTCACTTTTGGCTGCGGAGGGATCCCATGCCCGCGGCACCGTATAACATGCGATTGATTGAGCATTATCGAAGACTCGTTTTTGCGGAGAAGGCGTATTATTATGGCGGGTTTCGTCATGCGAAGTACAAGGACAGGGCGTCCATGGAATTTCGATTTCCGCCCTGGTATTATGAAAACGATAAATTGAACGATCAGGGTTTGATCTACGTCCGGTACGGCGAACCCGACGAGACCGCTTTTGCCATGTCCCGGGATGGCGGGGGCGGATTGCCGCAGAATATGTCCTGGCTTTACTACGAGAACGAAGAACGGGACAGAATGATATTTCACTTTATCGTCCATCCGAATGCACCGCCGGGTTACTGGACGCTGGTACCCATGTTCAGCCAATCCGAAATACGGGAAACCATGGTGGGATGGGACAATCGTCCCTGGTACGATTATGTGGCGAATCGAACAGCCGATATCGACTTTGCCTTTATCCATGATCAACATACGTGGCCCGAAGAAACAGAGACATTGGAAATGTCCCATGACATTACCCGTTTTCGAGAGGACGATGATACAGACCTCATCCAGTTCTCCTATGCCATCCCTCTCTCAAATCTCTGGAATGAGGAGTCATCAAAAGACAGCCATTTCGTCGAGACGGGTATCGCCATATTCGACGATCGGATGGGGTTCCTCTTGGGGGATATGCGTCGCTTTACGCCAAACGAACCATCCGGCAGCCTTCTCTGGAACGACTTTCTCATCGACGAATACGAGTTTCCACTGCAACTAAGACGGCACAACATCGCCATGCATGCCAGAACCCTGGACGGTACAAAAGTAAACGGCTGGCAGTACAGGTACACCCTCACCGATTCGGCCCGACATGAACTGGCCTGCAGTACGCTGAAACTGGCGTTCGATATTCAGCCCAAAGCGGGAAAAGATAGCCGCCACCGCGATGACATCCGAATCATTCCCAACCCAACAAAGATTTTCATGAAAGACGAGCCTGTGTTTGTGTATTACGAAATCTATAATTTGTCGTTCAACCCGGAGGGCAGAACCGATTTTACCGTGAATTTTACTTTGAAGGAATCGGGTAAGAAAAAGCTGCTGAAGAAAATCACAGGAATATTCGGCAGTGGTGCGGCGTATCGGGTTGCGATTCAGTCGGATCAACAGAGTGAGCATCGTACGGATTCCGATTACATCGTGTTCGATATGAGCGCGGCAAAGGAAGGCCGGTATGAACTGATACTGGAAGTGAAGGATAACGTGAATGGAGATGGGGCTGTATCTGCATCCGATCTATGGTTAAAATAGGAAGGAACTGTGATGACTTCTGTAAATCAACAAAAATGGGTCGTGCTGTTTATTGGCCTCGCGTACGTCACATTCCTCCCATTCGACACCAAATCCCAAACCCAACCTCATGTCAGAATTTCCGGTACGGTGATAGATGCTTCGACGGGTGATCCGCTCCATCTGGCCAATGTGTTTTTATCAGAAAACAACCATGGGCGCAGCCACGGATGAACAAGGTCAGTTTATCATTATAAATATTCCTTGGGGCACGTACG
>Ga0180431_10004983_pt1 | contig 16389 bp, 19 predicted proteins | sample SS_ome_11_FD_132459 | JGI IMG/M metagenome (GOLD analysis project Ga0180431, IMG submission 132459) | Hypersaline lake sediment archaeal communities from the Salton Sea, California, USA - SS_1_MS_1 metaG | ecosystem: Environmental > Aquatic > Non-marine Saline and Alkaline > Hypersaline >... | reverse complement strand
CGAGGGGACGCCAAGCTCCATGACGGAGCCCATGCGGGCGGCCACCTTCTTGTACCGCATCTTGTAAGCGTCGCTGAAGGTCGTGAGCAGCCCCGGAATGAGGAGGCCACTGTCGACGACCACTGGATTGGTGGGCATCTAAGGTCTCCTTTCCTACGTCGGGGTCGGGGTCGGGGTCGGGGTCGGGGTCGGAGTGAAGTCCGGCTCCGCGACGGAGTGGTACCGCATCAGCAGCACCGAGGCCGGATGGACGAGCACGTACACCTGGGTCGAGGAGTACGCCGCCAGCACGACACCGATCGAGTAGCCGGCATCCTGCTCGACGAGACTGAAGGTATCGTCGGCCGTGGCCCAGACCCTCTTGCCGAGGTCGGCCTGCGTGCCGGCGATTCCGACGACGGTGAGCAGATGGACGCCGCCCCCGATATCGACGCTCTGCGCCGGCTTCGGAGAGGCCGAGGAGTCTCCCGTGACGGCCGCGTCGAGAGCGAACCCGATCGGGCAGAGCTTCGTCACGGAGGTGTAGGGGACGAGATAGCCGGCGCCCGCGTGCCCGGTCATTCCCAGGCCGACGAGCGTTCCGGCGTAGACGATGTCCCCGTTCACCACAGGGACCCTCCAGATGTTGGCGGGTCCGACGCGATGGTTGGTGAGCGGGAGGTCGGCGGTCGCGGTCATCGGAGCACCTCCTCACGCCCGTTGGCGGAGTTATGCATCCGCTCCACCTGGTCGTTGATGAACGTCTCCTCGTCGACCTTGAAGCCGGGAACGTCGCGCATCCTCCGGAACAGAGCCGACGCCTTGCGGGCCGCGTCGAGTTGGTCGGGTCCCTTGGCGGCGAACTTCATCACCACCTCGGTGTCCTCGAGCTTCGCGCGGGCCTGGAACGCGTCGAAGTCCTTGGGCGGGTCCTTCGGCACGTTGCGCTTGTACGCCTCGACGAAGATGTCGAGATCGGCCTTGCCCTTCGCGGCGAACTTCTCGATGTCCGCCTCGTCGGACTCGGACAGAGGCCACTCCTTGAGAGCGGCCTTCGCCTTGGAGGCGAGCTGGGCATGCTCCTCGCGCTTCTCGCGAAGCGTGAGTCGGTGCTTCAGGCCCGCTACCTCGGCCGAGAGCTTGGCGATGGTCTGCCCGGACTCGTCCGGCGCCGCCTTCATGGCGTCGGGCTTGTCCTCGCAGGCCATCTCCTCCTTCTCGTCCTTCTCCTCGGCCATCTCCTCCTTGGGCGCCTCGTCACCGTCGTCGGCCAGTTGCTGTCCGCCGCCGGTGACCGCCTGCAGGATGGCGGCGAGTGCCTCGAGAACCTTCTCCTCGAAACCGCTCGGGGCCCCCTGCTCGGGGATGGTCGTGGTCCCTTCCTGCTCCATGGGCATACTACCCTCCTGGAATCGGAATAGGGCTCGCTCGGCAGTCCCTGCGGTGAGCATTGCCACCGCCGGCGCACATTGCTCCGGCAACCGTTGCGGAGCTGTCTCTGGGTCGCGCGGCTGCTCCTCCGCGATGCGAAGGAGGCCGAAACGGAAGAACGGCACCTCGTCCGGCATGAGCGCCAGCGAGAGGACTTCGGGGGTGCTCCATTCGAATTCGACGGATCGGTACGGGAGGTCTCCCGCCCGAATCCGGTCGTAGATCACCTGGGGGATGTCCGTCATATCGGCGAAGAGCGTCCAACGGTCCCGCCCCTCGTACGGCATGCGGCGCACGGCCCTCGGTACGAGGTGGCCGGCGCGCTCGGTGGGAACGCCATCGTCGTGATGGTGGACATGCGTCGGAGCGATGTAGCCGTCCTGGTCGGCGCGGGCCCTCGCCTTCGCCACGGCCCCCTCGAGCCAGTCGCGATCCACGGACCTACCCTTCGCGCGCTCGCCGTCGCGCACCTCGGCCATGACGGGGACGTCGTGAATCGTCCAGGTCCCGTCCGGCTGCTGGGTGGCGCGGTAGCCTCTCATGGTCGCCTCACGGGGTTGGCGTGGGGGTTGGCGTGGGGGTTGGGGTCTGGAGCAGGTCGTCGACGAACGTCAGGCGCCACGGGGGCGTGTAGTTCACGGGCTTCCCGGAGCCGGGATCGACGAAGACCTTGGCCTCGAAGTCGCCCGTCTCTGTGTGGTAGGTCTCGTTGAGCGTGACGTCGCACCAGCCGATGTTCGAGCCGGTCTGCGTGCGATTCGCCGCGGTGTAGGTCTTCGCGGCGACGGACGCCCCACCCTGGATTCTGAGGGTGACGACCTTCCCATCGAGATTCACCGCGGTGCGGCGAGCCCGATCGCTGGCAACGAAGATCGCGAGGACCGTCGCGGTCTTGATCGCGATCTCCTCCTCGACCTGCCATGGCCCGATCGTTGTCATGCTGTGCGTCGTCCTTTGCTGTGCGTCTCTAGGTATCCACCGTCGCACGGGTTTTCAGAACTGACAAACTTGCCAAGACCACCTTACAGCCCGGTTCCCACCTTCAACGGCGTCCTGTAGCTCGTGACGGGGAGCACCGGCGGGCCGTACACGCGCAACTCGATGATCGGTTCTCCGACTGGTGTCGGCGTCGGAGTTGGGGTCGGCGTCGGAGTCGGAGTTCTGGGCGTTGGTGTGGGGGTCGGTGTCGGGGTCGCGGTGGGGGTTGGAGTCCGCGGCGTTGGCGTCGGCGTGGGGGTTCGTGGCGTCGGGGTCGGCGTCCTCGGGGTTGGGGTCGGCGTGGGTGTCGGCGTCCTTGGTGTAGGCGTCGGGGTGGGCGAAGGAGTCGCCGTCGGAGTCGGGGTTGGTGTCCGAGGCGTCGGTGTCGGGCTCGGCGTCGGGGTGACGGTCCCTGTCGGCGTAGGTGTAGGCGTTCGAGGAGTCGGGGTGGGGGTGGGGGTGGCCGTGGGCGTCGGGGTCGGGGTTCTCGGCGTCGGCGTCGGCGTCGGCGTCCTGGGAGTCGGGGTCGGGGTGGGGCTCGGCGTCGGGGTCCGAGGTGTAGGGGTCGGAGTCGGTGTAGGCGTTCTCGGCGTTGGCGTTGGCGTCGGCGTCGGGGTGGCTGTGGGCGTTGGCGTCGGAGTCCGGGGCGTCGGCGTCGGGGTCGGCGTCGGCGTTGCGGTCGGCGTGGGCGTGGGCGTGCGCGGCGTCGGGGTTGGCGTCGGAGTCGGGGTCGGAGTCGGGGTCGGGGTCCCACCAACAATCTCGTCCGCCCCGATGTCGTAGTCCGAGCGGGTGTCGCCGTCGATGTCGTCGCCCGGCCACCCGGTGCCGAAGCTCGCCCCGCTGTCGCCCTCGTACGAACCGTCGAGCGCGGCCTTCTTGTGGAGATCCTCGCTGCCGGCGGTGACGTTTTCGAAGTAGTCCGCCGCCGCGACGTTTGCCACGCTGTGCGCACCCGGCATGTCCGAGTCGGTGCTCTGACTCGACAGATTGTAGTCGCCGACGAAGGACCCCGACCCGCCAGTGCTCCAGCAGTCCTCGGTCGCAGTGGCCAAAGATGCGCAGTGCTCGCACCGGGTATTGGCGGCCTCCGCGTGGATCCCACCGTTATTCCCGCACAACATCGAGATGTGGTTGCCCTGGAACGTACCGCTTGCGCCCTGCGACCAGATCCCGTAGACCGCCCCGTAGATGTAGAGGTTGTGGTAGTAGGAGACCCCGCCCGCAATGTTGGCCCTCTGGACGGCGTGAGTCGCGCCGGCGTCGATGAGGACGCAGTTCCGCACGACCGACCCGCCCCAGTCGAGGATCTTCCCGGCGTTGTCGAAGACAATCCACTCGACGATCCCGCCGGGCTCCTTGAGACCAAGAATTGCCCCGTTAAATCGGGCATAGTCACTGGCAGATTCGAGATTCCCGGGCCACGAAGACGACGTTGGGTAGCGGCTTGCCGAGTCGACCGTGACGGTGTAGTTGTGGCCGGCCGCGTCGTGGTCGAAATTGGCTGCCGTGCCGCCAACATCCTCGTCGGCGACGATCTTCCCGATGATGTCCTCGGTCTGCGTCCCGAAGTCATCGGCGAAGTCGAACAGGTCGTCGTAATCCTCGCCCGCTGCGATGGTGTACCAGCCACGCGCGTGGTTGGTCGTGATCGCCATCAGCGCACCAGGTCCGACGCAATGGACGCGGACACCCGAGACCGCGAGATCGCCGTCGCCGACGCCTCGACGTGCTCGATCTGGTCCTCGCCCCAAGTAACCGCGAGGTCGTGGCGGGTCCGCTGGAGGGTCGGGAGCTCGGCGCGGAGCTTGCTCAGGTCGAGGATCACCTTGCGTGGGCGGTCCGGCTCGATCGCAGCCCAGTTCGGGTCATCGCCGGGGTCGACCGGGATCGGGTTGCTCCCGTAATCCGGCTCCAGCAGCTCGGCCTCCTGCGCCCGCGTCAGGTCCGGGACGCGGATCCAGCCGAACGAGCGGCGCGACATGCGGGCCTGGGGACGGTAGCTGTCCGGATGGACCCGGAGGACCATGCCGCGGAGGTAGCCCTGCTCGGGCTGGTAGCCCTTGCGCGCCCGGTTCTCGAGCCGGATCTGCAGGACGGCCATCAGATCGGCTCCTTTCGCATCTCACAGTCCGTCGTGAGGACTTCCCGCCCGCACTCCACGCACTGACAGCGGTCGGCGCCCGCCGAGACGTGCTTCGTCGTCCGGCCGCAGCCGTCGCAATACCGGGTGGTGCATGCGCAAATCACGACCACTCCGTCATCGCGCCAGGGATCTTCTCGTCACGCATCCAGCGGAAGAACTCGAAGATGTCCTCCCACTCCGGACGTGCAAGCTTGGAGACCATCCACGGGCGAAGCTTTAGCCCTTCAGCCATGCCGGCCTGGATCTCGGGGCGGTTGAAGTCCCAGCCCTTCCATGCGCAGTGCTGGCGCACGAACGCCTCGCCCCCGATCACCGCAGACGACGCGGCGAAGTTCCGCATCTTGCTCGGGCCCGTGTGGACGCGGCCGGTCTGGTTGGCCATTCGCGTTCCAGGCTTGCAGAACAGGTGCCAGTGGTGGAGCCACCCGGTCCGGTCGATGATTTCCTGACGCGAGTGCCGCATCGACAGCACGCGGCGCCCCATGAGCCACCACTTGAGTTGGATCGGTCCCTCCCAGCCCCCGTAGTTCCCGAGGATCGGGTCGTAGCCCTTGGCGGAGAACCAGGCGTCACGGCGCACTAGGTAGCAGCTCGTGATCATCGCGGCGATCGGGTAGGGGTCGCCGGCCGTCTCGGCCTGGCGCGTCCATCCGTAGACGGGGAACTGCTTCGATCCGCTGCGATTCCGGTAGATGTAGTCCTGCCTGCGGAAATCGATCGCGCAGGCGACCCCCTTCTGGGTTCGGAAGAGACACGGGATGTGGTGGAAGTCGTCGCTCTCGGGGTTCTCCTCGATCCACTCGATGCACCGCTCGATCGTCGCAGGCGAGAGCAGGACGTGGGAGTCCATCGTGAGAACCCACTTCCCGCGAGCCTCGACCTTGAGGCGGTTCTTTCCCGGATAGGTCCCCTGCTTCTCGGCCCATCGGATGTACCGGACTCCGTTCTGGTCGGCAAGAGCCTCCATGTCCTCGACGGCCTTCGCGCAGGAGGCGCAGCGTTCGCCGGGCGTCTTGAGCCTCGAGCACTCCGGGCACCCGCGGAGCCTCGCCGTAGGCTCGGGATGATTGTCGGCGAGTAGGTACTCGACTCGACCATCGAACGTCCCGTGGTGCGTCATCCACGAGGCCGCCGTGTAAAGGAACCCGTGGAAGTCCAGCAGCGTCGAGCATCCGACCGTGAGAATCGGTTCTCGTGCAGGCGGAACCTTTCGGCAATGCGCCAGTAGGTAGGCGTCGACGGGCGTCACCTCGACGTGCGGCCACCACTGCCGAAGGAATTGCTCGAGGTCTTCCGGCCCGTCCCATCCACGCATATGCTGGCCGAAGTGCTTGTCGGGGATCCTCGGGCCGGGGACGGAGAAGAACGCGTGAGGGGCGCGACGGCTCGCCTCGAGGAACGCGACCATCTCATTCGCGTCCAGGTGCTCGAGGACTTCGAGCGCCACGAGGTAGGACTTCACGAACCCCGGACTGTCCGCGCACCGTCCGACTTCTGCGATGAACCCCTCGTCCTTTGCCGCCGCGACGGCGACCTTCGAGTGATCGACCCCGTGCCATCGATCCGCGCCGAGCGCGCGGGCAAGGTGAAGTCCGCCGAACCCGTACTCCCAAACGCGAGCCGCAGGGAGCGCCTCGAGCCGGCGGAGAACCTCCCTTCGGACCCCGTCCTTGTTCGCACCGTCCTCTGGCGTTCTTCGCCAGGCTGCGTCCCAGAACTCTGCGGTGTTCACGTTGCCGTCGCGGTCGTACTCGATCACTTCTTCGCCTCCGCTCTCCAGCACGGCTCACTCGCCGCGTGATAGTCCGTGCCGTCGCCGACCTCGACACCCCGGAAGCCGGCACGTTCGAGCGCGAGCCTGATCGTCTCGCGCGAGTAGCCCCATCGGTGAAAACGCCACGGTGTGCTCTGGTCCCCATAGAGGCTCCAGCTCATGCGGCGTTGGGACCCTGGGAACTTCGCACAGACGGCCCCGAGGTCGGGGCACTCGAGCGTGATCTGGCCGCCGGTCTTGAGCGCGCGATGAGCCTTGGCCAGGAACGTCCTGCCCTCCTCGCGGCTCATGTGTTCGAGAACGTGATAGGCCTCGACGAGCACCGCGCTGTCGTCCTCGAATGGCCACTCGTCTCTGGCCGCGTCGAAGATCACGTCGGCCTTCGCCCTCGGATCAACATCTGTGTTCACACGGTCCTTTGCGGGCTTGCGTCCACAACCGATGTGGATCTGAAGCGGCAGTGGCCACGTCTTCTCTGGCCACGGCTTGCGGCTCCTAGGGATCGAATGCCCGCTCCACTCCGCCGGCGGCTCTTTCCGGCGCCCCTCGATGTGAACCTCGGCGTGAGCCGCCTGATACTTCGGATCGCTCCGAAGACTCGGGACGCAGCCCCACTTCCTCTGGAACACGGCGATGTTTCTGTGGCGCCCGTCCCACGTCGTTCCGGCGAGTTCCCGACGGATATCGAGCCTGGTCGCATGGCCACCCTCCAGGTGATTCACCCCGATCCACCCGGACTTGATCCGGATCCCGGAGTGGTGGCACTTCATCACCAGGTCGTCGTCCTCGCCCCCGCACGGCTGATACCGCTCGTCCATGGGCCGGAGTAGATTCCACGCCCAGCGTCGCATCGCGAACACGTTCCAGTTCGTGGCGTGATCGCGGATGATCCCGGCATCCGGGAAGCACCGGAGCAGATCGCGAAGCCGAACCCAGGACTCACGGTAGAACTGGACATCGCTCGCGGCGAAGAGCCAGACGTGTTCAGCCTCGGGTACGTGCTCTGCCCCAAGGTTCCAGTTCGCGGCGAGACACTGCGGGACGCGTTCGGGCCGGACGTACGTCATCCGTCGCGCGTGGTTCTCGGCGTAGACGTCGAGATCCGCCACGTAGCTCGCATCGACGAGGATCGGGTGGTGCCGATCCGGGATCGACTCGAGGCACTGGAGCGTGAGGTGGCTTTTGCCGACGTGTGGGACGATCACGTACATGTGGCCCCCATTCCGACTCCAATCGCCGACAGGATCAGAAGCGCGAGCACCCACAGCCCGAACAGTGCGGCGGGGATGAGTGCGAGGACCAGGAGCCACGCCACGCACCCCCAGGGGCCGCGCGCTGGACGCATGACTCTGCGATGGGTCCGGTGTCGTCTCACCGGTTCTTCGGCGCGCCCCTCGCGCTCGCCCGCATCGCGGCATCGCGCTCCCCGCGGGCGGCCTTGGCTTCCCACTCGCTGACGGGCGTCTTGTCGCGTCGGTCGGCCCGGAGCACCGTCATTCCCTGGACGACGAACTGGCCGCACCGGGTTCGGTACGCCTTTCCGCCATAGAACGTTCCTGCGTTGAAGCTCATGGTCATCTCCCGTAGACGCGACGGTCCGGCCGTCCGGTGCCGAATCCCGGGTCCGGGTGGGCCTTCGCGAAGTTCCTCGGTAGGACGCGCGTCACACTCCCGTCTGGATTCAGAAGCCCGCGATCCTCGAGCTCGAAGCGATCGACATCGAGGAGCGAGCACCGGCACCGGAACCCCATCGGGGGCGAGTACGTCTCCCAGATCGGATCCATCACACCGGCAATGAGCCCGTCGGCGGCCTGGTGATTCGGCCGCGTGTCGCTGTCCCCGATGGCGGAGTAGAGCTTCGCCGGGATGATCTCGAGGATGTCCGGGTCGAGGCTCTGCTGCCAGGCCCCGGCGGCGTAGGCCGAGGCCACGTTCGTCCGGTAGACCGTGTCCGCGTAGGACACCGTCCAGTGGTTCACGTCCTCGAGCACCGCGAGCGTCGAATCCCGGCCCTCGTCGAAGCTCTGACGGATCCTCTGCTCGATCTGGCCGGAGGCGTCCCGGGCCAGGGTCGGCGCGTGCCATGCCTTGTACCGGGCCATGATCTGGTCGAGCATCGTCGGTTGGCCGCGGCCAGGGGTACCTGCTCCCGGGGCGAGGATCGTCGGACCTCCACCACCAGGCCCACCTCCGCCAGCACCACCGACAGAAGCGCGACCTCCACCGACGGTGAACCCGTGACCGGCCGCGACCGCCTCCCGGCCGGCGTAGTCCGCCTGCCCCATGATCTTTGTCAGCGCGTCCGTGAGCGTCCCGAGACCCTCGTTCCGGCCGTCGACGGACCCGTCCGCAATCGCCCGGCCGAGCATCCGCATCGCGAACACGACCTGCGTCGTGTTCTGCTCGAGCAACTCCTGGAGTGCGTCGCTGTTCACCGGGCTCCGTTGCCTCCGGGGATGACGACGCCCTGCGGCGAGGGGACCTGGATCTTCCGCATCCCCCAGGCCTCTTCGGCCTTCGCGACGGCTTTCTCTCCGGCGTCGGCGAGCGCGAAGATGTGGTCCCGGATCACGGTCACCGGCGTCAGCGCGTACTCGAGCTGCTCCGGCCACCACGGGGACCACGCGATGCCCGCCCGGCCCTGTCGATCCTGGACGGGCTGCGGGATCGTGACGTTGCGGACATGAATCGTGTCGGGGAGTTCGTCCTCGACGATGAATGCGCAGAAGCCGATGCCCTGGATGATGCCTGTGCGCCAGTTCATTCGCTTTCCTCTGGGGCATGCTCGCCCTGTATTCCCTCGACGTATTTCGCGCCCACGATCAGAGACTCCCCCTCGCCACCGGGCTCAGTGATCAGCCAACCCTCAACCCACCGAATCGGGCGCCCTTGCACTCCGGTCATCAGTGACTTGACCGGAGGCTCTCCCGTGAGCGCCATGAGGCTCAATCCTGGCTCGAGCTGTTGTTCCCGGTAGTTGTAGGAATACCCGCTCTCGGGAATGTCCCCGTACCGCCACCCAGAGACGTAGGTGAGCATCGGGTCCCCGTTTCTTCCCGACTCGAAGGCCGTTCTGAACACAGGGGAGTCCCATATCCACTCAGGGACCTCGTCTCCGTACACGATCTCCTCGATGGACATGTCCTTCGTCCGCACGGCGGTCTGGTAGACGTCCATGAGCGACTTGGAAGGTCGCGCTGCCCCCATCCGTGACGCTGCGACTTCCTCATTCTTGGCCCAGAGTTCGGCGGACTGTCCCTGTGGGCGCGTGGGGACGCTGTCCTTGCCTTTCTTCTCTTTCTTCTCTTTCGTCTCGGGGGGCTTGGCCCCTGAGGGATCGTCCTTGGCCGGACCATGATCCGAGCAATCTCCGTCTTTCGGCATCACGGTTCCATCCGGGCAGCGCTCACGAATGTCGAAGATTGCCCGATCGGATCCGTCGGCACCAAGAAGGACGACGCTGTCACCGTCGTGGGTCATGCGCAATGACTGCGCCGGAGCCCCCCCCTCGCCGCCCATCCCCTTCGTTCCCACCTGCCTGGGGAACAGTGCGTCGAGGCCGGCGCCCGGAGCGGCCCCGGCGAGCACCTTGTCCTCGGGCCCCGGCGCCGTGAATCCCGTGCGTTCGTAGACCTCGTCCTCGCGCAGTGCGATCCCGGCCCCGTGGAGGGTCGCGACGACCTGCGCCGCTTCGGTCGGGTCGCTCCTCTTCTCCTGGACCGAGGAGAACTTCGGCATCTTGGCCCCGGGGAACATCTCCAAGAACAGCTGCCGGTTCTGGAACCAGATGCAGCCGACGAGGTCCCGCGTCAGGGTGTCGTCGAGCAGGATCCGGTCGTACTGGATCAGGCTCTCGGTCGTGTCCTCCTCGACCTCGGCCCGTGCGAGCGAGCCCTGCTCGGACGCCCCGCCGGACGGGAGCACGGACCCAAGGATCAGGCGCGTGATCGCGTCGTCGAGGTAGCGGAGCCACTCGTGGACCATCTGATGGCCCTCGCTCGGCCCCGGGACCGGCTTCAGCTCGTCGGCCTTGTCGTGGACCAGGAGGTAGTGCGAGAACCACGCTTTCCAAGCGTCCTTCCACGCAGCAACGATCGTGTCGTTGTCTTTCGTCGTGCTCGCGGCCTTCAGGCCGTCCACCCCGACGGCGAACCCACCCTCGGCCCAGCGTTCGAGACCACGGAGCCCCTTCTGGAGCGCGATCGTCTTCGCGTACCAGTAGAAGTAGACCGCCTCGATCAAGCCCCGCCCGTAGCCGAGCCGAGCCTCCTCGTCGTTGTAGATGTGCCGGACGAAGGGCCTCAGGTCCTGAATCGGTCGCCACGCGTTCTCGGTCACGGACCAGAGCATCATCTGCGTGCGGAGCGTGCGCCGTCCATCCGGCTCCGTCGACCAGACCGGCGCGTGATGGATCCGCCGGCGGTCGATGTCCGTGATCTTCGTCGGAACCCACCACCGCGCGAACCGGCCGCCGTACGCGCCGAACTGACGGTCGCCCTCGATGTACGCGAACGATCGTGCGGTGAGGACGGCGCCGGCGAGCTCGTACCGACTCTGCGCGAACCGCTCGATTCCCTGGACCATCTCCTCGACGACGGACGCGGCCCCCTCGTCCATGCTCGTCTGACCACCGGGGATCACCCGCCAGAACCGAGACGCCACCGAGTGCATCCGGATCTCGCACGCCGCGGCGACCACCGGGTCACGGCGGATCCGCTCCCAGAGGTCCGGGTCCCGCGAGTCCGCATACGACGGGTCCCACAGGCGATGGCCGTGGTACACCGAGCTCAGGGCGTAGGGGTACAGGTCGGAGAGGTAGTTCCGGTACGGGAGCAGCGGCTGGAGCGCCTGCGCACCCGACGGCCCGTAGATGCTGTCCTCTGTCGCTGTCGGCATCAGAAGCTCCCGTAGGCCGCGGCGAGCTCGTCCTCGAACGTACGGGGACGGTCCCGCGAATCCTCGAACCAGTCGTCGTCCTCGGATGAGACCCGCAAATCGAGAGGAAGCGCCGATCCCGTCCCGAGCTCGGCCATGAGCTGGCCGGCGTACGCGGCGCAGTCGACCTGGTCGTCAAACTTGCCGTCCGGGAAAGAGAGCAGCTCTCGCTCGAACGCCCCAACCCACGGCGCATCGGCGAGGTGATGGACCATGCGGTTCTGGTAGGCGATCGCCAGCGACTGAGCGCGCGTCACCTTGTCCACGTCCGCCTTCAAGATCCGAAACGGTCGACCCTCGTTCGCCGCCTGCTGGATCAGCCCGATCCCCGAGCTCTTGTCCTCGACGGCCTGAAAGCGGGCCTCTCCACGGCGCGATGTGATCCAGGCGTACTGCTCGGGGACCGGGATGCGATCTCGCTCGACCCGCAGAAACCCGAGGAACCCCGGGCCCACGACGAACGTCAGCAGCACCGTCCAGTCGTTCACCGTCTTGACCTTCTGGGCCGTGTCCACCGTCTGCGCGATCCAGCACTGAGCAATCGGAACACGCCGCGACGGCTCGGCTCCCACCCCGACGAGATCGTAGTGATCCTCACGAATCCGGAAAAACCGGAAGTCGTCTCGGCGGAACACCGCCCCACCCTCGGGCGTCGGGTGCTGCTGGTAGAGCGAGTCGAAGGTGCGGGCGTCGGCGCGCCGCTTCACCTCGAGATCCTCGACCGGGTACCGCTCCGGCCAGAGCGCCTCGCCCTCACGGCGCCCGAGCGGGTCGTCCTCCTCGGCGATCGCCGGCAGATCCAGGACGTCCCACGGGTCCGCCTGCTGCTCGAGCAGACGCCCCGCCAGGTCGTCCTCGTGCCAGCGCGTCATCGTCAGCACGACGACCCCGCCCGGCTCGAGGCGCGTGTACGCCGTCGTCAACCACCAGTTCCAGAGCTTCTCCCGGTACGTCTCGGAGTGCGCCTCCTCCGCGTTCTTGATCGGGTCGTCGAGCACCATCAGGTCCGCGCCGCGGCCGGTGAGGGGGCCACCCACGCCGACGCACTTCATGTAGCCGCCGGCCTCGGTCTCCCAGAACGACCCCGACGCCCGGTCCTGCCGCACCCGCGTCCGGAGCAGGCCGTCCGACACCGCCGTACGCGTCGTGTTGAGCGCCTTGTCGCCCCAGCTCTCCGCGAACTCCGCACCGTACGCGCAGAGGATCACCCGCTTCGCAGGCCACCGCTCGAGGTACCAGACCGGCAGGTAGTGCGAGATCAGTTCGCTCTTGCCGTGCCGGGGAGGCGCCGCCACGATCAACCGCGAAGCCCTCGAGTCCGGCGTCGTGAGCTCCACCAGCCGGTCACTGATCGCCTCGAGGTGGCGCGGGCGCTTGAACCGGCCGCCCGTGACCACCTGGGCCAGCGCGGCCGGGCTAGGCAGCACCGCTCGCGTCCTTGGCGTACCGCTCGGCGAGCCAGCGGTCGAACTGCCGTGCCGTCTTCGGGTGATCCGCGAGGAACGCCTCGAACAACTCGACCTGGGTGTCCGACCCGCTCCGCTCTGCCGTGAGCTGCAGCTTGCTCGAGGGCGTGAATCGCCCGAGCTGCTCCAGCACCTTCCACCGGTCGGTCGCGCCCTTGATCTCCTCGTCCGTGCCGGCCCCGAGACCTACCTTGTCCGCCACCAGCTCCATCGCGCTCGCGTGGTGCTCACGGACGTACCGGATCTGCTCGAGCCAGGCATCGCGGAACGGGTGGTCCTTGCCGCTGTCATACCGGTCTCGCCAGACCTCGTACTGGTTCTCAGGGAGATCCACCGCTCGGCAGAGCGTGCTCATCCGGACGATCCGGCCAGCGCGGGGGTCCTTGGACCATTCCCCCTTCAGCACGCGGCGCGCGAACTCGTACGCCAGCGCACGCATGCCCTCCGGGGGGCCGTCCCATCGCCACCGGCCGTCAGGGAGACGCTGATCGCGGGGAGGTGGGTTGACGAGGGTCCGGGGATGCTCGGGGACCGGATTGGTGAGGGTGGGCGACATGGTCGATCATCACCCGGCCATCGTGATTCGGCACGCTTTTCCTGCGGGCGCGAGGCGTCACCGCGGGTCCACCCCGAGGTACCAGGCCGTCACCTCCTCGGGCGTCCAGGGGCGAAGACCCGGATGGATCAGCGGGTCGTGGTAGGGCTCGGGGAGCCAGCCGTTCACTCGGTGTGTTGCCTCCCCGAGGGGTGCGCCCGGAAGGTCCACCACGTTCACCACCGGCCACGCGAGGATCTGGTCGAGCACTCGGTCGCACCGGGCCTCGAGCTCGTCCTGCGTGGGGGTGGGGACGATCACGTCAGGGCCGCTCCGCCACCACCGTCACCGCCTCCGGCGCGGGATCCCCCTCGAGACAGATCACGTACAGCCGGTCCGGACGGGCCCGCCGCAGGCCCTCCACCTCCCGGTGCGCATGGTCGGCGTCGGGCCAGGTCTCGTACTCCCGCCACGGGCCGCCGGAGCGCGCGCGGCCCCAGAGCGTGAAGCCCGGGGTCATGACCGCCTCCGCAGCGACCGCTCGAGCCGCTCGTGAGTCCGCGTCAGGGCATCCCCGACCCGTCGCGGCTCCAGGTCCTCCGGGAGGGCCTCCCCCGAGAGCCAGGCCTTCGCCGCGCGGTACAGTGTGACCAGGTCATGGCCGTCTACGCACACGCGCCAGGGCGGCGGGTCGTCGAGGGCGGGGTGGCTCATCGGCGGTCCTCCCCCACGCCAAGCTCGTCCATCGCCCACGCCAGCACACAGAGCGCGTCGGCCTGGTCGTCGGTCTCCGGGACGATGTGCCATCGGTCGCGCGCGGCCTGGACCATGGCGTCCTTGTTCGCCGAGCCCTTCCCGGTCGCGTGCTTCTTGAGCGTCCCGGTGTGCACGCTCGTGTACTCGATGCCCCGCTCGGCACAGGACTCCATGACGCGGGTCGACAGGCCGACGCCGATCTCGGTCGCGGGGCCGCCCCGGTGGTGCGCCTGCTCGAAGGCGACGACGTCGGGGCGCACCTGGTCGAGGACGCCGCCGAGCCATGCGCGGAACCGTAGGTAGCGCATCCCGCGACTCTCCCCCCGCCGGAGGTCGTGAACCTGCGTCCCGGACTCGACCGCGCCGCCGTCGAGGAGCGCGGCCCATCCGGTGCTGATGCCGAGGTCGAGAGCCAGGATCCTCACGGTTGGGTCCGATAATGATTGTTCTGTTGCGTCGTGACATGACGTAACCCATTGCCATTACTCATTGTCTCAACTCCGGTCTCGTTATCGTCGTGCCTGGAGGGGGGTGACCACAACATGTGGGGGGTCCGGATGGACCCTTGGGTGAGCATCGACGCCTTGGGTGTCCGGGTTCTGGGTCGGTCGGTCGCCGCCGCGACGCCGGCGGGAGGGGCGGCGCGGGGTCCAAGGCGCACGCGCATGTTCACTTATCCTCTTGGACAGTCTCTTATAGTGAGGGGTTGTCCTCATCCTTCGGCCCCGTGTACCGCCACGTCAGCGCCGAGGCCTCGGTCCAGTCGATGAAGGCGATGGTGTCCCCGTGGTTGGTGTTCTTGATCCAGTCGGCCTCGACGTGGACGATCTGGCCATCGTCGTTCTCGGTCTTGGCGGGCTCCGTCTTGGCGACGAGGTGGATGACCCCGCCTCCACGCATGTAGACCCGGACCTTCCAGCACGCCGGGAGGTTCATCCGCTTGAAGCTCTTCGCCTTGGTCACGTCGACTCCTCCTTCGCCTTGCTCGCACAGGACACGCACCTCGTCCGGCGCGAGTCCTCCTCGAGTTCTCGTCCGCAGTCGGAGCAGACCGGGCACCCCTCTTCGTTTTTTGCCGTTTCAGCCGTGCTTTGGTCGGGGGTGCCCCGTGCCTCCCTACCGGGGGTCGGCACGGGGGCACCCCCCTCGACCGGTGCCCCGGGCACCCCCCGGGCACCCCCGGGCACCCCGGGCACCCCCACGCATCCGGGCACCCCTTGGGGCACCCCCGGGCACCCCTCATCATCAGGGCCGACCGGAGGGGGGCGGTGGTACTCCCGACGCTGCGAGTTGCCGGCGCCGGGACGGACCTCAATCCTCCCGTGGCGCACCAAGTGCGCGAGCGTTGTCCGGAGCGCCTGCCGCCGTCCCGGGATGGCCTCCTCGATCTCTCGGCGGGTCCTGCCAGGGTACTCGTCGACGTACTCCAGGACCTCCCGGGCGAGGGCTTCGAACCGCTCCTGGGAGACGTGCTGCGCGAGGTCCTGCGTGCTCCCGACGACCTGGTAGCCGTCCTCCGTCAGGTCGATCACGAGGGTGTCGATGAGCCCCTCGAGGCGGCCGAGCGCGGACAGCTTGCGGGCGGTCTCCTGGCCCTGGACGCGGTTGAGCTCGAGGAGTGTGTCGACCTGGGCCCCGATGTTGCCGGACCCTCTCGCGCCGAGTCCGTGCTCGCCGCCGGCCTTGCGGAGGTGGTGAAGGAGGATCCACGTCTGGCCGCGGGCCTCGGCCGCGCGGAGGACGTGCCCGAGGGCCTCACCCGTGGCGCCGGCGTCCTGCTCCTGGCCCTCGGCCAGCTGTGCCCAGGAGGCGAACGTGTCCACGACGACGATGCGGCAGTCGAAGGTCTCAGCTTCGCGGGAGGCCGCCTCGACGACTTGGGCCCATGGCCCCCGGTGGAGGTGGGCCCTCGTGTACAGCCTGGCGTGCTCGAGGCCGGCCTTGCGGAGCATCGGGGCCAGCGTGACGCCTCCCTGTTCGGAGAGGACGAGGGCGCGGGTGGGCCGGGTCTCGCGGTCGAGGAAGGGGGTACCGCGCTCGATGGCGGCGAGCATCGACAGGAGGAAGGTCGTCTTCCCGGCCTTGAAGTGGCCCGAGAAGAGACTGACGGTGTCCTTGCCGATGAGTCCCTCGCAGATCCACTCCACGGTCTCCTCCTGTCCCTCGATCTCCTCGACGTCGAGGCTCGGCCCGAGCGCCATCCCCGCGTCGGCCCCGGCCGCGACCTGCCCGAGGGCCTCGGCGTAGTGCGTGGCGAGGTCCCCGGGGGCGAGCTGGCCGCGGTGGACGTCGCGGATGAGCCCGTGGGCCTGCGTGATGAGCGTGCGCTCCCGGGCCCGGTCCCGGACGATCCGGGCGTAGTGGACGGCGTTCGCGGCGCTCGGGACGG
>Ga0180431_10004980_pt1 | contig 16397 bp, 24 predicted proteins | sample SS_ome_11_FD_132459 | JGI IMG/M metagenome (GOLD analysis project Ga0180431, IMG submission 132459) | Hypersaline lake sediment archaeal communities from the Salton Sea, California, USA - SS_1_MS_1 metaG | ecosystem: Environmental > Aquatic > Non-marine Saline and Alkaline > Hypersaline >... | reverse complement strand
GCCGGCTCGTTGATCAGCTCCGCAAATCGCTTCAGATACCGCATCCGCCTACCTCCCCCCAGGTCCGATAACCGCCATTGCCGGCGCTACTCTCCGTAGATCACCGTCGCCGTGAGCACCTGCGTGCTGCTGATCGTCTCCCCCACCGCGACCGTGAGCCGGTCGTTGGCCAGCAGCGGCCCGTATGCCGACAGGCCCGTCCCGCTCGAATTCGTGTACTCGCTGGCCGGGTAGTACCAGGTGTCCGTGTAGTAGTCGCTAAGCTGAAGCACCGTCAGCGCCGGCGCTCCCGCGGTGATGGTGATGTCCGTCGTCTCGCTGATCAGCGGCGCGAAATCAAGATGGATCGCGTAGATGTGCCCGCGCACGTAGTCATCCGTCAAGGCGCTCGCACTAATCGTGCCTTCCACCCCCGCCGCCGTAGTGACCGCCACCTCCTCGACCCGCGTCCAACCGTAGTTGGTGGAGCTGCGGGGCTCGGGGACCTCCTCCGGCTGAGAAATCACAGACAGCACTACCATCGCAACGAGAAGCCCGGCGATGAACACCGCTTCAATTGGAAATGACTTTCTCATACCGACCTCCGATAGTACGCCCGAAACGCGAGCGTATCCTTGTCCGCCATCACCTTCGAGCGCTTCTTCAACACCCGATGCGCCGCCATCACCAGCGACAGATAGCGCTTCGACACGGCCAGCGCCTTCATCGGCTCAAAGCCCCGCTCCAGCATCTGCCGGAAGCGCAACCCCAGCCACGCCGCGCCCGTTGGCCGCCGCCCCGTCGCCCAGTTCTGGCCATCCCCGCCGATGACGAACGAGGCCCCGGCATCGAGGAGCGCGTCCATCATCGGCGAGTGCGCATCCGCGAGATAGCAGTTGAGCGCAAATACCACCGCCCCGCCCAGGTCCGCCGCCCGCACCTGTTCCTCTTTCAGCGCGATGGTGCCATCATCCCCGTACCACCACCACAGCCCCGGACCGCCGTGAAGATCAAGGTAGATCAAATCTCGATCCTGGAGCCACCACGGCTGGAAGTACTCCGCCGACATCGGGGGCGAGCACAGCGGCTCTGCCCCCGCCGCCTTGCGGGCACTCTCCGCGAAAGATGCGCAACAGTACGCCAGTACCCTAATGGTCAACGTCAGACCACGTCCCTATTTCCTGCGTCGGCACCCACCAGATGGAGTCAATCGCAGTCACGCAGACAGAATCGCCCACGGTCGTATTGGCGACCCGGTCGTCCGCGGCGTTGGTCAGATGCAAGATATAATCTCCACTGCCCGGCGTGACCGTGATCCCACCGGATGCCCCGACGTAGAAGCAGAAGTTATACCCCGCGCTCGCCACCGGCAACGTGAACACCTGACCGTGCGTGTCCCGTCCCGGATTCGTCACCAGACTCCCTGTCTCCGATGGCAGCAACTGGTACGCTACCGCCGTTGACACCACGTTCGTCTGGTACAGCAGATCGCCCGTGATTTGCACGTCACCATCGGCGACATTGCTGATGGTCTCGCCGTTCTGCAAGCGAATGTCTGCCTCGCTCATCGTGGATCCGTTGAAATCCACGCCATAATCCCACGTATCGCTGGCCTTCGTCTGAAGGACCGCGATTGTGCCGGCGGTCGCCTCGCCCGAAGCCTCGGCATAGTAGGATGCGCCAGTCGTGATGACCGCCGAGTTGTTCAGGTCCAAAATCGAGTAGAACGGATAGCCGTACTCAAGTTTGGTCCCGCTGTCCTTCACGGTCACCTTTCCGAATACCCCGATCCCGGTGCCGAGATGCCGCCCGCCGTTCGACGCCGTCGCCTTGCCCTCGATGCCATACACCGTCTGAGTAGCCGCCATCGTTGCGGACACCTGCGTGTTGGCGAAAATGGCCTGCATCTGAGTATCCGTACCGTCGCCCCAGCCAACGATCTTGCTGGCCACGTGCATCATATTGGCACGGCCCAACGCGCCCACGTCGGTGATGTCGATCCAGTCGTTGCCATCGTACGTGCTGAATCGGCCATAGGTCCGCACCAGATCAGATGATGCGTTGCCCAGGGTCGCGTTGCCATTCACCTGGAGTGCATCTGTCACCGTCAGATCATCCGACACCGTCAGATCGGTGATCGTCATAGCTCCCGTGGACGCAATCGCGCCGCTCTGCACATCCAGCGTGCCGCCGCTCTGGATCTCCAGCTCGCCGCCGCTGGCCACGACCGCCTTGTCGCCACCCTGCTCGACGTAGAATGCCGTCTGGTACGTCCGCGCGACTGGCTCCTCCGCCGGCGTCGAGACCGCGATCCCCGAGACCACCAGCGCCCCCAGCGACACGGCCATCGCCGCCACGATCAGCAACTCCGCCCACGTCGGCAGTCCGTTGTTTCGTCCCCCGTTCCCGTTCTTCCCGAACATCTCGTCCTCCTGTGCTAATGTGTGTTATCCGACCTACACTTACACAACCGGTAGCAACGTGCACCGGCAAAACACGTGCAATGGAGGATGCCTCACATCCTCATAATTCAGCGACAGCGACGTCCGCCCCACGACGAACACGTCCCCCGTGCGGAACAGCGAATCGCCCGCCGGCCAGCGCTTCCCGTGCAGCGCTCCGCAAAATGGACACACCCGATCATCGAGCGCTGTCCACCATTCGATCTCGCCCACCTCCGCCGCCTGGTACGCCGCCAGGCTGCCCGCGTTCTCCGAGCGGATCGTCTCCGTCCGCGCGATCATCTCCGATCGGAGGAACGTCCAGCCATCGTACAGGCCCTGGAGCCCCGTGGCGTCGCGCTGGCTGCCGATCAGCTCCAGCACGCCCCAGCCCTCCTCCATCGCCTGGCCCACCAGCCCCGCCACCGCGTCCCGCGTCACACCCTGGTGCCGCTCCACGAAGTGAAACGAATACTCCTCGACGAACGCGAGCACCTCCTCCCGCGTCATCGCGAAATCGACGCCCAGCTCGATGGCCCACTCGTCGGCCCACTCCTCCGACAGGCCCTGGAACATCGGGATGAACCCGGCCCGCCAGTCGCCCTCGCGCGATTCCAGCGTCTCTTTGATTGTCAATTCGACCGCCCGCCAGTCGGGCACCGCCTTGTGTGCCTTCAGCGCCTCGATCAGCGCCCGCCGCTCCTCACCGAACAGGCCCGCCGCCGTCCCCGCGAACTGCTGCTCCCAGGACCGCGCGACCGGGTCCTGGACCTCCTTCCACAGCCGGAGGCCCGCCGTCTCCGTGTCCGTGCGAAGCTGCTCAATCCAGTCGCTGGCCATTCCCCGCCATCGCCCGTCGCACCAGGTCGTACATCCGCGACACGTGCGGATAGGCCACGAACTTGCCCTCGTCCCCACCACCCGGCGCCGGCGCCGCCTGGCCCTGCCGCTGCTCGTACATCCCCAGGCTCACCAGGTACACGTCCCCGCGCGGATCCGGATCCAGGCCCAGGATCGCGCGGTACTCGTTGCGCGTGATCCCGCTCGCCAGGAATGCCTGCCGCCCCCGCTCTGCCCGCGCGTTCACGTCCTCCCGCAGTGCCAGCACCTCGGAGAAGTCCCAGCGAAACGGGCGCGCCTCCGGGGCATAGCCAAAATCGGCCGCCAGGTGGAAATTCATCCGCGCTTGGAATCGGCGATAGATCGGCGATAGCGTGTTCTCCCACGCGATCTTGCGGGCCTCCGCCACATTCGAGTACGTCGCGTGCTTCAGCCCGGCCATCGCCCCGATGAGCACAGGCGGCCACTTGAAAATCATCGCGATGCGCGTCTCCGACAAGTCCGTCAGATCCGGCATCCCCATATCCTTCTGGGAAAGTCCAAGCTGCTGATACTCCGTATCTGCGTCCAGCACCGCGACGTCGTGCCGCCCCGAGTGGCTGCCGAAGCGTGCCCGCCACAGCGCCCGGATACGGTCCGCCTCCCCCTGCTCGACCCGCTTCTTGAATTTGAGCAGGCCCTGAGGAACGGCCGCGTTCTCGAAGAATGCGTTGACGTAATCCGTCGCCTGGTTGTCCCGATCCACGGCCCGGGCCGCCACCGCCATCGGTGCCAGTCCCATGTACGGGTTCAGGGGGTGAGGATACTTGAACTGGATCACGTCCCGCGGGTCGAGCGGGATCTCCTGACCGCCATCCAGCCGATAGCGCCACTCCCGGATGAACGTCTTCGGGTCCGGGATGGGCCGCATCCGCCCCGGCGTGATCGGCCATAACTCCACCGGCGCGCCCGCCCGGCTGCGCACCTTCTGGAAGAAGGCGTTACCCGCCAGGCACAGGTACAGGAGCGTCAGCTCCCACAGCTCAAACTCCGTCATCGCCGGGTTCGGCTTGACGATCAACGCCCGCGCCGGATGCTTCGCCTGCTCCTCGTCGCCGTCGTACACCCGTAAGGTCGGCTCGGCCGCGCTCTCGGCGATGTCGCTGATCACGGCATACACGACCTCGTTGGTCATATAGCCCTCGCGCGCCGCCGCCCGAAAGCTGAAGCCCTGCGACAATGCCCGCTCCCGCCAGGTCGTCGTCGCGCTGTAGGCGGTCACGTTGTCCGAGCCCGCCGCCTTCCCGGCCAGCACCTGCAGCGCGCTCCCGAGGCGATATAAAAACGAAGTGCCTGCCATTACACCTCAATCACCGAAAAAGGTCCGAGCACGCTGGGGGAAAAATGTGCCGACACTTCCAATGCTCGCATAACCCGCTCATCTGGTAACAAATCCTCCAATGCCTTCAGCACCCCCAGGGCGTAATGTTCCCCGCAACCACACGCCGCGAATCCATCCCGATACGTATTCACCTGGAAATCAGAGTCGATCACGTACACGGCTCCCCGGTATCCGACGAGAAATGTGCCTCCGCTCTCAACATTGTTCTCAACCTTGGCAAAGCCGTTCTCCTTAAGGCACTGTCGGACCGCAGGAACAAATCGCCGCACCATATACTCCAGATCACATGCCTCACCATCTTGAGGTTGCACGTCTAGGTAATACTGCAAGATCTGCCCCATCCGAAAGGAGCTGGTATACCCAATAGCAAATTGCCCCGTCCGAAACACCTTGGGAACCATTGTTGCTTGCACAACGTATCCATCGGACGATGCCGAATCCGCCCCGATATACGCCTTTCCATCTTGAGCCACACCCACGATGCAAGTCATTTCATAGCTCCGCCAACTTCACTTGTCCGCCCTAAGAAAGAGGTTGAACAACTTACCTGGGAACCCTGTGTCGATGCCACCTTGCCCTCCTTTCTTGTGCCCTACGCGACCCCCCAACTCGGAATCGCCAGCTTATTGAACGCCCCCGACGACCCGTCCACCTGGTCGTCGTGCGCGCCGTTCGGGAACGCCGTCAACTCCGCGATGTACGCCCCGTTCCACCCGCCGCGTACCAGGTACACGTTCCCCGCCTCACATTGCGCCGCGAACGGCTCAGCACGGACCGCCTTGTCACCCGTCGGCTTCTCCTTGTGCACGTCGAAGCCGGCCAGGTTACGCACCGTCGCGTCCGCCGAATCCTTCCCCGACGAGCCACCCTCCTCCTCCACCCAGATCGTCACGTGCCCGCGCTCCCGGTCCAGTTCCGCCGTCTGGCGCATCACCCGCTCGCGCTCGCCCGAGCTCCACTGCCCGCGGACGACGTCCTCGATTGCATAGAGCCCCCCGGCCCGGGCCATCAAGACGCCCGCCGTATAATCGCCCGCGCCCGCCGTCCCGGCCTTGTCCCAGTAGCGCACCCGGACGGCCTCCGCCGGGGACGCGTCCCGAATCGGAAACCACGCCCGCTTGAACCGGTTGCCCTCCGGCTGGATCGGGCTCGCCTGATACTCCGCCATCCACCCCAGCGAGCCCACGTCCCGCCGAATCTCGGCCAGGGCCTCGGCGCTGAAGCGCAGCGGGCACAGTGCCTCGCCCGGCTCCCGCCCGAGTGGATCCCCCAGGCCCACCGGCAGCCCCATCCGCGCGTGCTGCTCGTCGCGCTGATCCTGCGTCTCCGCCAGCGCCGGGAGCCGCAACACGTGCCAGGCATCCGCGTCCTGCTGGAGCAGCCGCCCCGCGAGGTCGTCCTCGTGCCACCGCGTCATGATGAGCACGATGGCACCGCCTTCCCAGACCCGCGTGCGGAATGTCATCCGGTACCAGTCCCACACCGTGTTGCGGACGGTGAGGCTCTGGGCCTGCTTCCAATTCTCGAAGGGATCGTCGATGAGCCCGAGCTGGGCCCCGTGCCCCGTGATCGGTCCTCCGACGCCCGCCGCCAGCACCCCGCCCCGCCGGGCCTGGATGCGCCAGTAGTCCACCGCGCGGCTGGACCGGTCCGTCGTCACGTCCGGGAACAGCGTCCCGAACGCCGGCGACTCCACCAGGCCCCGCGCCTCGCGGCTCTTGGCGTAGGCCAGCGACGCCGCGTAGCTGCACAAGATCACCGGATCGTCAGGCCGATGGGCCAGCCAGTAGGCCGGTGCCCGCACGCTGGCCAGCTCCGATTTCCCGTGCTGCGGAGGGGCCCAGATCATCAGCCGGGTGATCTCCCCGCTGACAACTCGCTCCAGCGTCCGCGCAATCAGCGCGTGCGCCGGTTCCGGGCGATACTGCGGATATGTGTATGTGGTAAAGTCCAGTAAGCTACGCCGGGCCAGGGTCCGGCTCGCCAGCTCCTGCTCCGGATCGTCGGGCGATAATCTCGCGTAGTTCCTCATCACTCAGCGCCGCAAAATTGACCACCGTCTCGCCTACCCCACCAGGCGGTGTCGTTGCCTTGTTCGCTGTCTCTCCCGCCCCCACCCGGTCGAGAATGTCAAGCGCCGCCAGCCGCTGCAGCTTCTGCTGATCGGCCGACGTCATTAGTGTGATCAGCCGCTCGACCGCGTTCGGACTCGCCTGAGCCAGCTTGCGCTGTGCCTCCTCAATATAGCGCGCAATCTCACCATCCTTCCACTGCTGAGCCCGCGCTGTCGCCAGTTCCAACGCTCGCGCGATCCGTGGATCGCTCTCCCAGCCCGCCCGGCTTGGCCGGTCATACCAAGTCGAGCGATTGCAACAATCCGGCTGACGGAACACGTCCGACATCGAGACCCCCAACGTGGCCGCGGCCTCCGCCAGCTTCAGCACCGTCGTCCGCTGCTTGCGCGTCAGCCCCCGCAATGCCTGCTCGATCTCGCCCGTCATCCACCGTGGAAAGTACCCGACCATACCCCTGTACGCCTGCCGTATGCCCCGAATTTGTCTTTCCTTGAGTATCTATAGAGTGGTTCACACCCTATCACTATACGAAGTGTAGCGCCGACAATGCACATTATCCGAGGTGGAGGTGGCGGGAATCGAACCCGCGTAGCCGGAGCGCGCTTTGGCCCTTCCCCGGCTCTAAACCCTTCACCCCCGCGCGACTACCACCACCCCGCTGCCTGGAGCACCCACAGGTGCCAGACCGTCAGCGGCTGTCCCGGCTCCGGCCAATATGGCGGTACCGCCGGCGCCGGCATCGTCGGCATCGGCAACACCGACACCACCGTCGGCAATGGCGACACCACCGTCGCCGTCGGCTCTGCGGGCGCGGGAGGCTCCGGGCGCGGTGGCATCGTCGCCGGCACCCGCGTCGCTGGCCGCGGTGGCAACGGCACCGGCGAGTCGAACGCCGCCGCCTCCGTCGCCCCGCCCCCCGCCACGAACGCCAGCAAGGCCAATCCCGCCAGGATCAACCCGATCATCGTCACGCTATTCTGATTCACCGGCCAACTCCTCCACCCCGCACATCAGGCAGGCCAGTTGCACCGAATCGACCAACCGCAACCGCGCCTGCTCGTGATCTTCCTGCCATTTCGCCAACCGTCGCGCCACCTCGAAGAGACGCACCTGGTGCATCTCCTTCGCCAGGTCCCGGAGCTCCGCCTCAATCGGCAGCAGCTCCCGCAGGTGGCTCCGCAGCCGCGCGTCGTCCGCGACGATCCGCGTAATCACGCGCGCCGGCCAGCCCGTCAGATCCTCCATCTCCGGCAGGTCCAGCTCCTCGCGCATCCGCTCCATCGCCGCCTCCGCTCCCGCCCGGCTGCCGAATCCCCAGGCCAGCACGAACCGCATCAGCGACCCCTCCGGCGCTGCGTCCTCCAGCACCCCCGCCCGGATCGCCGCCTGCTCCTCCGGCCTGTCCGCCCAGATGTACCAGGTCACCCGCTCCCCGCGCCTGGCCCTGGCTCGTTTGACCCTCATCGAAAATTCCAATCCGGCACATCGCGATGCAGGTCCCCCAAGCGTTCCCGTGCCTCGAATAGCTGCCCGCTCCAGATCGCCCGTCTGGCATCCGCGATCACCACCGGCGTGATCGCGTACATCGTGCCATAGCGGTCGTAGTCGATCACCGCGCATCCGTTCTGCCACTGCTGGCGGCCCCGCTTGCCCGGCACCCGCCCGTCCGTCCAGCACGCGCACCCGGGACAGAATGCCGCGATCTCCTCCTGCCCCTCCCGCACGAACTTCGTCCGGCTCGTCCACTCGATGCGGTGAATGTGGCCGATGATCTCGGTCACGTCCGCCACCTGGACCACCGCCTTCGTCGTGTTACCCGGCACCTGAGCCCGGTCCCCATGACTCAGCCGCACCGCGTCATTGAGCCACCCCGCCTCGTCGGGATAATCGCCCACCCACTCCGCGCCCAACTGGTGGAGAGCCAGCAACCGGGGGAGACTCATCGCCGGCGGCAGCTCCAACTCGTCCACCGCCCGCAACTCATACGCCGCCGTCAGGTGCTTGGTGATCGCGTCCCGCATCCGCTTGCCGTGATTACCCTCGTAGAGGCGTATCTCCGCGGCCGGGCACGCCTGCCGAAATTGCGCCAGCCACCAGTGCGCCTCCAGGAGCGCCGGCTGCGTGCACAACTGGAACTCCGGCGAGCGGACGAAGCGGTCCGTCCAATCCGTCATATCCAGCATATCGCCGAGGATGTCGATCCGGTCCGGCCGCGCCGCCGCCGCGATCTGGAGAATCACGTCCAGCACCGCCCGGTTGTGCAGCGGCGTCAGCTCACCCGACTGGAGATCCCGCTTGAACCAGAAATGTGGATCCGCGAATATCAGGCTCCGCGCCAAGCCCTCGCGCCCGGCCTCCCCCGGCGGCTCGAACGTCGCCGCGCACGCTACCGGTCGCAGCACCGGAAACACCGGGATCGGCTCGCGCCGCACCAGCCAGGCCTTGACCTGAAACAGCGGCGTGACGACGACCTGACCATTGGGAGCCTTCGCGCCCACCTCCCACTTATTCACCACGTGGCGCTCGACCCGCCAGACGTCCAGATCGACCCGGCAGAATACGAGCAACTGCTCCAGCGTCGTGATCCGCGCCGAGCTGCTCGTCGCCACCGCCGTGTTGCGCTGCTCGTCGAATTCGACCTGGCCCGACTCCGTCTTCGTGCCCGCCCGGCGATACTGAGCGCACCGATAACGCAGCGCGCCCCGCCGGACCTCCGGGAATCTCTCCTCGATCTCCGCCCAGGTCAGTCCCTCAGCGTATTTTAAACGTGCAATCTCCTCACCCGATGGACCGCTGTCGGCCACCGTGCTACCCCAACTCCTCCTGCAGCAGCGCGAAAAAGCGCGCCTTCCAGTGCCCGCTCGCCACCGCCGCCCATCCCGGACAGATCGTGCTCGTGTAATCCCGATGGCCCCGCACCATCTCCAGCGACACACCCATCTCGGGATTGCGCACCGCCCAGGCCGCCACCCGCGCCGCCGCCCGGAGCTGCACCTCCGCCGGCCGGTACACGTGCAGCGTCCCCGCCAGCCCCACTGACAGGTGCGTGTTCTCGTGCCCGCAGTGATCGTGCCAGCAACCCTCGCTGAGATCATTGCACAGGAGCACTTCCCCCGTCTGCGAGATCCAGATCGTGTACGGGGTCGAGGGCCGCCCCCCGTCCTTCTGCACATACCACTGCGCGAACGCATGCGGGCTGTCGCTCAGCGTATGGTGCAGCGTGACCCCATCGATCTCGTCGAGCCGCCGATACCACCATCCGTTGGCCAGGCTGCCTGGACAATCATCATTGCGCGCCAACTCCGCGCGGATGTCCCGAGTCCACGGCACCGCCGGCGCCGGCGTCGGCGTCTCCAGCGCCCGCTGGAGGTTGGCTGCCACCGCCTGGAGTGATCCCACCGCGCTCGTAATCGCCGCCCGCAAGTCACTCATTTGCTTGCTCCGCATCCCTTGCACCGGTTGCCCGTGTTCCATATCCCGCAATACAAACACCGCCATTCTCCCTGAGAAGGCTGCCGCGGGGGTGGAAATGGATTAGTCGCGTGGCTTCCACGCGGCTCAAGATAAATACCCCTCGCTCTCCGAATCGGCGGGCGCGTATCTGGATCTGCTCGGTGAAATATCATTTCGACGCTCCAATCCACGCGGCGATGGCTGACCCGATGAACTGCAACACGGCCAACGCACCGGTCACCAGCCCGAGGCGCTCCTTGAACCGCGCGCTATCCTGCTCCAGCGCGCGGATACGCTCCTCCTGCTGATCCTGGTCCTCGCACAACCCGGTCACTTTCTCGATGACCGTGTCCAATTTTGCGTTGAGTAGCGCCAGCGTGACCCCTTCGTCCGCCATCGGCCTAGTCCGGGAATTGCTTTTTGACCTCGGCCTCGATCATCGCGCGGACCACGTCCGCGTACCGGTCGAGATCCAGCGCTACCCCGGCCGCCGCGAGCTGCGCCTCGACGAACTGGATCGCCACGTCCAGCTTGGCCTCGCCATACTCCGCGAGCTGATCCGTGAGCCCGAGCTGTTCCGCCGCAGCCACCGCTCGCTCCGCTGCCGCCTCGAGCACCTTCCACTCATCCTTCTGGCGCAAGCGCTCCAGATGCGCCTTCAGCTCCGCGAGCCCCCACACCAACAACGGAGGAATCGCCACCTTGATCAGCACCATCAGCACGTTCTGCACGATCTCCAACTCTTGACCCGTCATCGCCTTACCTCCTGAGCTGATAAACTGCATTGCCAGAACAACAAAAAAGCGCGCCGCCTCCCCCCGAAGGAGAGAGACGGCGCGCTTTGTATCGCTAACGCCCGGGCCCCGCAGGGCCCTATTCAGTTGAAATCAAAAAAAGACGAGCCTACCCGACCGTGATCGGAGTCTCGTCCTCGAACACCGCACACCGCGGGCGAACCTTCCGCCCCGCGCAATCAAACTCCAACTTGACCCGCGCGCTACCGTTGAGACGCGGCGCGTGGCGCGCGATCCAACTCACAATCGCCGCCGCCCGGCCTTCCAACGTAGCAGTATGGCCACCCGCGCGGACCTGCACAGTGTCCATGCCCGCATCGTACCACAAATTGTGGGATGGGTCAACCGATTCAATAGCTACGAATAGCGATTCACAGCCCCATCGTTTGCAGCGTCTCCCGCATCCGCTGCATGGCCCCGTGGCACATACTCCACTGTGCACACGCCGCCACGCCCAGCGCGCGGAACGCCGCCCCGAGCGCTTCCGTGTAGGCCACATCCTCCTGGCGCTGCCCGTCCGCGCTGATCGTCTCCGCCGCGAGCGTGCACGCCTCCGCCAGCCGCGCGCAATCGTCCGCCGAGACCTCAATAGCCGCGTTGTATGCCTCGATGCTCGCTATCCGCATTTTCAGGTACCCCCCGCCTCTGTTGTGAGATAGCCGCCAATCGCGCACAAGCCCGCGACCGACGACCTCGCCGGTCTCAGCTCCTGGCAGAGCAAGACGGACGCGCCGCCGGCCGCGGGCCTGTGCCCGCAACGCCAAGTTGCGCGACCGACGATCATCCGTCTCTTGCTCTGCCAGGAGCAACTCCAGTATACACCCATCCCCGCTCAACGTCAATCTACAGCCCCGCCACGCGCCCCGCCCCGCCCCACGCACCGAACTACCGCCCCGCCCATTCCGCCCCGCCCCGCCCCTCCACGCGCGCCAATCGGCCCCATCGACGGCCCCGCACGACGGCCCCATTGTGCCCGCACAATCGGCCCCGTCGATGGGGCCGTCATACGGCCCCGTAGCAGCGCCCCGCGATCAGCTCCCACGACCTGGAATGCAAAAGCCCCGGCTCGATAGTAAGCCGGGGCTCTCGTGCACGCCGCGTGCTATTTTTTCTATTTTGCCTCCCCATCGTATATGGTCTCTGTTATCTCCACCGGTTTGCTGCCCTTTTGGGCCAGCAGATATGCTGCGGTGGAGGGTGAGGCTGTAGCCAGGGCCAGGCGGTCTCCTGCGTTCAGGGCTCCGTGGTCCTGGACGCGCGAGATGGCAATGGGATGGTCCTCGTCCACGATGGCGAGGATGGCCTGCCCTTTATGCATCCCGGTCCGAGATGATCCGCTGGCCCGCTTCTCCCATAGGGCCTCGCTGGTGATATGGTCGTCGCGATTCCATTTCTGGATCGCAACCGCGAAGATCAGCCTGCAGGTGGGGTCGCCCGGGGCGGGATCGTCCAGAGCGACGTAACCCCATTCGTTGGAGTGCTCCCACCGGTACGCTGTTTTCGAGTAGTAGGGGTACGCCCCCTCTACTTGCGTCCCGACCATTTGCGCACCCGCTTCGTGTTGGGTGCGCATGACGCGCACTCGAGCGTAAGGCGCGGTGGGATCACTGCGCTGATCGAATACATCGATACGCCCTCCCCAGCTTGCGCCGAAGCGGGAGCCTTTGACGGTAGCGCGGCGATAGGGCTTGATGCGCCGGCCATCTTGCTCTTCGATGACCCTGAACGGCATGCGCTCCACAGCCTGGCTCACATCGCAGCACGGAAATTCCTGCAGGCATTCCCGCTGCTTGACGACGTGACAGGCCTCCTTGCTCAATGCCCGATCACAGCAAGTCGGGCATTTCAGGGGCGGGATCTGGAGGCCCCGGGCCTCGTACCAGCCCGGAAACCACTCGAACGATTGTCCACAAGCCACACAGATTGAAATTGAAATTTGCCTATCCATCTTGTTGCTCCTTTAAAACTGACTGAATTCTGCGCCGATACTTCTTCACCGAATCCACCGGCTTCCCAAGCGCGGTGGCGATGGCTTCGTTGCCCCACTCCTTGTGGAGTGCATTGATCACGAATACGTCTCTAGCCGAGGCCAGCATTCCACGCCGACCTCGCTTGCTGCGACTGGCCAAGAAGATCCTGTATAATTCGCGGAGGATCTCCTCGGGGAGATCCCCGATCTCTTCCTGTTGGTTGTGCAGGATGACAGTATGGAATTCATCCTCGATAGGGGCTGTAATCGTGAAAGGATTTTTCCCCCACACTTCGCGGATTATGCATTTTGTGGCTGCATTTCTGGCAGCCACTACAGCGTAGCCGATCTCGCCAGGGCATTTGTTCCAGGCGCGCCAGAATCCTTCGGCAGCGCCTTGGACCACGTCTTGGAAATCCTCGCGATCCGGGATCACCCCTAAATTCGCGTAGGCGCGCCGAGCAGCGGCGGTAGCTCTGGTTTGGATGAGATCGGCTAGCCCTTCCACTTCTGGGCCTCCTATACCTGGTACTCGACCTGGCGCAACTCCCACCAGGTCTCCGGGTCACCCTCCCCGTCGAGGGTGACCCACTCGCCCGCTTGCGCTTGGCGAGCATTCTGCTCTTGCTCTAGCCATTGCCGGGCCCTCTCTTCTGTGGGGAAAAGATACCCACCCGGTTCCACGCGCCACGGCGGGGAGGGTTCCCCAGTAGCCTGGAAATGGGCCTCGGCGGCCCACGCGCGGTGGACGGCCTCGGCGATGGCACCGGTCTGACTCTCCGACCACCATTTCTGGAGATCGGAGAGGCGACGCAGTGTCAAAGCGCTGGCCCGGAAATTCACCTGATCTTTCATCGTCCTATCCAATAGATCTCCCATCCCTCGGGGATGGGACCTTCGCCCTCGCCTTCGGCACATTCAGCGTGATACCAATACACGTCTTCCTCGGTTAGGCCCCAACTTGCTGGGCCTTCCGTGGAATTGGCCATTACTGTATCGATAGCTTCTTGCTCAATCTCGCACCCACATACCCTACATTTCGGCATTTCACTTTCTCCTTGCCCGCCGGGGGATACCCGGCGGGCAGATAACAACGAACTACTTCTTGCGACGAACTCGACGAACTTGCTGCCGAACCTCCCTGCGGCTCGCTTTTTTCCCAATCAGGCCGCAGATTTTCCGAAGCTTCCTGACACTCAATCCTTTCTTCGACATTTCAATCACCTCCTCTCTCATCTAATCTCACTCTACATCGACTGCTTGATGATCTCTTTCAAGCGGCTGGGGGAGATGCCTTTCTCGAAGGCCTGGCGGGCGAGAGACTTCAGGGCATTTAGGCTCTGCTGATCGATCTCGAGGCCACTTGTCGCCTGGTGGAAATAATCGAGAAATGCGGCTTCTTGCTCTTGATCTAGCAGGTCGTCTAGGTGCTCTGCGAATTCCTGTAGGTTTTTCATCTCCTCGGTTTCTCCTTTTCTAATCTGGCCTAATTATAGCACAATGCTATACATTTGTCAAGCATTTGCCCCCATTTTGCCCAAAACTGCTCGCTTTTCGCCCGAAAACCACCCCCAAAACCAGCAACCCCCACCAACGCCACTTTTACACTCCGCAACACCCCTTGCACACCCCACCCCAAAAATTTCTACTACTACCCACGAAAGCCCACCCACCCCGCCAAAACCCCACCCGTGCCGCCCCGTCCCGGTAGTAGTAGAAATAGAAAAAGCCTCCACCCGGTGGGGTGGAGGCCCCAACCTCCCCGCCAATAACCTTCCTTATCCGCCCTACCCCACCCGCGCCACCACCACCGCCAGCCCCACCCCGACCGGCACCAACCCCACCGCCAGCACCAGCAGCCCGCACCCCTTCTTCTTCTTCCGCGGCCGCCCCGTGCTGATCGTGCCCGCCTTCGTCCTCACGCTCGCGCTCACCCCCCGGCTGCTGATGTTGATCCCCGCCTTCCGCCCGATCCGCGCGCTCGGCTTGGTCAGCCGCACCCCGCGCGGCGTGATCCGCAGCCTCGGCTTCCGCACCGAGATCAGCTTCCGTCGCCTCCGCTTCGCCATCGCTCCTCCTTATTGTACGACGAACGGCCAATCCATCGAGCCGCCCGGATCGCAAGTCACACGCACAGTCCACTCGCCCGGCGAGGTGCTAGGCCCCACGGCCCAGATCCAGCCCAGGCGGCCGTCGTCGCCAGCGGTCTTAGGCTCCAGGCCCTTGGCGCTAGACCAGCACGTGGCATACCTCACGCCCGGATCGCAGGTCGCGCCCGGGGCGACCTGAATGACGAGGCTCGCGTTCGAGTTCGGCACAATCGGCGAGGTCAGGCTAATCAGCACGATCCCCGCCGCCGGGAGCTCGGTGGCCACCACCGGCACGAGAGTCTCGGTCGGGAGTGGTGTGTCGGTGGGCACTGTCGTCGCCGTCGCCGTGGGCCTCGGCGAGGGGGAAGGCCGCGCCGTCCGCGTCGCCGTCGGCGCCGGCGTCCGCGTCGGCCTGGGCGTCCACGTCGGCCCTACCGTCGCCGTCGCCGTGGCCACCGGCTCAAGCGCTGCCTCATCCTCGTTCCACACAGAAATGCCGGTCACCCCGCAGCACCCCAGCGCGATGACCAGCAGCACCAACATTATGGATGGAATCCGATAGCCTCCGATCTTCAGCCGATACGCCAGAACCCGCTTAACCCAGCTCGTCCCCTCCGTCTCCGCCATCGTCGTCGCCCTCCTCGATGCTGTAATCCGGCCCCGGTTCGTTCACCGAAAATGCCCCCTCCGGCGCGCGGACCGCCTTCATCAGCCGGATCATCTCCACCACCCCGCGCCGGAATGCCTCACTCGTCCCGTCGATCTCCCGCAAGATCTCCGCATCCACCCCCATCACGCGGCCCTCCCGGGTCGCCTCGCTCACCAGCCCCGCCTGTGCCCAGAGCTCACACCAGCCCACGCGCAAGGCGTGGCACAGGCCCTCCGCCATCTCGACCGTTGGCAACTTGACATCATTCTTGCGCCTGCTGATCGCGCCATTCGCAAACCCCGCCGCCGCCTCCAGTTGTCGATACGACGGAATATCCCGCTCCATCATCCGCTGTTCTACCCAATCCCAGAACTCATAGACAGTTTTCTTCATCCCGTCACCAGTTTACCACACCAGGTGTAACGAATTTCCTAAATTGGTGTCGAAACCTATTGACAGCTAATAAAAACTGTGGTAGTATAGACAGTGTGTTACACTGATGGAGAAAATCAGTTACAGCAGGAGGATACAATGCCCGAACCTCAACAGAAGGTTACCAAGAGTTTCAGCCTCGAACCCGTCCACATCGCGACCATCATCCAGGTCGCGAAGGACAACGGCAACTCCTCAGAGTCCGCCGCATTGCGGCACATCATCGAAGACTGGTCCAGGATGACCGCCCGCGAGGCCGGCGTCGCCATCCAGGCCACCAACTGACGATGGACG
>Ga0180431_10004979_pt1 | contig 16399 bp, 28 predicted proteins | sample SS_ome_11_FD_132459 | JGI IMG/M metagenome (GOLD analysis project Ga0180431, IMG submission 132459) | Hypersaline lake sediment archaeal communities from the Salton Sea, California, USA - SS_1_MS_1 metaG | ecosystem: Environmental > Aquatic > Non-marine Saline and Alkaline > Hypersaline >... | reverse complement strand
AGCTTGAAGTCCCTGCATAAATACATAGATTAAAGCTTCAAAAATTATAAAAAAGAATACAAGTAATTTTTGGACTCCTTGAAAAAACTTCTTTCCCTCTTCTGTACTTGTATCTATATTAATTAATCCAGAGCCAGTAAGTAACTGAAGAATAATAGAAGCCATTACAATAGGACCAATACCTAGTGAAATAATACTTCCAAAATCTGTTCCAAGAAGAATAGCTAAATACTCAAATCTACTCAAAGCGTTTTCAGATAATCCAAATAAAGGAATATTTGCCAAGACAAAAAAAACTGCTAAAATAATTAGGGTCCACTTTAATTTAGTATTAAATCCTACTTTTTTTTCTTCTGGTTTTATAACTTCAGGAATCAGATTAAATATTCTGGTTAATGCCATTTGATTATTCAGCTTTAGCAGTTTCACCTGCTTTTACTTTTTTAGGAGGAAGAATTATTTTCCCTCCCGCCTTTTTCACTTTTTCTATTGCTGATTTAGAAGCTTCTTTAGCTTTTATAATTAACTTCTCCTTAATCTCCCCTTTTCCTAGAATCTTATAGTTTTTTAGATTAATTTCAAGAAGATCTCCTTTCTTTTTAGCATATTTTTTTAGATTAATTTCAATTTGTTGAAGATTTATTCTACTTCTTTTGTCTCTTTTTGTTCCTTTGCTTGTTATTCCTTTTTTCCCAAAATACTTGTGTCCATAGAGCTTATTTATCTTTGTTTTTTTATGGTCAGCTCTTTTCCCGCTCCCTGACATGCCTTTTCCTCCTCTATGTCCTGATTTTCTTTTATTTTTTCTAGCCCCAGTGCCATGAGTTCCCATCCCTTGTCCTTTATATCTTGAAGATTTTTTTCTTTTATGAGTTTTCATCATAACATCCTCTCTATTAAATCATTTATTTTTTCTTTATTATTTCCAAGAACTCCTTTTGGAAAGTGGACTTTACTTTTTATTCCTTTTCTAGGAGGGTGCAATCTAAAAAAGTTTTTTATTTTTGTCTTTCTCTTTTCTAAGAGTTTTTTATACATTTCATCACTAATTTCCCCAAATGCTACTTGATTTTCTACTTTTCTAATCCTTCCCATATTTTCTTTTGTAGGTTCCAAAACAACACAAGAGTATTTTTTCTTTAATCTTAACCTATTTAGCGTTTCACTAATTTCTTTTTTTAAACCTACTTTTCCTTTAATCCTTATTACACATATCATTTTTCTGTCTCTCCAAAATTTGTTTGTTTTAAGGCATTAATACAAGCTTTAACAAAATTAAAGCTAGTTCTTAATCTTCCAGAAGTTTTAGTGTAAATATCTTTAATCCCTGCTAATTTTAAGACTTTTTTTAATTGGTCTGCAGCAACTAAACCAGTTCCAGGCGCAGCAGGAACTAGAGTCACTCTAACACTCCCAGCTTTTCCTTGGACTTTAAAAGGGATGCTTGTTTTTCCTCCCCCAACACTATCAAAGCTCCCATCTCCTCTTGTTATTTTTATTATGTTTAGTTTAGCCTTTCTAATTGCTTTATCTCTAGCTGGAAGAGTCTCTCTTGATTTTCCAACCCCTATTCCAATATGTCCATCCTCATCTCCAACAACCGCAAATGCTGAAAAAGTAGGAACATTTCCTTCCTTCTTTTTTCTCTGAGTTTGTCTCCAGGCTCTTCTTTTTCCCCCACCAAATTTTCCTTTTGATTGTCCTATAGAGATAAGGTCTGATTTAATATTTAGTAAAGAATCTACTATTTCTGGTTCTAAAATTTTTTTATCAGAATCCAGTATTTCATCAATACTTTTTATTTTTTTAGCTTTAACCTCTTTACCTAATTTTGTTTTAGGAACCCATGAATTAATAATCTCTTCTTTCTTTTCTTTCTCTCTTTTTTCTCTTTCTGTAAGCTGCTTTCCATTTTCTTTTTCAATCATCTTTTCTGCCAGTTTTTTCTGCTCCTCTTCTGTTAATTCTTTTTCAGATTTTTTCTTTTCTTTTAATTCTTCTGAACTAGCTTTAACTATTTCTTTACTTTTTTCTTCTTTAGGCTCTGGTTTTTTCGGAACTTTTGCCTCTGTTTCTTTTACTTGTTCTTTTTCTGCCATTTTATCCTTTAGAAACCTTTTCAAAAGGTTTATCTTCGTCTATTTTCATTTTAATCTCATTAATATTTATGTCTTTTTTCATAATTCTGTCTTCTTTTGGAAAAGCCTCATCTTTGCATTTAATTTTTAATCCTGAATCTTTTACTCCTTTTAAAAAAGCAAATACTCTTGTTTTGTAAATTATTCTAATCATCCCAAAATCAATAATAGGTTCTTCAAATTTATTTTTTAATATTATCTTTCCAATTAAATATCCTGTTAAATATGCTGCTGAAATAGATTTTAGGCTTCCTTGTTTTTCTTTAGGCCAGCCATACTTTAATAATATTTTAGAATTTATTCCCAATTTAACAATATCTTTTGCTTCTCTACTAATTATATACTGGGCAATAACATACTTATTTGTTTTTCTAAACACTAATCTAGGTTTTTTTCCCTTAAGCAGTTTTATTCTTTTTGAATAATCTGTTTTTCCTTCTTTTCTTCTTCTTTTTATTGTCTTCATTTTCTTCCCTTCTCCAGTTCTTTAATATAATCCCTTAGATTGGCTTTGCTTTTAAAACCTTTATTTCTTATTTTTTTCCGAATTTCTTTAATTTCTTCCTTAGATACTCTTCCTCTATTTTTTAATTCCTTGACATATTCCCTTAGTTTTCTAGTGAGAGTAACATAATCCTTTTTCGTTTTTTTCACTTTTTTCCTTATATTTCCTACAGATTTTCTTTTTTTCTTAATCTTCTTTTTTCTCCCTTTTTTGTTTTTGAGGATTATTGCTTTGTCTTTTGCTAAATCTCTTATGTCCTGTTTAGTGATGGCTTCTTTTATTTCATCTAACCTTGATTTAACAAATACTATTTTCTCTTTTCCCACCTTTAAAGTTCTTGCTGCCAGATTTTTCTTTTTACTGAGATTCATTTTTTCCTTTCTCTATTTTTTTAGAAGATTTCTGATTCTTTTTTAAAAATTTTCTTATATTTAAATTATAAATTTCTAATCCCTTTTCTTTTGATTTTTTAGCCAATTCTATTTTTTTCTTTTTTCCCATTCTTCCAAGGATGATAATCTGGTTTTTTCCCATTTTTTCTAGATCTTTTAAATTATCTACTTTTACAGGAGTTTTTCCTAGTATTTTTCCTCTATCTTTTTTGCTTTTACCATATCCTATACTTACTACTGAAGGATACCCCTTTCTCTTTTCTCTCATCTTATTATCTCTTCCTGTGGGCCTTCTCCAAACTTGCTTTTTCTTTCTTCTTTTCCCTAATTTTGAATACCTATTCCAAGTTCTTCTTATAAAATTCATTATATTTCTCTCCCTGCTTTATTTGTTATGTAAATCCCATCTTGAAAAACTCTTTTATCCTTGCTTTTTATTTTTGTAATCCTTTCTAAATTTGCAGCTGCTTGCCCTGCAATTTCTTTATTAATAGAAGCTATTGTAATAATATTTTTATCTATTTCAACTTCTGCCCCTTTTGGAATAACACACTTTCTAGGGACCTTTTCTCCAAGAAAATTTTTTACTATTATTTCATTTCCAGTAACATCTACACTAATAGGAAAGTGACTAAAAACTACTTTTAGAATGTATACAAACTTTTCCTGAACTCCTGCAATCATGTTTTTAATATGGGCAGTAATAGTGTTTATTTTCTTTTTATCATTCTTTGTAGATTTTTTATTTCCTATTACTATTTTCCTCCCCTTTACTTCAAAAAGGAGATTTCTTACATTAAACTCTCTTTTATTTTCTCCTTCTGGCCCCTTTACAATTAGATTATCTTTTTCTAAAACTACTTCAATACCTTCAGGAATTTCAATTTCTTGAAAAAATTCTTTTCTCATTTGGATTTCCTCCTCATTTCCCTATAATGTTTAACTTTTTGTTTCATCAGTAAAAATAAGCAATTAAGCTTCCTCCAATTTTTTCTTCACTTGCTTCTTCATGGGTGAGCAATCCTTTATTTGTAGAAACAATTATTGTTCCAATTTCTCTTGAAGGAAGATATCTTCTTCTGTACTTTTCAATATCTTCTTTTTTAACTGTAAATCTTGGCTTTATTGCTTTACAATTTGACAGGTTTCCTATACTAATTTCTATTGATTTATCTTTTGTATTAATTTTATACTTTTTAATTGCGCCTTCTTGTTTCATTATTTTTAGAATCTCAATTAAAAGATTTGAAATTCTATTTACCTTTACATTTTCCTTTCTAGCTTTTTTTGCATTCCTTATCATATTCAAAGCATCTGCGACTACATCGTGTGACATTTTAACTATATTTTTGAAAACCGATTTCTTCAGCGATTTCTCTAAAGCAGTGTCGGCATAAATTTAATCCATATTTTTTAATGTGAGCTCCAAATCTTCCACATCTTTCACATTTCTTTACAGCTATTCCTATTTTCCTTTCTTTTGGTTTATTATGCTTTAAAAATTTCTGTTTTATTGCAGGTTTATTTTTTAATTGTTTCAATATTTTTCTCCAGTCACTTGCCGTCATTTGGATTTCCTCCTGGAAAGACGAATGTTATTCAATTTATTTATTCTCATTTAAATTTCCTCCTCATTTTCCTATAAAGTTTGTATTAAACTTATTCTCCATGAATTTAATTATTTCTTCTTTGCTAATCATTTGTCTTTTTGGAAATTTCCCTTTTTTAATTTTCTTTAATTTGACTCTTCTTCCTGCTCTCTCAAAAACAACTGTAACATCTAACCCCATGATTCCTATTTCTCTGTTATACTCTGCTCCGGGTATTTCTAAATATTCTTTTATTCCAAATGAGAAATTATTATTGCTTATCTGCTTTTTCTTTAGGGTGTTATCTATCGCCAACAACATTTTTTTTAAAATATCTTCTGTTTTGTTTCTTAGAGTAACCATTGCACCAATTTCTAATCCTGGCCTAACTCCTAATGAGGGGATTCTTTTTCTAGATTTGGTTTTAACAGGTTTTTTTCCACTTAACATTTTAAGTAATTTGAAACCTTTTTCTAGTTGGTCACCAGTTGCTCCTACACTTAAAATAATTTTCTTTATCTTTGTTTCTTTCATTTTATTTGTCATTTTATTCGGTTACCATAATATGTTTAATTAAGATATTCATTTTTTTATCTCCTATTTTTAATTCTGCCATTTTTCTTTCAACCTTTAAACCAATTAAAGTTCCTCTCTTTCCAGCATGTTTACCTGCTACAACTATAATTTTGGCATTCTTTTCTAAGGGAAGACTTTTTTTAATAGTCCTATTTTTTAAATCTATTAAAACAGAGTCATTTACTCTGCATTTTATACTTGAAATAAAATTTCTTCCATCACTAAGATTTAATTGTGTTCTTTTTCCTTTTAGTATTTTTTTATTAATTATTTTTGCAACTTTTTGCTCTCCTTTTTTTTCATCTATTTCTTCTAAAAAGAATTTACTCTTTTCACTAAGATTCAATTTATAATATTTTTTTGAATCCGCCAAATTTATTCTATCAAATAATTGAATGGCGTCTTTTTCATCTTTACTTACTTTGTTATTTACTCTAATCTTTTTCTCATAAATTGCTTTTTTAATCTCTTTTCTATTTTTACAAATTTTTAACATGTCTCTTAAAGCAATTAACAGAGGCACTCCTTTATTTAAACCAAAGTTTGGCCTCACTACATATTTTGTACCTTTTCTTGGTATTGGCCAGCTTTTTGGAACTTTTTGTCTTTTAAGGTGTTTTTTCATTTTTTATTTTCCTCGGTTTTTTCTTTTGTTTTTAATTTTTTGATTCTCATTTTGTCTTCTAAATTTAATTCAGTAATTTGCAAATTTGAAGGTTGTAATGCAATATTTACCTTTGAACCATCTTGCTTTTTGGCTTGAATCCCTTCTACAAATATTTTTGAAGTTTTTAATTTAATTTCTGAAATTTTCCCTCTCTTACCTTTAAATTTCCCTCTTTTAATTTCTACTCTGTCCCCTTTTCTCGAGGAAATACTTCTTATTCCATGTTTACTTCGTAATTCTTTTGTTAAATTAATACTTATAAATTTTTTCTTAATGTGTATTGGAGCTTTAGCTAAGTATTTTCTTTGCTTTCTTGGCTGTTTTGAAGCCTTCCATTTGGTTGAAAATTCTTTCATTTTATTTAATAAACTATAGAGGCAATTTTAGCTACTTGTGCCCATCGCTCTAAAACCTCCCTTGCAATTGGTCCTTTGATTTGTGTTCCTTTTGGATTTCCTTTTTCATCTTTAAGTATTGCAACAGCATTATCTTCAAAAGCAATCCTTTCTCCTGTTAATCTCCTATAAGGTTTTTTTTGCCTTATAACTACAGCATCAAATACTTTTCCCTTCATACTTGGAATTCCTTTTTTAACACTAACTTTTACCCAGTCTGCTAGTTTTGCACAAACTTGTTTTCCTTTTTTAGCTTTAGACCTTTTTACTGATACTACTTTTACTATTTTAGCTCCACTATTATCCGATGCAATTACTTTTGCTCCGAGATTTAATCCTGCAGTTGTTCTTGCACTCACTGCCTTCATTTGGATTTCCTCCTGGAAAGACGAATGTTACGCAATTTACTTGTCTTCATTATTTAATTTCCTCCTTATCTTTAATTTTTTTAATAACAATAAAATGGATTATTTTACTTAGAGGCCTACACTCTTGAACTTGAATTAAATCTCCAATGTTAATTTCTTTTTCCATTTCTTCAGGCAATCTTGCGTGTATTTTTGTTTTTGATTTAGCATACCTTTCATATTTTTTAACATAAATCATCCTTTCAAATTCAATTGTCACTCTTTTTGGAAATTTTTTAATAACTGTTCCTTCAAAGATTCTTCCTCTTGTTCCTATTCTTTTTTCTTTAGCTACAGCTAATTTTTCTGTCTTTTTGACTTTTCCTTCTGTTTTTTTTCTTTTCTCTGCCATTTTTTCTTATTAGGGATTACTCTTCTATTGAGTCCGCATCAAAACCAATTTTTACAAGCATTGATTTGATTTTTTTTGTATGGTCTCCTTGAAGTTCAATTGTATTGTCTTTGTAAGTTCCTCCACAAGCAAGCTCATTTTTAAGAGCTTTTGCAGTTTTCTTTATATCTATTCCTTTATCAAATCCACTTACAATTGTAACAATCTTTCCATATCTCTTCTTGTCTGTTGTTATCTTTATCTTCTGTGAACTCTTAGCGAGATCTTCCCATTCTATTGCCTGTTTAGGCAAACCTGTTTTTGGATCTATTTCCATTTATTTCTTTTTCAACGCCTCCTTTTTGACTTTGGATTTGTTGAATGTGTGTATTCTCGCAATAATTTTTTTAATTTCTTTTATCTTTGAACTTCCTGTTTTTGAAGCCCCAACTTTTGATTTAATCAATTCTAATTTTAATTCTTTTAATTTTTTCTCCCTATCTTCTTTATTCATATTCTGGATATCTTTCATTTTTAGTGACGCCATTTTATTTTTCTACTCCTTTAATTTTCTTTTTTATCTTCTTTTTTGGCTTTTCTTCAATCTCATTTGATTTAATTTTGCTTATTAATTCTTCATTTACATTTATTCTATCAAGCAATTTGGCTTCTGGAGAAAGGATACTCACTTTTACCCCTACAGTTCCAGGTTTTGTTTCTGCTCTTGCTTGAGCTCTATCTACTACCTTTGCACTATGTCCTGTTTTCTTTAAATAACCTTGAGCAAATCTCCATGGTTTTGCCCTTGATCCTGGAAGCTTCCCATTTAATCTAATTTCTACTCCCAATGCTCCTGCACCCATGATTCTTTGAAGAGCCCTATAGGCAAGAACCTTAAATTTTATTGGACCTAATCTTTCCAATCCAAGTGCAAGTTCATCAGCCATTAATTGGGCATCAAATTCAGGCTTTTTGATTTCATCTATTTCAATATGAGGGTTTTCTAATTTAAATCTAGTTTTCAAAACTCTTGTAAGTTCCTCTATTCTTTCTCCTTTTCTTCCTATAACTAAACCAGGTTTATGGGTGGACACAATTATTTTTTCTCCAATTGGAGCATAATTTATCATTACTTTGCTTACTTTTCCTTTTCCAAGAGATTTTTTTATATATTCTTTAATTGCAAATTCATCTTTCTTAAATTTGACTGTTTTTTTCTCTTCCATTTTAATAAAATCCTCCTTTTATTCGAATGTATGAAAAGTTATTTTCTTCCATTTATTTCTTGCTCCTTTTTTTATTTTCTTTAGCGACTAATTTAATGTGGGTTCTTTTTTTTCTCCATCTTCCAAATCTAGTATAAGGTCTTGAAGCAATATTTGCAACAGCTTCTACAATTATAGGATTCTCTATTTCATTTACAATTGAATTTCCTGATAAACTTTTCAATAAAATAATAAATTCTTTAGCTGCATTTTTTGGAAATGATCCAGACATTATTTTTCCTTTTCTATGGGGAACTTCTCCTTTTACTGGAATCGCTTTTTTCTCCTTTATTACCTCTTCTAAATATTTTTGAGAAAAGTCTATACTCTTCCCTTTAATAAATTTACACATAGCGACTGCTTTTTTTGTTGAAATAGGGATATTATATGAGTTAACAGTTGCTTTTTCTCTTTTCACTTTTGGCTTTGTTTTTTTAGGCTCTGTTTTTTTAGAAACGCTCATTTCAGTTTTTTTCTCTTCTTTTTCCAAAGATTCTTTAGATACTTTTTCTGCAATCTTTTCTTCTTTTTCTGCAGTTTTTTCTGGAACCTTATTTTTATCTTTAATATCTTTTATTATTTGTTTTCTTGTTTTTTCAGCTACACTTGCTTTTTCCATTGATTTCTTCTGCTTTTGTTTTGGGTTGTAATTTTTTTCTGTCATTTTTGAATTTAATGTTTTGACTTAGCTCTAGTTCCCTTAGTAGCTCCTACTCCTGCACTTCCATGTTTAATTCTTGCTCTTGTTGGAGCAAATTCTCCAAGAACATGTCCTAACATTTCTCCTACAATAGTTACTGGAACAAAGGTCTTTCCATTATAAACTCCTATTCTCATTCCAATCATCTGAGGGGTAACTATTAAATCTCTTTCATGAGTTTTTACTAGTTTATTTCTCGCTAATTTTACTTTAGATCTATTAATGAAATCTTCAATCTTTTGAAATTGCCTTAATACACTTCTTTTTCTTCTTGATTTTAGTAATTTAGCAAATTCTCTAACATCCATTTCTTTTAGCTCTTCTAGTTTCTTTCCTCTAAAGGTAAATTGTTTTTTTGTTATTTCCATTTTATTTTTTCTTACCTGTTCTTTTTGGCCTTAATAGTCCTACTTTTCTTCCTGGGGGCGCATTTCTCTTAGCAATCTTGCTTTTTACCCTTTTTCCTCTACCACTTCCAAAAGGATGATCAATTGCATTCATCTTTACAGCAGAAGTTCTTGGCCATAATTTACTTTTTGACTTTTTGATATAATACTGTTTTCCTGCTTTCATAATTGGTTTATCCAATCTTCCAGAGCCAGCCACTTTTCCTATTGTAGCTCTACAGTAAACATTAAATTTTTTCTCTTTTTTTGAAGGCATTAGTACAAAAACTTTATTTCCCACGAGTTTGCTTATCTCTGCAGAACTCCCTCCAGTCCTTATAAAAACTCCCCCATCCCCTGGCCTAGATTCAATATTATATACTCTTGTTTTTACTGGGATATCTTTTAATTCCATAATATTTCCTTGTTTGATTTCTTTTTCTCCAAATTTTATTTTCATTCCTTCAACCATGCCTCTAAAAGCAGGAATATAAAAAATTCCTTTTGAACATTTTACTTTTGCTAATGGAGATGTATGCGCACTAGAATTAAAAATTCTTAAAACAATTCCCTCTCCTTCTAATTTTCTAGGATATCCTACTTTATATCTAAAAGCCCTTTTTTTAATTCTATAAGTTGAGGTTCCTCTTCCACGTCTTTGCTGAATAATTCTTTTTCCCATTATATTATTCCTAATTTCGTAGCTATGTCAATAGCTGGAAATTTCTTTTTTAATTTAACATAAGCATATTTTTTGTTTCCTCTAATTAAAGTTCTTATCTTTTCCACTTTAATATTAAACAAACTTTCTATTTCTTTTTTAATTTCTTCTTTATTTCTTTCTTTATTAGTACAAAAACTTAAAACATTTTGGGTTTCAATCATCATTATTGCTTTTTCAGTTACTATTGGCTTCATTTGGATTTCCTCCTGGAAAGACGAATGTTATTCAATTTATTTATTTTCATTTGGATTTCCTCCTAAATCTTTAATTGCTTGTTCTGTATAAAGGACTAATCTTCCTAATCCTCCTCTAGCTAAATCATTAATACTTAGATTTTGAACTTTTATACTTTCAATGGCTTTGGTTTTAATATTTTCTTTATTTCCTAAAACAACCAGCATCCCTGCACTTTTCTTATATTTTCTTCCTCTTAATTTTCCCCTACCTTTTCTAATTCTTTTTTTTGGAATTGCTATTTCAAACAAATCTTTTCCTAGAATCTTCTTTATACTTGATATCAAGTCTTTTGTTTTTAAATCACAAATCTTTGTTTCAACAATAAAAGGGACTCCTTTTATTTTTTTATCTTGTAATTTTTTATATTTCTCATTTATCATTTTTTCATCAGCACTAGCACTTAATGCAGATTCAAAGGCTATTTTTTGTTCTTTTTTATTTATTTTCTTAGTATTTATTCTTGAAAGCACTTTTGGAGGATGAGCTCTCTTACCTCCCACTGCAGACGGAACCTCGGCCCCTACCCAATTGAATTGGCTTCCTCTTTTTGACATAACTTTTCTAGGAATTCTTGACATTCCCCTACCATACTGGCTTTTCCATACATGTCTTCTATGAATAAGAATTCCGCTAGCAGAGTGTTGTTTACCTGCAACCAGAGAAGGAGAGTAAGGCTGTTCTGTTTTCTTAGCTTCTAAAACCTTAAGAACAATATCCTCTCTTATTTTTTTAGAAAATGATTTAGGCAAGATAACGCTTCCTTTTTCTTTTCCATTTATATCTAGTATTTTTTGTTTCATTTATTGCTCCTTTTCAGATTCTTCTTTCCACTGTTTATTTACTTTCTCCATCATTCTTTCTAATTCTTCTCTCATTTCATTCCAAGTATGAAAAGCATCTTCTATGAATTTTCCTTCTTCTTTCTTATCTTTTGTCAAACCTATGAGGCTATTTCTTGAGGTTATTTCCATGGCTTTTCTTATTAATTCCCATATTCTTTCTCTTTCTTCTTTTGAGGAAAAAAGTTTTGATTCTATTTGAAGCGGCATATATCCTTGATTTGGCATCAAAATTCCATTAAGATAATTAACCCATAAACTATAAGTGTGGGTTATTCTTGAACAAATCTGTCTTGATAGGTTCTCACTAACAAAACCCTCATTTAAAATAAAATCTTTTATGAAAAATACTCTATTTAATTCTTCAAGCTCTATTTTTAGGCTTAATTCTTCTTTCATTTCTTTAAATTTTTTTTCAAGTTCTTTCAATACTTCTTCTTTTTTCATTTTATTTTTATTAATTCAAGATCTTTTTTTATTTGTTTTTTAGAGGGTCTTAAAGGACAAGTAATCACAAGCTGCCTTTTTGATGGGCCTTGTATAGAACCATTAATTATAATGTAATCTGTTCTCAAATCCCCATATTTTTTTATTGCTTTAAACTTATTATCTGATTTGCCCATTTCTATTATATTATTATTGTAGATTGCTCGAGTAAACATCCCTAGTTGCCCTGCCATAGGAACTCTAAAAGTAACTCTTGCAGGATGCCATGGCCCAATACTTCCTGGCCTTCTCCTCCCCTTTTCTGATTTATGGGACTTTAATGTAATTCCAAATCTTCTTACAGGTCCCTGGGTTCCTTTTCCTTTTGTTAATCCTCTAATATCAATTAATTCCCCCTTTTTAAAAAAGTCTATGACTGAAAAGTCTTTATTTAGATTTTCTTTAATAAAATTATATTTCTCTTCTATGCTTCCTGAAAGTCCTATTTCTAACAAATCAGGGGTTTTCTTTAAACCTGTTTTTTTAACAATTGAATAAACAATAATCTGTATGTCATCATAATTTTCTAATTTAATATCTTCTATTTTTTTACTAATTTTTTTAGGAATTTTAATTTTTCTTTTTAATTCTTTTTCAATTCCTTGCATAAGGATTTCTTTTGAGACTTTTTTATTTTTATAGAATCTAACAGAAAATATTTTTATTGGAGGGCATTCAAGAATTGTTACAGGAATAGCAATCTCTTTTCCCTTTGTCATAGAATCAGGGGTATTATCTTTTACTAAGGCAGTTTTCATTCCTGCTTTATAACAGATAAATCCTTTAAGCGGTTTTTGAGAATTGATTGAATTCCAGTTTACACTAGGTAAGAATTTATTGGCTCTTTTTCTTGGCCAAAATTGTAAACTTCCTTTTCTTGGTGATTTTCTTGTAGGCATTTCTTATTAATAATGCGGAATACATTTTAGTTCCCTGGAATAAAATACTGAAAAAAACTAGGTTTTTAAAGGTTTTTACACCTCAAAATCAATCTTTTTAATGAACTCTTTGTCATCAATTTGAGCTCTTCTTATTATTTCCCCTTTTCTTTTAGATTCTTCTCTTATTTTTGCAAAATCTTTACTCTTCTTAAGCTCATCAGGAATTATAATACTTTCAATTAAAAAGGTGTGATTTATTTCAGCTAACTTGAAATCAGGTTTTTCAAAAACAAAACTGTCTGCTATTTTTTTATCTTTTGTCTTTAGCGAACAGAAATCTGCCTTTGGACCTTCTCCTTTATTTTTTGGCTTTCCTGATTTTGGAGCCTTGGGCTTAATTTTTAATTTTTCTTCCCCAACAACAAAACTTAAAGCAAAAAAAGTTTTTGGAAAACTATCCAACAATTGGATAATTTCTTTTCCAGACATTTCCTTATCAATTAAATATCTTTTAACTCCTTGAAATTGCTTTATATCTTTAAAATCTATTTTATCTTTTAAATCACTCGTAGAAATAATGGCTCCAGTAATTTTTGTCTTATCTTCTCCTAATCTTTCTGCCATCATTCTTACAAGTTCATTTGCAAATTCAGCACTTGTAGAAATATTATACTTTCCTCCTGAATTTTTTATCTTAATTAAGGCCCTATTTCTAAACTCTCCTTTACTAAACCTTTGAAACTGTAAATGAACTTTCTTGTCTATTTTCCCATCTAAAATATTTTTTATGAAGTTCATATTATATACTCTTGAATTTGGTTTATAAATTTTTCAGTGTCACAAACCTTTATAAATTTCAACTCCTTGAAACTAATATGGAGGAAAATTATATAAAAAAAATTACAATTCTTGTTATACTTACTGTTTTAATAGTTTTAACTTTTTTTATATTGCGTCCAATTCTTTTAGCAATCTTTTTTGGAATTATTTTAGCTTTTATTTTATCTCCTCTTTATGACCTTCTTAGTAAAAAACTAGGAAACAAAACCCTATCAGGAGTCCTAATCTGCCTTTTTTTAATAATTATAATAATCCTCCCTCTTTGGTTTTTTACTCCTACTTTAATTGACCAATCTCTAAAGGTATATTATTCTGTTCAAGATGCAGATTTTGTTACCCCTCTTAGGTCTGTTTTCCCTTCTGTTTTCGCTTCAGAACAATTTTCCAGAGAAGTAGGTTCAATTTTGTTTTCTTTTATGAGTAAATTAACCAATTCAATTGTAAATTATTTTGAAAGCTTTATTTTAAATTTCCCTATTTTATTTTTACAATTTACTATCTCTCTTTTTATAATGTTTTTTGTATTAAAAGACAAGGACAAATTTGTGGCTTACATAAAGAGTCTTCTGCCTTTTTCAAAGGAAGTGGAAAGGAAATTATTTGCTCAAACAAAGGGGATTACTATTTCCATTATTTTTGGGCAATTAATTATAGGTATTATTCAAGGATTACTTACTGGATTGGGTTTTCTTATCTTTGGAGTTCCAAATACGTTATTCTTAACTATTCTCGCCTGTCTAGCTGGAGTCTTACCAATGATAGGTACAACTATTGTTTGGATTCCAACAGTTATTTATTTATTATTTGTTGGAAATATTCTTTCAGCAATAGGGGTTACTTTATTTGGTTCAGTTGCTATGTTTATTGATAATATTCTCAAACCAATTTTTGTTGCCCATAGAACAAGCCTTCCTTCTTCTATGGTTTTGATTGGAATGATTGGAGGATACTTTTTATTTGGAATTCTTGGATTTATTATAGGGCCTTTAATTTTAGCTTATTTATTAATTGTTTTAGAAATTTTTAGAAATAAAAGAGTTCCAGGAATTTTAATTCAAGAAAAACCAAGAAAATTAAAGATAAGTATATAAAATCATTTTTCTATCTATTTTAAGAGGCGATAATGAGGCTTAAAGTTAAATTTCTTAAATGGTCTGCAGGAATTCCAGTAGCAATGCTAAGGAAAAAAACCGCCGAAAAAATTGGAGTTCATGCCCAAGATAGAATTATTATTATGATTAATGGAAAACAAAAATTTACCACTATTTTAGATACTGTTGAAAGTGGATTATTAAAAGAAAATGAAATTGCAGTTACTTCAGAAATAGCAAGCATACTTAATCTAAGGAAATCTCAAATAGTAGACATACAGTTATCTTCTATGCCCAAAAGTGTAGAGTTCATTAAAAAAAAGTTAAATAATCACCACCTTTCTAAGAAAGAAATCCACATAATTATAGAAGATATTGTATCAAATTGTCTTTCTGAAGCAGAAATAGCTTTATTTATTGTAGCAATGGATAAGGCTGGAATGACTATAAAAGAAATAGCCCACTTAATTGAGGCTATTTTAGAAACTGGAAGTAAACTAAATCTAAAAAATAAGTATTTAGTTGATAAACACTCTATTGGGGGAATTGCAGGAAATAGGACCACCCCTATTGTTGTCTCAATTTGTGCTTCTGCAGGATTAATGATTCCAAAATCTTCTTCAAGAGCAATAACTACTGCTGCAGGAACAGCAGACGTGATTGAAACAATAGCAAGAGTTGATTTTTCTATGAAAGAGTTAAAAAAAATAGTTAAGAAAACAAAGGGATGTATGATTTGGGGAGGGGGGTTGGGAATGGTTCCAGCAGATTCAAAAATAATTCATGTTGAAAAGCAATTAAGTATAGATCCAGAATCCCAGTTAATAGCTTCTATAATGGCTAAGAAACTTGCTGTTGGAAGCAAGTATATTGTAATTGATATTCCTTATGGCTCTTCAGCAAAAGTAACAAAACAAAAAGCTCTTCAATTAAAAAGAAAATTTGAGGAAATAGGAAAATATTTTAAAAAAAAGATGAGGGTAGTTCTTACTGATGGAGATCAACCAATGGGAATGGGTGTTGGACCTGCTCTTGAATTAAAGGATGTGATGGCAGTTTTGAATCCTCAACAACAAGGCCCAGAAGATTTAGAAGATAAATCAACTTTTCTTGCAGGAATTCTTCTTGAAATGACTAAAAAAGCAGAAAAGCAAAAAGGACAGAATTTGGCAAAAAAAATTCTTTCCTCTGGAAAAGCTTTTGAAAAATTTAAAGAAATTATTAAAGCCCAAAAAGGAACATTTAAAGAAATTAGAGAAGCAAAATTTAACAAAACCATTTTTTCTAAAAAAAGAGGAAAAGTAATAAAGATTAATAATAAAAGAATAAATGCCTTAGCAAGAACTGCGGGATGCCCAAAAGATAAATTTGCTGGTTTAAAGATATATGTCTCTCTTAAAGATAAAATCAAAAAAGGGGATAAGTTGCTTACAATATATGCAGAAACAAAATCCAGACTTAATGAAGCTCTAAAGTTTTACAAACAAATGAAGCCAATAAGTATAAAATAACACAACTAATTTTTTAAATCTTCTTTATCTCATTACTTTATGACAGAGGACTATAAAAGAAAACTTATTAATTATTTTAAGAAAAATTTAACTAAAGGGTATACTGCTGATTCTCTTAGGTTTGCATTAATGTCACAGGGGTATTCAAGAGCAGTAGTAGAATCTGCAATTGAACAGGCAAATAAAGAACTTGCTAAAAAAGCACCAGTTATCAAAGAAAAACCAGTAATAAAATACGAGATTATTGATGAATATAATAAACCTATAAGGATACATCAGCCCTGGTGGAAAAGACTTTTTGGTTTATAAAAACCTTTAAAATCTCTTGATTAGTTCTTATTTTATGCCTCCGTCGCATAATGGTATTGCACTCGGCTTGAGACCGAGGCCCTTTGGGCGACCAGGTTCGATTCCTGGCGGGGGCGTCCATACAAAAGTT
>Ga0180431_10004975_pt1 | contig 16414 bp, 16 predicted proteins | sample SS_ome_11_FD_132459 | JGI IMG/M metagenome (GOLD analysis project Ga0180431, IMG submission 132459) | Hypersaline lake sediment archaeal communities from the Salton Sea, California, USA - SS_1_MS_1 metaG | ecosystem: Environmental > Aquatic > Non-marine Saline and Alkaline > Hypersaline >... | reverse complement strand
TAGCACTGCCAAAATTGGTGAAAAATTCATATAGCGCAAGTTGTACGTCGATATGTTTAAGTTCAAGGTGTTCCCCGGCAATATCAATCGTCTCTATAGGGGCACCATTAGTATTTAATGGGCTGCTTTCGGCGTGCCAGGTGCCTTTCATCAAAAAAATTTTACCTTTACCAAACTGTACTCTCGCTAGTTCTTTTATCTTTTTCTCAATCTTTTTGATTTTAGCGAAATGTTTTAGGGCTTCATCGAGAGCAAGCAGCCTTATTGTTAGTGGATTACCCTGTATTGCAGAGAGAGAATTTGGCGATATTTGTTTCTGACCTTCAAGATTATATTTAGTCCACCGAACAGCATCACAGAGCTGTTGTTGGTATAGGAAAGCCCTCTTTTTATGGGAAGCGTAATACCAGCTAGTGGGATTGTTCATCTTCTCTACCTCACCCCCTTAGTCCCCCTCTCCTAGCAGGAGAGGGGGATGGAAAGGGAAGGGAGGCGAAGCCTCCCTTAAACTCTCCTCATTATACCATCCATAGAGCAGAGGGGTGTAAGTTAACCGTATTGCTCTGTTTACGCTGCGCTCACTGCAGGGGGGTGGTGTATACGTGCGGGATAAGCCGCCGATGATGCCGGGCGGCAGGGTGGGAATAGATATCACTGACAGGGAATCGGGGGGTAGATTCCTACACAACCCCCCTTATCCCCTCCCCATATGGCTCCCTGATTATACCACGCTCGGTAATGATGGCGGAGATATACCTGGCGGGGGTTACGTCAAAGGCAGGGTTGGCGGCGGTTATGCCTTCGGGGGCGATGCGCACCCCCTGGATATGGGTCACCTCCGCCGGGTCTCGCTGCTCGATGGGGATTTGCTCACCGGTGGCGAGGGAGGGGTCAATGGTGGAGGTGGGGGCGGCAACATGGAAAGGAATACCGTTCTCCTTAGCCAGCACCGCCAGCGTATAGGTGCCAATCTTGTTGGCGGTATCGCCATTGGCGGCGATACGGTCGGCGCCAACGATTACGCAGTCGACCTTCCGCCGGCTCATGAAATACCCCGCCATGGAATCGGTGATGAGGGTCACCGGAATCTCCGCCTGCCGTAACTCCCAGGTGGTCAGCCGCGCTCCCTGGAGCAGGGGACGGGTCTCGGTGGCGAAGACGTCCACCGTCTTGCCCTGTTCCTTCGCCTTGATAATCACTCCCAGCGCGGTGCCATAGCCGCTGGTCGCCAGTGGTCCGGTGTTACAGTGGGTCAAGATGGTAGAACCATCGGTAACCAGCTCGGCGCCGAACGTGCTCAGCTTCACGGTGGCGGCTACCTCTTCGGCGTGCAGTCTCCTGGCGGCGGCAACCAGCGCCGTTCGAATAGAATCAATATCATCTACGGTATCAGCCACCTGCTGCATTCGCTCCAGGGCGCGGAACAGGTTACGGGCGGTGGGGCGGGTAGCGGCGATGGTATCGATAACACCCCCGAGCTTCTCCAGGAAATCGGCTCTCGCGCCAGAATCGATTTTTAAGCCCCCGAGAGCTACCGCATAAGCTCCACATATCCCGATGGCCGGAGCGCCCCTGATTTTCAATTCTGTGATGGCTGAGGCAATATCCTGGTAATTGTTGAGCTCTAAATAAACCTCCCGGTAGGGGAGAAGGGTCTGGTCAAGGATACGTACCCGGTCGCCGTGCCATTCTATCGGTTGTGTGCTGAGCATAAGTACCTGCCTGTCGAAATATGGAGTAGTTGCGCAATTGCGATAATGAGTAATTGCGCAATATATCTTTACCCGCGTTCAGGGATTGGGAACCTTTGCCTCTCCGTCCGGTTGCGGCGGGTCTTCCTTTGGTTGCGTTAACCATTGATGGCGTTGCAGCTCCATCAACAGGAAGTTATAGCCTTCACGGTACAAATTCCCGCATGGCCGGAAACCGCATTTGGTAAAGCACTGCTGCGCCCGCTTGTTCCAGTCCAGTGTTTTCAGATAGAGCCGGTTAAGATTTGTCTTGCCAAAAATATGGTTGACCAGGGTACGGATAACATCGGTGCCGTAACCCTTTCCCCAGTAATTGCGGTCGCCGATCATGACCCCAACCTCGGCTTCGCCTCGGGTGTCATTGACGTTGTAGTAGGTGCAGTTGCCGATGTGCCTGCCGTCCAGGGTATCTACGGCGAAGCGGTGGCTGGTGTGCGGCAGCAAATGCAGTTCGCTGACGTAGCTGATGAGGTACTGGGTGTAGGAGATGGTCAGATGCATTGCGGCATCAAGTTTGACCAGCTCGGCATCGGTGTGCCAGGTATAATCATTGCGGGCATCAGACAGTTTTTTCTTGCGGAGTCTCACCCTTTCGCCGCTAATCACGCTATCCATCGGACTATCACTCAGGGAATTTGCATCCCGGTTTGCTCCGGCTGGGGAGAGACCAGCCCGTCTGGCTAGTCATCATCATCTTCCTCATCCTCCTCCTCATCCTCTTCTTCCTCGCCGCGTTGCCAGATAGGCTCGGTGTAGAGGTCGATGTATTCTTCCATTGCCTGCGCGGCCATCTGCTTGATTCGCTCACCCGTTTCAATAGCCACGCCGGTCAGCTCCGCCAGGTCTACCTCTATGTCCAGGACCCTGGTCAGCACCTTGAGCACGGCGAGGGCAGCTGCCGGGTTCTGCAGCCGGGTAGCGTAGAGCGGCACCTCGCCCAGCAGGCAGACACCTTCGATTGCCCGTTCTTTGGCAACGCCAAGAAGGAGCCCGTTCAGCCCCGAAATTTGCAGGTTACTGGCCCGCATCAGGTCGTATTGCTTCAGGTCTTCGGTTACCTTCGGGCTGGTGGCTACTCCCCAGACCCGGGACGGCTCGGTGTGGTGGATGCGGGTCATCGCCGCGGCGCACGTGTACACGCGCTGGGCATGAAATTTCAGACCGACATCAAGGACAGAGTTGGCCAGCTCATAGCCCTTGGAGCTGGGCTGGTCTTCGCCAATGAAGAGGATAAGGTCGCCGCCCCCGCTTTTATTCTTCCAGTAGTAGAAATTGCTCTGCGGGAACTGGGGTGCCTCAATTACGTTATCCTTTACCACGACGCCGATGGGATCGAAGAAGTGGGAAGCCACCAGTGAACCCAGCTCCTTGAATTCAAGCTTTCTTTTAAGATAATTCGCCACAATCGACGCTACATCGCCAATGCCGGGCCAGGCAGCCAGCAGGTTGGGTGAATTGAGCTTGGGCCGGGCACGGAATTTTACTAAGCCGCTCATTTGCTACACCTCTCGGCGGTTTCACACCTAAAGCTTACCATATAGTAAATATTAAGGGAAGGGGAATTATGCGCATCCTGGACCTTTCCACGGATGCTATGTTTTGCTGGCTACGGCAACGCCGGGAAAGTAAAGGTAAGGGGTCTGTAAAAAGCCGCCTACCCATTTCACCTCGCGGCTGAGGCCGGCAATCTGTTTCATCATCTGGTAAATATTTCCGGAAACCATGGTGTCCTTGACCCGGCCGACTATGGTGCCGTTTTCCACTTTGAAGCCCAGCAGAACGTTACCGCTGAACTCACCGCCGAGAACATTGCTCTGTGAGGCGCCCATGAGTTGCTCAATGACCAGACCTTCCTTCATGTCCTGGATCATTTCGGCAAAGGTGGTGCTGCCCGGGGCGATGGTGAAGGCGGTGGGGGCGGGCGCGGGCAGACCGCCGTGACCCCGGCTGCCGTTACCGGTGCTGCTGGTCCCGGCCAGGGCGGCGGTTTGCAGGTCGTAGAGGAAGTGCGCCACTGTGCCCCGTTCCACGAGGGGAGTACGCTGGCTGGGAGTCCCTTCATCGTCGCAGGGGCGGCTGCCGGGTCGGTAGGCGACGGTGGGATCATCCCACAGGGACAGTTTTGTGTCAAAGACCGGCCGCCCCAGCTTGTCACCTATCGGTGAGGCTCCCTGAAGAACGGTCCGGCCATTGAAGGCAGCCATCAGGGGAGCGAGGATGGCGCTGGCTACGCCATTGGGGGTGAACACCACCGGGAGTGACTTGCCGGGCACCGAGGCGCGGTGTTTGGCCAGCTCAAGCTGCTGGAGCACGGCATCGGTTACCGGTCTGGTATCGGTGACGGGGTGACATGAGCTCTCCATTTCACCGACGAACAGCATGTCGGTATCCTGGGTCAGATTGCCCTCAATCCCCAGGCTAAAGAAGCTCTTCTGATAGCCTGCTTGTCCGCCACGAGAGTTGAGGATGCGGACCGATATGGTGCCCTTACTGATGTCGGCTTCGCAGATAATGCCCGGAGTATGAGTGGTAACCGGGCCTATCATTTCCTCGCCGAGGCCAATCATGGTCTCAGTAGGTACCGAAGCCACTGAAGTGTCCACTATGGCTACCTCCGGATAGGAACTCGGCGCGGGTAGCCGGAAGCGGGCGGTCATGCCAAACCGGGCGGTCTCTACCGCATCGTCAACTATCTCGTTTACCCTGTCCAGTGAGGTAGTGGTGGCATAGCCGAGCCTGCCTCCCTTGATAATGCGTAGGGCGACGCTGGTCTGCTGCCGGCTCTGTAGTTGCTTGAGCCGGTTGGCTTCGAAGTGGACCTCGGTTTCCTCCGCGGTAACCACAAATACCTCAGCATCCTCGGCGACTTTTTGGGCGTGAGCCAGAATGTTTTCCATTTATTATTTGCCCCCGATCAGGCAGTGGCGGATGCGGATATGCGGGCTGCCGTTGGCGACGGGAAGGGGCGATTGAGCTCCCTTGCCGCAGCCACCGCCCTGGTTCATTTCCAGGTCGTTACCGATGGCATCGATGTTTTGCAGGGTGGTAAATACGTTGCCGGTGAGTACCACCGGGCGCAGGGTCTCAGCGATTTTACCATTACGTATCATATATGCCTCGCCGGCGGAGAAAGTGAACATCTCCATACTGGTGGTACCGCCATACCAGTTTTTGGCGTATATACCTTCCTTGATATCGGCAATCATGTCCTCGAAAGAAACATCCCCGGGCTCAATATAGGTATTGGACATGCGGACGATGGGCGGGTGGCGGTAGCTTACCGCCCGGGCATTGCCGGTAGGTGGCTCCTTCATCCTGGCGGCGGTCTCTCGGGAATGGAGCCGGCCGACCAGTTTGCCTTCTCGAATGAGATAGGTCTTGGTGGCCGGTACCCCTTCGTCGTCGTAACGGTAGCTGCCGCGCAGCCTGGGCATGGCTGCCGAATCAACAATATTGAGATGAGCACCGCCGAACTGCTTGCCCAGGGTCATTATATTGCGCAATTGCGCATTTTCGTAAACAAAATCCGACTCCGAAAGGTGGCCGAAGGCTTCATGGACAAATACCCCGGCCAGCACCGGGTCCAGGACCACCGTGTACTCGCCGCCGGCTACCTGTGGTGCCGAGAGCAGCACGACGGAGCGCCTGGCCATTTCCGCTACCTGCCCGTGCAGGTGCTGTATGGCATTGAAGTCACCCAGGCTGCCCAGGCTCAGCCCAACCTGCTGGACTTCACCATCCCGGGCAGCAATTGCCGCCAGCCTCAGCGCCACATCAGCCCTCTCCTGCTCTATAAAGCTTCCCGCGGAGCTGAGAAAGACCGTCTTTTTATGGCTATCCGTGTAGCCGATGGTTGACGTCTGTATCCCGGCAGTGCGCCCGATGATTTCATTATATTCGTCAAGGAGTTGTTTCTTTTCCGCCAGGGGGATGGTGACCGGGTTCCGTGCTCCCTCCCAGGGAACGGAGTCAACCGTGGCGTTGACCGGCGCCAGCCGGCTTTTCTGGCTGCCGACAAGCCTCGCCTGCTTGATAGCCCGGTCCACTTTGTCGGCCAGCTCCTCGAAGCTGTTAAAGCTGAAGAAGCCCCAGCCGCCCTTTACCAGCGCGCGCACATTGCCACCGACGGCCGTTGTCCGACCGATGGACTCCAGTTCCTGGCCGCGGTAGGTTATATGGCTGGACTGGCTCTCCTCCAGCCGGGCCTCCATATAATCGACGTCGGCTTTCTTCAGTAGCTCCGCCAGTTCACCGCTGGCATACTCAATGCTTGTCATGCTCCGTATCCTTGCTGGGAAACAATGGTACTTCGTGGTGAAGTAAGTTTACCGGAATGGCTGTCCGGTTGTCAACGTAACTCAGCTTTTGGCTACCAGCGGGTGACCCAATTTAATCAATATTTCAATGATTATTCCCCCAAAGGGCTTGTTTTTGGAAAATCAGTTATGGTATACTGACCAACGGCTATCGGACTAGGTGTTTATACCTAACAATTGTAAGCCATAATACCTAACTTAAGCGCGGCAAGGTCATTTTTGTACAGCGAGGGCAGTAGTTGCTGGTAAACTATGGTTATATTGGTCTGTATTTTGTAGTTGCCGTCCTGTTTACTCTTTTTATGGTCCTTCTTCCCGTTGTCCTGAGGTTTCTTAAAATCGTTCCCAATAACCCCAATCCCATCAAGAACTCAACCTTTGAGTGCGGTATGGAGACCTTTGGTAAGACCTGGGTGCAGTTCAACTTCCACTACTACTTCTATGCCTTGGTGTTCCTGGCGCTTGATGTCCTGGTGGTCTTTCTCTATCCGTGGGCGGTCGGTTTCCGGGAACTGGGTGGCGGCGGCTTTATTGTGGTCCTGATTATCATTTTCCTGGCACTTGTCGGTTATGTGTATGCGTGGAGAAAGAAGGTGCTGGAGTGGAAGTAGATAGGCCGGGGAACTACATATATCCGGATATCGAGCTTGACCGGGCTGAGGGGCAGGTGATTGAAGAGCTGAAGTCAAGTAGCCAGCAGGTTATCCCTGACCCCGCCGAGTGGCTGGATGAGGAACTGAATAAAAATATTCTCCTGACCACGGTGGACGCGGTGATCAACTGGGGGCGGCGCTCATCACTCTGGACGGCGATCTGCTTCCCGGCCTGCTGTGCCTTTGAGTTTATTGCTGCCAATGGGCCTCGTTTTGACCTTTCCCGCTTTGGCATGGAAATCCTCCGCGCCTCACCCCGCCAGGCTGACCTGATGATTACCGCCGGCACCCTTACCTGGAAAATGGCGCCCAACGTGCGGCGGATATATAACCAGATGGCGGAGCCAAAGTGGGTAATCGCTATGGGTGCCTGTGCTATCAGTGGCGGTATTTTCCGGTCTTCTTACAGTGTGGTTCCGGGCTATAACCGGATTATCCCGGTGGATGTATATGTGCCCGGTTGCCCCCCGCGTCCCGAAGCACTCATTCATGGCGTACGAATGCTACAGAGAAAGATAGCCATGCGGACAAACATCAGCCTGGAAAGGTTGAAGAAATAATGACACTAGCTATTTCCGGTAAGGATATTGCCCGCCAGCTGGAGGAGAGGTTTCCGGGAAGTGTGGTGGAGTCAAGGCAGGATTGCGTGGTGGTAAATGCCGGTTCTCTGCAGGCAGTGGCTGCCTTTGTTAAAGATACCCCAGAACTGAAGTGTGATTATCTCAACTATGTTACTGCCGTTGATTACTTCCAGTATTTCGAGGTTGTATACCAGTGTACCTCGATAAAGCATAATCATTCCCTGGTAATCAGGGTGAGGTGCCATGACCGTGATAACCCGGTTATCCCCTCGGTCGTGGGGCTATGGCAGGGGGCTGATTTTCAGGAACGAGAAATTTATGACCTGGTGGGTATCAGGTTCGAGGGTCATCCCAATATGAAGCGTATCTTCCTCTGGGAGGGCTTCGATGGATACCCGTTGCGGAAGGACTATCTGTAATGGCGATTGAAACCAGGGAATTTACGCTGAAGACCGAGCCGTTTATGCTCAACTTCGGCCCGGTGCACCCCAGCACTCACGGGGTATACCGGATGCGAACGACCCTGGACGGGGAAGTGGTGCTGGATATTGAGCCCGTGTTCGGCTATCTGCACCGGGGTATTGAGAAGCTTGCCGAGCAGCGGACATTTACCGGTTTTATCCCGCTGACTGACCGCCTCGACTACATTTCTTCGATGAGCAACAACATGGCGTATTGCATGGCGGTGGAGAAGCTGGCGGGGATAACGGTACCGGAGCGCGCCGAGCATATCCGGGTTATTCTGGCGGAATTGCAGCGCATCGCCAATCACCTTATTGCCAACGGCTCATTCCTGAACGACTGCGGAGCCTACTTTACCCCCTTCCTCTATATGTTCCGGGAGAGGGAAAAAATTCTTGACCTGTTTGAAATGGTTTCCGGGCAGCGGCTGACCTATAACTTCATGCGGATAGGTGGCGTCAGCCAGGACTTCCCTGAGGAATTCATGCCGGCGCTGCGTATATTCCTTAACCAGATGCCGCGTTTCATTGATGAGTATGACCGGCTGCTCAAGGAGAACGAGATATTGCTGGCCCGCTCCAGGGGAGTGGGGATTCTGACTCAGAAGGCGGCGGTTAACTGCTCGATAAGCGGTCCCGTGCTCCGTTCCACCGGTTACCAGTGGGATTTACGGAGAGCCGACCCGTATTCCATCTATGACCGCTTTGAGTTCGATATTCCGGTTGGCATTCAGGGTGACTGCTATGACCGCTTCCGGGTGCGGATGGAAGAGATGCGCCAGAGCCTGCGCATCATCGAGCAGGCGGTGAAAGACCTTCCACAGGGAGCGGTGCGGGCTGAGGTGCCGCACCTGGTCCGCCCGCCGGTAGGGGAGGCTTACTCGCATATTGAGTCGCCCAAGGGTGAGCTGGGCTTTTATCTGGTATCCGATGGCTCCATTGCTCCCTATCGCTGTCATGTCCGTCCCACCAGCCTGATAAACCTAACTGCCCTCAGAGAGATGGTGCGCGGCTGGAAGGTAGCTGACCTTATTCTTATCTTCGGTAGTATTGATATTTGCTTGGGTGAGGTTGACCGATAGTGGCACTGGTTGATTTGATGGAAGTAAATACCCGGCTTTATCAGCAGGCGGTTCCGCCGGACTGGCCGGGTGGTTTCTGGTGGCACTGGCTGTTTTTTGCCGTAGTGCTCATTATCTTTATTTTAATCATGGTAATGGCGGTTATCTATATTGAGCGCCGGGCTATGGGGCGCATGCAGTCCCGCCTGGGGCCCAACCGCACAGGTCCGTTCGGTATACTTCAGCCGGTGGCGGATGCCATCAAGGTGCTCCTGAAGGAAAATATCGTGCCCGTGAACGCCGACAAAGTGGTGCACTGGCTGGCACCGGTAATTGCCTTCGTCCCGGCGTTGATGATTTTTGCCGTCGTACCCTTCCAGAACGGGGCGCTGCTGGCTGACCTGAATATCGGAATACTGTACGTGGTAGCCATAAGTTCCGTGTCAACAATAGGGGTTTTCATGGCCGGCTGGGGCTCCAGCAACAAGTATTCGCTCCTTGGCGCCATGCGTAATGTGGCGGCAGTGGTCAGCTATGAAATCCCGCTGGTACTGGCCATTGTCGGCATAGTGCTGTTAACCGGCTCACTGTCAATGAACCAGATTGTGCTGGCCCAGGATATTCCGTTCGTCCTGTTGCAGCCACTGGGTTTCCTGCTGTTCTTCACCGCGGGCTGCGCCGAGATTAACCGTAGCCCCTTTGACCTGATGGAAGCCGACTCTGAGCTCACCGCCGGCTTCCATACCGAGTACTCCGGGATGAAGTTTGCCATGTTCTATCTGGTGGAGTACGCGGAGGCGGTAGCCATTGCGGCGATAATTACCACCCTGTTCCTCAGCGGCTGGAGAGGCCCGGCATTGCCTCCCTGGCTGTGGTTTATTATCAAGGTCATCATTGTCTTTTTCCTCATGGTCTGGACACGGACCACTTTGCCTCGTGTCCGGATAGACCAGTTGATGTCACTTGCCTGGAAGTTCCTTTTGCCGCTGGCGGTGATAAATCTGGTCATTACCGCCATTGAGGTGCTTTTCTTGTCGGCTTTGCCGTGGTTGATAATTATAGTGAATTTTGCGGTGGCGGCAGTGCTGGTGGTGATGTGGTCTAAATTATTCTTTAAGTTAGGATGGGGCAGGCTTGAAGTTTGAGCGTTTTGGACTTGGTATCATCAAGGGTTTGACGGTAACCATCAAGAATAATCTCCGTCACCCGACGGTTGCCCAGTATCCCGAGCAACGGCTGAATACCTCGCGCCGGATACGGGGTAACGAGCTTATCTGGAGTCGGGAGCGGTGCACCGGCTGCGGCACCTGTGCCAAGACCTGCCCGCAGGGTGCTATCGAGATTGTTACCTCGACCAACCTTGCTGAAAATAAGTATGTAGTTGAAATGTACCGGGTTGACACCGGCTACTGCATTCAGTGCGGTCTGTGTGTTGAAGCCTGCCCGTATGACGCCCTGTTTATGGGTTATTCCTATGAGCGGGCGAAGTACCGCCGGGAGGAACTGGTACAGGCGGATGACATGCTACTGGAATCCAAGGAGAGGCCGGCCAGTGGCTACTTTCATCCCGAAATTGCCCAAAAATTGCCCCGGCAGACCCTGCTGGTGGAAAGGATTAACGAGGAAAGATAATGGGACTGGTGGTCGCTTTCTGGATACTGGCGGTGGTGGCGATAATCGCGGCGCTGGCAGTGATTACGCTGCGTAACGTGTTTCATGCCGCTCTGGCACTGGTGTCATGTTTCCTGATGGTGGCCGGGCTGTATATCACCCTCAGTGCCGACTTTCTGGCGGCGGTGCAGATTCTGGTCTACGTGGGGGCAATTTCGGTTATTATTATTCTGGCAATCATGATGACCCGGGACGTGCAGCGTGGCAGCCCTGCCAACAAGCTGCAGTTCCCGGCATTTCTGGTAGTTATCGTATTTCTGGTGGTGGTGGTCTATGCCGTGATGAGGACCCCGTGGCCGGTCACTGGCGGGGCGCCACTGACACCGACCACCGGTCCACTTGCCTTGCAACTGTTTGGAGAAGGCGGCTATATCCTGCCGGTGGAGATTGCCGCCGTGATGATACTGGCCGCCATAATCGGCGCTATTGTAATCGCCAGGGAGAAGTAGCCAATGTCGTTGGGACTGGAACATTATCTGATACTGGCTGGAATTTTATTCTGCATCGGGCTTTATGGAGCGCTGACCAAGCGCAATGCCGTTATTGTCCTGATGTGCCTTGAGCTAATGCTTAACGCGGTCAATATTACCATGGTTGCCTTCTCCCGTTTTGTGGTGCCGGAGTTATTAACCGGACAGATATTCGCCATTTTTATCATGGTGGTAGCCGCCGCTGAAGTGGCGGTAGGACTGGCTATAATACTGGCTATTTACCGGGGCATGACTGATATTGATGTGACCAAGATTAATCTGATGAAGTGGTAAAGGGGCATAGCCCCTTCATCCAGTTAATGTGGGGTGGGGTGGAGCAAAGAGGAGGAAGTAGAGAGCTACGGGGGAAGAAAGGGGGAAAAGACACATGAAGAACTCAGGTGGATTTTTCGGTGTTTTCTGGTTTGCTGGCTGGCTCTTTACGATTGGCTACGCCAACCTGGTATGGTGGAAAATCATACTGGGCATAGTGGTCTGGCCTTTTTATCTGGGTGATGCTGTCCTGGCTGGATAGATCAGGGATCCCGAGGGGGTTGTAAGATAACAAGATGTGGGTAGAAGTTAAAAGAGCCAATAGCCTGGTCATTGCGGAGATGTGGAAGGAGTGCTTTGAAGGCGAGGGTATCCCCACCATTATCCGCCCCATCGCCGGTATGCCGGTAGGGCAGGAGTTGGCGACGTATTCGGTCATGGTGCCGGATGATAAAAAGCATGTGATTGAGGATATATTGAGGAAGCTGTAATGCCGTATCAAGCAATGTGGCTTATATTTTTATTACCACTGTTCTCGTTCATCATAATCTCGTTGTTTTTCCGTCCCTTTATAAACAAGCGGCATTCCGCTATCTCCGGCTATCTTACCATCGCCGCCATCGCCGGTTCCCTGGGGCTGTCGCTCTGGGCGCTGTTCACCGTGATGGCAGCCCCGGGCCATGAGCTGCCGGTCCCGCCAATCGACTGGGTTATTATTGAGAACGGGGCAACCATTCAACTGGGCATCCTCATGGACTCGCTGACGGCGGTAATGGTGGTGGTGGTCAGCACGGTCAGCCTGATGGTGCAGATTTACTCCCTGGGTTACATGGCGCATGATGAGGCGGGTTATCACCGTTACTACGCCTGGATGTCCCTGTTTACCATGTCCATGCTGGGCCTGGTGCTGGCGAATAACCTGCTGTTTATGTTTGTTTTCTGGGAAATGGTCGGCTTGTGTTCTTATCTCCTGATTGGCTTCTGGTTCCACAAGAAATCGGCGGCGGACGCCGCCAAAAAAGCGTTCATCGTTACCCGGCTTGGCGACTTTGGTTTCCTGGCCGGGATATTGCTTATCTTCGCCACTACCGGCACCTTTGATACCGGTGAATTGTACCATCTGGCGGCGGCAGGGGTTCTGGCGGGTACCACGCTTACCTGGGCGGCTATCGGCATCTTCGCCGGAGCGGTGGGCAAGTCTGCCCAGTTTCCGCTCCATGTGTGGCTGCCGGATGCCATGGAGGGCCCCACCCCCGTCAGCGCCCTCATCCATTCCGCCACTATGGTTTCCGCCGGTGTCTTCCTGGTGGCGCGCACCTTCCCGCTGTTTGCCCATTCCATCCAAGCCCTGGCCACGGTAGCGGTTATCGGCGGTTTTACCGCCATCTTTGCCGCCACGATGGGCCTGGTGATGAACGATATCAAGCGGGTGCTGGCGTATTCCACTATCAGCCAGCTGGGCTATATGATGCTGGGACTGGGTGCGGCTGGCATCGCCATCGCCGCCGGTGGCAGCGTGACCGTGGAAGCCGCCAAGGCAGCCACCGCCGTAGGTATCTTCCACCTGTTCAACCATGCCTTCTTCAAGGCGTTGCTCTTCCTGGGTGCGGGCAGTGTCAACCACGCCACGGATACCTTTGACATGCGGCTGATGGGCGGGCTGCGCCGGCCGATGCCGTGGACGTTTATTACCTTTCTCCTCGGCGCCCTGAGCCTGGCTGGTATCTGGCCCCTCTCCGGGTTCTGGAGCAAAGATGAAATAGTGATTATCGCCCTTGCCAATCAGCCGGTGCTGGGGATTCTGGCGATGATAACGGTGTTTATGACCGCCTTCTACATGTTCCGCATCATATTCATGACCTTTACCGGTGAATACCGCGGCGGTGCCGCTGCGGAGAACGGCGGGCACGGTGAAAGCCATCCGCACGAGTCACCCGGGGTAATGGTAGCGCCGATGGTAATACTGGCTATTCTCGCCGTGGTGTCCGGTTTCTGGAATGTGGGCGGCAACTTCGGTGCTCTTATGGGTCACGGCGAAGTCCACAGCTTCGGGGTAGGCTTTATCCACCCGCTCACGCAGACATTGCCGTGGATATCGCTGATACTGGCTGGCCTGGGTATACTGCTGGCATACGCCATGTACCACCGGAAGTGGATTTCTGCGGAGAAAGTGGGCAGCCTGTTCAAGCCGTTGTATACCCTGTTCTACCGGAAGTACTGGTTCGATGAGCTCTATGAAAACGTAATCGTAAAGATTGCGTTACTCAAAGGTCTCTTTGCCGGCTTCCAGTTATTTGATACCAATATTGTCGATGGCACCGTCAATGGTGTTGCCGATGGCGTACGGGCCGGGGGTGGGGTAATCCGCCGGGCGCAGACCGGGCAGCTTCAGCTCTATGGCCTGTTTATTGGAATCGGGGTGGTGGTGATTATTATCTGCGTGTACTTTCTGGGCTGAGTATCGAGGGGAGACAGGATAGTTGGATTTTAACTATTTAACAACGATACTGTTCCTGCCACTGGCGGGGGCGATTATCATTGCCTTTGTCACCAGCCGGAGGGAGCGGGCAATCAAATGGACAGCCGCCATCTTTACGCTGGTGCCCCTGGCATTGTCCATCGCCGTATTTGTCCTGTTCGACCGCTCGCCGGCGGCGGCCGGGGTAATCCAGTTCGAGGAAAAGGTGCTGTGGATTGCGCCGCTGAATGCCTACTACCATCTCGGGGTCGACGGCTTGAGCTGCCCGCTGGTCATGCTGACTGCCTTCCTTGGTTTTCTGGCGGTGCTTATCTCCTGGAAGGTACACGAGAGGCCCCGTGAATACTTTGCCTGGCTGCTGCTCCTGGAAACAAGTATCATCGGGGTATTTACCTCGCTTGACCTGTTGCTGTTCTTCGTCATGTGGGAGATAGAGGTTATCCCGATGTACTTCCTGATATCTATCTGGGGCTCAGGGCGGCGTGATTATTCGGCGATAAAGTACGTAGTGTACACCCTGTTCGGCAGCGCATTCATGCTGGCCGGTATCCTCAGCCTGTACTTTACCACCGGCAGCCTGAGCATGGTGGAGATAGCCAACCGGGGCCTGGGCATGGTGCAGTCGATTATGCCGGCAGCGGCTATCTTCTGGCTGCTGTTAATCGGGTTTGCCGTCAAATTGCCGGTCTTCCCGCTGCACACCTGGTTGCCCGATGCCCATACCGACGCCCCTACCGCGGTCAGTGTTATGCTGGCCGGGGCGCTCATCAAGATGGGTGGCTACGGGATGATCCGGCTCTGCGTCGGCTTCTTCCCTCAGGTAGCCGTGCAGTTTTCCCACCTGCTGGTAATACTGGCGGTTATCGGCGTCGTCTACGGGGCGGCGGTTACCCTGAGGCAGAACGATATCAAGCGGCTGATCGCATACAGCAGTATCAGCCATATGGGCTACGTGCTGCTCGGTATCTTTGCCCTGGGTGAGGTAAGCGTCACCGGCGCCGCGTTGCAGATGTTCAGTCATGGCGTGGTTACCGGTCTTCTCTTTGCCATGGCGGGACTGGTCATCCACAACATTGAAGTGCGGGACCTGCGCCAGCTGGGCGGGTTGGCACGGCAGGTGCCGGTTATAGCGGTGGTCTTCTCCGTCGCCGGTCTGGCGTCGCTGGGACTGCCCACCACCAGCGGCTTCGCTGCTGAGTTCCTTATCTTCATCGGCAGCTATGCCAGCACGGTCTTTGCCGGTATCAAGGTATATACCCTCATCGCCATTATCGGGGTGGTGCTCACTGCCGGCTATATCCTGTGGATGCTGCAAAGAGCTTTCTACGGGACGGTGAAGGAGGAATATAACGGGGTGAAGGACGCCGATGCGCTGGAAAAGGTGTATATGTTTGCGTTGATTGCGGTGATTATGCTGGTTGGTATTTACCCGGCGGTTCTCACCGATGTGATTAAACTGGGTATTGCGCCCATAGTGGGCTTGATAGGTGGATAGGATAGACTAAGTGAGGTCAATAACGGAGGACAAGGAGTAGGTCTTGAATCTGGCACTGTTTATACCGGAACTGGTCCTGGCGGGATTTGCCGTACTGGTAATCGGGCTCGATTTGGTGATGCGGCAGAAGGGACTGCTCTCGTCGGTGAGCCTTTCCGGTCTGGTCATCGCCGGTGGTTTTGCCGTTGCCATGTGGGGTGGTAATTACCCGGCGCTGTTCAATAACATGCTGGCGGTGGATAACTTCGCCCTGTTCTTTAAAATTATCTTTCTGGGGGTTGCCTTCCTGGTTATTCTGGCTTCATCCGATTATGTCGGCAAATTCGCCCGCTTTCAGGGCGAGTATTATGCCCTGGTGCTGCTATCGGCGCTGGGCATGATGCTGATGGCCGCCACCACCAATCTGATTGCCATCTACCTTGCCCTGGAGCTGACCAGTATTTCCCTCTACGCCCTGGTCGGATTTCTCAAGGACCAAAAATCTACCGAAGCCTCGTTGAAATACCTGCTGCTGGGTGCCCTTGCCTCAGCGGTGCTGCTCTACGGTATGGCGCTGGTCTTTGGCTTTACCGGCACCACCCAGCTCGGCGAAATCGCCCAGGCATTACAATCGATGCCGTCGCGGGCGCTGCTGGGCAGCCCGGGGCTGCTCCTCGGCATTGTCCTGCTGATTGCCGGCTTCGGTTTCAAGATTGCCGCCGTTCCCTTCCAGATGTGGGTGCCGGATGTGTACGAGGGAGCCCCCACGCCGATAACCGCCTATCTTTCGGTCGCCAGCAAGGCGGCCGGCTTCGCCGTAGTCCTGCGGGTCTTTTTCTCGGCGTTCGGCGCGCCGGCCTGGTTGAGCGTGAACTGGGGCGTGATTTTTGCGGTGCTGGCGGTTATCAGTATGACCCTGGGTAACGTGGTTGCCATTTCCCAGACAAATATCAAGCGGATGCTCGGGTACTCCAGCATCGCCCAGGCGGGCTATCTGATGGTGGGGCTGGCGGCGGTGGGATTTTCCGCACCGGGCAGCTTTCTGGGGCAGGGCGGAGTGCTCTTCTTCTTAGCCAGCTATGCCCTGACCAACATGGGGGCATTTATCGCCATTATCGCCATTTCCAATAAAGCCAACAGCGACCTGATTGCCGATTATGCCGGTATGGGGCGGCGGGCACCGCTGCTGGCACTGGCGCTGACCTTTTGCCTGATTTCACTGAT
>Ga0180431_10004972_pt1 | contig 16419 bp, 26 predicted proteins | sample SS_ome_11_FD_132459 | JGI IMG/M metagenome (GOLD analysis project Ga0180431, IMG submission 132459) | Hypersaline lake sediment archaeal communities from the Salton Sea, California, USA - SS_1_MS_1 metaG | ecosystem: Environmental > Aquatic > Non-marine Saline and Alkaline > Hypersaline >... | reverse complement strand
AGCCGTGATCTGCGCCTTCGACTGGGCAGACGAAAGAACGTCGCCGATCCTAGCAGTATCCGAAGCCACCATGCCGTACTTGCGCATATTGTCGATGACCACCTCGGATGCTTCAGCCAGTTCCATATTCGATGTGATGGCTGTGTTGAGGACGTGTGGAATCGCAGCAATCGCTTCCTCGGCGGTCAGACCACCAAGAGCAAGCATGTTCATAGCATCCGCAACCTGAGTAGCCGTGAACTGAGTCGTCCGGCCAAGGTCTCGAATCTTCTTCTCCATCTTAGCGAACGTCGCATCGTTCTCGGCTCCGAGCAGACGAGCGTTGGCCCTCACGTCGATGAGTCTCTTTTCAAAGTTCATCGTGATCTTGTTCGCCTTCAAGATCGACGCAGCAAAACCACCAACACCAGCAGCCGCCAACATCCCTCCAGCGACCCGCGTGATGCCACCCATCTGTCGACGAATGTCACGGACTCCTCTGCGGAAGCGGGACGTATCTGCGAAGATGCCAACGAAGGCGCGGGCGATTTCGATCCCCATTATTTCTTCCTCTCCCTCCGCTTGCGAATTCTCTCTCGTCTCTTCCGGCGTCGTTCTCGCCGCTTGGCTCGATCATCCTTCTGTTGTTCACCCTTCGCCAGTCTGCTTGCCAGCGATTCGCCTCCAAACTTCAGGGTGATCGGTGTTCCATCCGCCGATCTTGCTTTGACCCCTTCGGCGTCTCCTAGTGCCATGACCTCAGCTGGTGCCTTCTTCGCCTGGAATCCATCCGACCGAAGGTTCTCCAGTTTCGTCAGCAGGAAGTAGATCTGATCGATCGTCATATCGCCTACTTGACCAGGGGTCAGGCAGACTTGTCCTCTCGCCTTGCTGTCGATGACGTTCGGACTCTCGCAAACCAGTCTGATCATCCTCGGAGAAACCCCGAAGAGCAACCCGCAACACCTTATGTCTCCGCCGTCGGACTTCTCGTTTCCGACGGCCTTCATCCATTTCCCAATGATGGCTGAGAAAGATTCTCAACCTGCCGGGACACCTCGGTCATCTTCGTCTGATTCTCGACCATCTCGTTGTAGATGTCTTCGCGCGTGACGCCGCTCTGCTTGAACGCCTGATAGGAAATCTCGACCATCCCTTCGACAGTGCCAGTCGTCCACCAGGCGTCGTACGGAACCTTCATCATCCGAACCCGCTGACCCGTCAATCTCTTGTAGTCATCCGGGGATATCATCTCTCGATCGAGGGCACCAGCCACCAGGCGCCGACAGCGCATGTCATTCTGAACAATATCATCATCGGCCCTAAACAAATGCTGAACGTGCTCTCGAAGCTTGTCAGTCAGGTCGATCAAGCTCGGTTCATAGACTGACTTCGTCGGCAAGTCACTGACATCCCATCTGGCCACCGTCCTCGCCTCGGCAATCATCAACTCCTGGCTATTGTCGAGGAACTTAACACCAGCTGCGAAATCTTTCAGGTAGTTCTCCTTGTACATCTCGACACACTTGCGCTGCACCTGTGTCAACTCTCGAATGGAAAGTGGGCGTGGGGTGCACTCCTTACCGGCGATCAACACAGCGGTCGTACCTTCGGCCCCAACGGCTCGTGCTACATCTTCTGACATCGTTCAATCTCCAGAGGTTCGTTCTTCTTTACTCAACTTGGCTGCGACCGATCCGCCTTCGCTTCGGTTAGAGATGAAACCCATAGCGTGGGCCACCGAAGGAGGCATAGAGGCGGACTTGTCTCGCGCTTTCACGCATTCGTCACAACCGCAAAGGTCGAGCAGGTGATACTCGACCTCGTTCACCTGATTCACTCTCATCGTTTCTCTCCCGTTGCAAATTAGGCCCCTAGGACGGCGAGAAACGGCATTGACCGTCCTAGGGGGAAGGATTCATCAGGAGGGCAAAGTGCGCGTAGTCGCGCCGCTCTGACCCGGATAGTAATAGATACCGTCGGCACCCCAACCGGCAGTCCAACCGATCACCTCTTCAGTGTCGACATTAACCGTCAGGTTGAAATCGTCACAGAGCGATCGCGGGAAATCCCAGTACAGGGCAGCGTTCATCCATAGGACGCTGATCGCCACGTCGCCAGGCTGGAACAGATCCCAGACCTCGTTCGTGGTGTCATACTTTCCCTCGGAGGTGAAGGTGGCATCCCTTCGTCCAGCCGCCCGCGCGGTGTAACCGTCGCAGTCGGAATCGCCCCACTCGGATTTGGTCGCCAGGGTCGGGTTGACCTGCCACTGAGTGATACGAGCCACTCGGGTGCTGCCAACCACGTGTTCCCCGTTCCGACCGGTAACAGTGTTCAACGAACTCATGATTTTCTCCTATCGGTTGGCCATCAACTTTGGCTCGAAAGACTCGAAGACGACTCGCTGGATAGCGACGAAGACGAGGACGATTGACTCGAACTCGAAGCTGACAGCGATGAACTGGATGCGGACAGTGACGAAGACGAACTGGAATCGCTCGACGAACTCGAAGACTCCCCGTCGTCGTTCCGCGCGAAAATGTGAATCGAATAAGTGACAGCAGCATTCAGGGCCTTGACGGTGATTCGGCTGTTCCCGTCCGACGGGACATCGTAGCCCACCTCACCGAAACCCGCCTTGACGAGACATCCCTGAGCGCTGATCTCTCCGCCATTGGCATTCGTGTGTGACCCAATCGGTGTCCACCCTTCCGACGACGATGGAGTCACCTCCAGGGTTCCAGTGGAACTGACGGAGTTCTCGTTGATGATCGCGATGGCCGCGATCTCTTCGTAGGCCACCGTCTGACCCAAGGCATCTCGACCGGCTCCACCTCCGATGTCGATCCCGACCATGTCGTACAGGTCAAAGATCTCTTGATCATCGGCTGCCAGCACTCGGCTCTTCGACTCCCAGACTCGATTGATCTGACCCGCCCCGAAACCGCTCGTGAGAGTCGGCTTGTGATTCAAAGACGGTTGAGAAACCTGAGTCGTGCTCCCGTCCGTAAGGACGTTCTGCAACGAGCCGGTCATGCGAAGCTGAAACACCGGATTCGAAACTTGAAGCACCATCGTTATCTCCTTAGATCGCTACCGGAACATCGAGCCGGTACACATATTCGATTATTCGTTCGTATTCGTTGTTGCCCTCGACGAAGCCATAGTCATTGTCGTACATGACCGTAAGAACTTCACCGTTGTCCAGGGTCAAGGTCGCCGGACTATCTGTCGGGTGACCTCCGTAAACCTTCATCAACTCGTTCGCCAAATGGTTTGCCAACTTCTTAGCCGGCCAGAGCGTTCCATCGTACGTGGTCTGTTTCGCATGAATCGAAAACCTGAAACGTACATCCCTGATCTCTTGCATCTTGCTGTTCCCGGCTCCTCGCATCCTCGCCACGATGAACGTAGCACCTTCCGGGTAGTCCATAACGCAGTACGGCCAAGGTTGTTTCGGCGACGCCCTCTCTCCACAGAGGACCCGGAATTGAGTCGAATCCCGACTCGAATCCCAGAACTGCTTGAACAAGGTGTTGAGCGACGATGCATTCCAGGCGGTTACGATCGCCTTTTCGAGGTCTGCATTTCCGCTCATAACAATCTCTTGCCGGTTATGATCTTCTTGATCATCGGTTTCTGTTCGATCAGTGTCCTCAAGAGGAATGATCTATCCATCGTCGTCTCAAGTATCAATCCATAATCCTCAGGCGTCGACACCGTCCCATGAACCTGATCGCCCGACCCTCTCACTTCTGCGAAGATCGAACGAGCGAGGTTGTACGTTTCCGCCCTTGGAAACTCTCCACGCTTCGACCGTCCACTAACTTTTCTACCACCCCTCGGTCCGGTCGTAACCGTGACTGGCTTGCTTATGTTCTTCACCACCTCGGTCTTGAGGTGAGTCGTGGCCAAGGTCACCCTAGCCCGCAGGGACTTGTTCAGCTTCGCCATGTATCGCGAGATGAACCATTCCCAACGGACTTGAGTGCTTGTTCCGGCCACATCATCTGATCCTGTTCAAGGAGTCGATCCATTCCGGCATATCCTCTTCGAACTTCGGCTGGTTGTACTGGCCTCGGTTCGACGGATTCTGCAGGTACTTCCCGTCCATCGCGTTGACGTCTTCGAGCTCTGGCAGAATCCCCTCGACACACTTCATGGCTCCGTCACCGACGAAGGTCAAGACCTCGCGAACGAGCGTCTTCATGCGGTGTTTATCGAGCGTACCAAACTTCGACTGGGCAGGCCGGAGTTTCATTCCGGTCTTGACCCCGTGCGCACTGTGAATGGCAGCCTGGATCTGTTCGAGCTTTTCTTCATCCTCGGCGAGAGGGTCAGTGATCTCGTATTTCAGTTCGACCGGATCGATGTGGAGCGTCATGCCAGGAATGTTCGCCGGCAATCCCTCGATCAGCTTGGCCGATGTCGGGCGCTCTTCTTGTTCTCCGGTTTTCTTATTCCGTGCGAACACCGACTTGTTGTGCTTGATCTGAGAGCGCATTCGGCTACCCTCAAGACACGCCAACACGAGGTCAGCATTTCGCGGATGGTCGGCCATCACAGTGAATGGCATGACGGTCTTCGTTTGTTTCTTTTCGACTTGCGTTACCATAGTTCTTCTTTCGTTCTTCTGATCGTTCTTCTAAGTTTGATTCCACCAGCTCACCCGCCGAAGAACGAAAACGGGTGAGCTGGCGTTGCAACGGAGTATCGTAGCCCGCCACCCGAGCCCTCGCGAGAGGGCCCGGACTTTGGCGGCTAAAACCGGGGCCAGCCCGGTGGGTTATCAGGCAGCTGCCGTGGTCGTGAGCGAAGCGCAAGCGGTTCGTTCAAGTTGGCCGCCGTAGCGAGCCATGACCACGATGAGCATTTCATTGTTCCGGATCAGCGTGTCACCCTCGGTGCTCGTCCGAACGGTGAAACCCTTCCGGCGGTACATTCTGTACCGGCCCAAGATCGCATAGAACACCTGCTGATTCGTCAGGGTGTCGTTGATCTTGTAGGCGCGCTGCATCATAGCGTAACCATCGTAGTTGGTGTCGCCATTCATGCCGAAGACTCGACGAGTGTCCGAACCACCGACCGGGAGACCGATCGCACGGCTGTAGCTCGTTTCGTTTCCGCAGAACACCGCCGTCTTACCGACGGGACCCTTGTGCTCGGCCTTGCCAACGCCGAATCGGAGAGATTCGTAGTTGCTCAGGCTGGTTGCACCACCGAAGGCGACAGCAGTCGCGCCACTGTTCATGATACCTTCCGGCTGGGTCGTACCATTACCGACCGCGATGACGTCGTCGAGATCCTCGAGCAACTTCTCGCCGTACTGCTTGGTGATGATCGAGCCGAAGTCAATCGGCGTATCCGAGACGAAGTCCAGGCCGATCTGGACAGCGCCTTCCCAGCGGTACACGGTCGTGTCGAAGGCACTGACATAGGATGCAGTGTTGAACAGGCTGATCGCCGTGTCGTCCACACCACCCCACGAGCCAGTCACCTGGCCGACTTCCACGCCTTCGATCCGGCGACCACGAGCCAGCGGAACTTCGTTGACGAGGGGGTACAGTTCACCGAAGAGAAGCGGGGTCGAGATGACCATGTCGTCGAAGACGATCGGGGCAGCTTCAAGACCACCAGAGACGACGTCGTCGATGAGCGCCTTGACGCCTCGACCAGTTTCACTCTGGTAACCCTTCGTGACAAAATCCTTCTTGTCGGTCGAGTTGTCCCAGTCGCACTTCTCGGATGCGAGGGTAGTGAGAAGCGACTTCTCGTGGTCGGTCATGATCTCCCAGGCTTGCTTGGCATTGCCAGCCAGCTTCGGAGTCTGACAGTACAGCTGGAACTTGGCCCATGCACCTGCCATCGCCTTGTCGGCGTCGGAAGGGTTGTCCAGTTCGCGACCACGAAGGGTGCAGCGCTCGCCGGCGAAGCGGTGAGGCGTATCCTTCCGGGTGCGATCCGGATAGTGCATGGCCGACTTGGTCGAGTCGTAGCTTTCGATCGCGTCCTTGACGCGAGGTTCGCCTGGCTCGGTCGGAGTTCCGCCCATCTTGGAGATGGCCTGAGTCGTCTTGCTGGCACCAACCGTCTCGACTTCCTTCGTCTCGGTTTCGGCGTGCTTGGGTTCCTCGACTTCCTCTTCGACTTCCTGCTTCGGAGCCAGATTGCCGACAGCATCGATGAGAGTGTCGAACTTGGCTTCCAAGGCTTCGAACCGCTTGTCCACGGCCGATGCGGCTTCGTCATCCTCTTCGGTCGTCAGTTCGATGAGCTTGTCGTTTGTCAGGTCGCCCGATACGATCGCTTCGGCGGCGGCCTTCTTGTAGGCATCGTCGTCGGCTCCGGCTTCAACCAGACCCTTCGATTCGAGCCACTTCTTCAGCGCTTTGGTGAGTTTCATCTTTACCTCTTTTGTAAATCACCTAGCATATAAGACCGCCGCGAACGTCACGGCGCGTCGGTTCAACCCAAAAAGGGTCGATACTGATTCGTCTTCTCGGTCCTCTCGTCGATTGTCTTGAGGGCACCAAGTTGATCGGATAGTGCTTGTCGTTCGTCCCTGGTAGCCTTGGCCAGGATCAAGGTCATCGCATCCTTGACAGTGAACTCTTTCTCTTCGTGCTCCTCAATGAACTCGTCGAGGTTCACATTCCCAGCATAACAGTCTGCGATGAACTTCAAGGCGCGTTCCCGCTGATCCCAGTCGAAGAACAGTCCATCCTGGATCTGATCGGCGAGAATCTCACCGGCCAGGTTGAACGTGTCCTTGCAATCGGTTCCCTGGCGAACATCGATCAGTTCGTCCAAGGTCATCTCCTTGAGGTCCACAAGATCCTCGGTCACTTCCTTGTCTTCGGTCCCGTCCTGGTTGTCTTCCCCGGGATCGCCATCGGTTTCTTTTGGTGTGCCGGTCTCGTCTCCTTCTCCTCCATCCGCTTGTTTTCCTGGTTCTTGTCCGGCAGGTTCGACTGTTTCATCGACATCTTCGTTCTCCTCGCTCTTTTCCATGGTGATGCCGCTCACCTGAACGGCCATGTTCTCTCGGATCTGCTTGCCCATCTCTTTCATAATCGGGCTCGTCAACTTGCCACCTTCGACCAGTGACAGGATAGCTTCTGGTTCCGCATCGACGTTCGAAGGAACCGACACCGCCGACTCCTCCATCATCTCGTAACGCTTGACCTTGTAGCCAACCGTGTACTTATAGCCATCCCTCTCCTCCGTGATCGGCTCCCAATCGAGTGCTCGGAACCCATGAGAGAACCGAAGCATATCATTGTCGAACATGACGGCCGCATCATGGGCTGTCTGGTTAACATCGACGATCGCAGTCCATAGTTTGATTCGCTTTCCGTTCCGGTTTGCCACTGCCAACATCTTCCCGATCGGCATCGCCGGGATGTGCTGCCACAGCAGCGGCATCTTCGGATCGAGCTCTGCTCCGTTCGGAACAAGGATGTCCTGATCTCTGTCAGTACGATCCGAAGTGATCGTATTCCGCATGATCATCAGGGTATTCTTCGGAATCGCCACATCTTCCAGGGCAGCCGGGAGACGGCTCAGCGTCGTGAGCTTCTCGTCGATTCCAAGATCCTCATTGGAATAGACCAACTGTTCAGATGCCTTCTGGAGGATGTCATGAAAGGACGTTTGTCCCTTGGCGAAATGCCGATAGCAGGAGTCGATACCGATGGCATCGGCCACACCCTGCACGTGCTTGTCCGCGGTCAGGATACCATAACCAAACGCAGTTTGCTTCTGGCCTCTCGACCGAATTTCGTCAAGCAATTTTTTCATGTCTGTCTCCAGATCAAGATCGTTGTAATGGATTACCCCGCCACCAGATGACGCCACCAACGTTCGCCGCGCCACCAACCCGGATGTTCAGTCCCTTTTCAAATGTGCATCGCACCCATTGAGACTGGTCACTTGGCATCACGAATCCACCATTGGCAGCGATGATGAACGGCCCAGCGAGCTCGACGCCATCCTCATCCTCGAAAACGATCGTCGTGTTGGCATCGGTCGTGAGTAGACACCTCATGACCTCGATCTCATATTCACTCTGAGCAGCCAGCGCTACGATCAGGCCAGCGCCATCGACTCGCAGCTGCTGTTGATGTGTCATTCGGTCTGCCACGGTTCACCTCAGGAATTGATTCGAGCGAAGGCCGTCGCGTCGATCATGATGACCTGACGAATCGCCTTCTTATGTTTCGGTTCGATCGAGTCCATCCAAGCGAGCAGCGACCCAAGCTTGATCTGGTCGGACCCTTCCGGCATCTTCTTCCTGGCGCGACTTTCATCTCGCTCACGACCGAGACGCTCAAGTGTCGCGACACTCTTTGTCAGGATGAACTGAGCACGCTCGTCGTCACCCTTCTTAATCGCACGAATGATGTTGTTCAATTGCTCTGGTAGGAGCGCCTTATTCGGTTCTTTGTCTTGAGGCATCTTGTTCTCCAATAAAACCTTTCCATCGTCATCCAGCTTGACGGAATCCGGACCCGAGTATCGCTCTCGGTCGTGATGATTCCGCCAAGCTGCGACGATCTTGTTCATGCAGTATTAGCCTTCGCCCATACTCGACCAACTGGAACTCGAAACGCTCGAAGACGAGCTTGACGAATTGCTGGAAGTCGAAATCGACGAACTGGAGACGCTGGACGAGCTGCTCGAACTCGACTGGCTGGACCAGCTGGAACTCGACTGACTCGAACTGCTGGACGACTGACTCGAACTCGAAGCCGACAGCGACGAGCTCGACGGCGACGACTGACTCGATACGCTTGACTCCGAAGACGAGCTTTCCGAGCTGGCCGAAGACGAACTGTTCGATGACGAACTAGACGAACTCGAACTCGAAGTGCCTTCGCTAGACGAAGACGAATCGCTCGAAGCAGAACTGACAGACGAGACGCTCGAAGCAGAGCTCGAACTGTCGGAACTCGAACTGGAACTGGACGAACTCGAAAGATCCTCCATGGAGAGAATCCGAAGTCGAGGATTATCCGAATGTGCCACCTTACCAGGGAACACCCGATCGGCCGTGTTGAAGAACAACTGATCGGCGTCGGAAACTTCGCCACTATTCAGGGTATCGACAAGCGATGCCCTCCAGATGGTGTTATCTGGAAGGGCAACCGTAACTGATTCGGCATTGCCAGCAAGCGCGCTCGTCGACTGAGCAGCCAGCGGAAGCGTGTCGTCGCCAGCGCGAACATCACGAGTAATGGTCAGCGTTCGACCAGAAAGACCAACAGCTTGACCCAAACCAAAAGTCACATTCTTCATTGTTCACTCCAAACAAAAAGCCACGATGGACACAAAACCTGCGTTGGTTTCGCACCCGTCGTGGCTCCCGAAGTCGCTGAGACGTTAGCGTTATCAGTTTGGAATTATATCAGAATGATCATCTCAGAAAAGGGTGTGTACGAGAATTATTGAGAATTTGGAGTTTCAAGCTTATCTTTCGACACTCGGCAATGAACGAGTTTTCGCTTCTGACCTTTCACCTCAAGCCGAAGGGTGAACATGCACCCAGAGAACATCAGCTCGTTGAACAGGTCATCAAACTCCTTCCAACTCTTCATGTACAGAGTGAGCGCCTCGTCGTCATCCTTCAAAACCCCATATTTGGGCTTATCGACAGGTTGCTGCTCATTTGGCATCCGGAAACTCCAAGTCAAATTCCAAGATCGGAATGAAGAACACCCTCAGTTCGCATCCGGCAAACTTCTTCAACGAGCGCCTCATCTTCCTCTTCCAATCGTCATCCACCTTGCAATGCGTGCGTACGATCACTCGATCACCCGGTTGAAATTCAAGCCGGCGACATTGAACGTCAGCTATCCCTTGTTTTGCCTTACCGATCAGATTCATCGCTCTTGCCAGTTCCACTCTTGAACCGGCTGCCCTCTCAGTTCTGAGTTCATGACGAGAGTCCACTGAGCGACATGCTCAAGTGCTTTGAGCTCGTTCGAGGTATGAAAGAATTGAGCTTTCTTGTGGCGCATCCTCATGGTTCTCCACAGGAACATCGCCTGATTCAGCTCTGGTGGTGGCGCCAACTCTTCGTGCCTGATGGCCAACCAGTCGTTCAACAGCCTGACGAACCTCTGCTCGACGGCCATGCAAAGCTGAACAACATCGTCGGCACTCTTCAGAAACTTTCCCATCGTTCTTCTCCCAGGAGCCGTTTCCTGGGCCTCAAAGCATCGATCAGGTGTCCTTACCCTCTGAACCTCCCGAAACCTCTCCCTCGCCATCCTCTGGCTTCTCCTCGTCATCTTCCTCGACGACAGGTTCCGGCTCCTCGACTACAATCTGTTCCCCGACGATGTTCAGCGCATCTTCGACCTCGATCTCAAGGAACAAGGCCAACGACGCCGCTGCTGCCGCAGGGGTGATCTCGCCTCTACCGACAGCCTGTTGCATCGAGACGACACCAGAAAGGCCGCCGACAGACTCCAGCAGTTTGCTCCGCTTCTCTTTCACTTCATCCATCGGCCCATATCCAAGGCGAGCTCGATATTCGTCAGTCGTCAGGTCACCGTTCTTTCTCCCTTCGATGACCATCTTCGTCTCGTGACTCGGGTCCCTGGCTTCGCACTTCTCCCACCAGACGACCTTGTTCGACCCGTCGACAAGATTGACGAAGTTCGTGATGACGCACCCGATCAGGTCAATGTACGTATTGACCCTCTTGTAGAATCGCTCCATCACGTTGTACGACTGACTGTAACTGCCAGGGATCGATTCGCCCAAGATGAACGGATGCACACAGAAGGCTGACAGGATCGCAGCCTTGACAGACTCCTCCGATTTCTCCCAACCCATCTCGGTCGAATTCATGGACAACGGTTCGATATTCTCGATGAGCCCATCGACGATGGCAGGGTTGCCAAAGTTCGCAACACCAGCACTGACTCGCTTAATCGCAGAGTACACCTGGCGACGTTGAGCCCCACTTAGGGTCGGGCGCAGTTGCTGGTCACCGAACGGTCGCTTTCCGACTGTCACCACACAGGACGGGAACACACCATTCGAGAAGAACATCTCGCGGCTCGTCCAGATGTGATCATCCGCGCGGATCGCATTCATCTGACTGGCGGCAGGAGCCAAGGCGGCAAGCGGATCGGATGGGTTCGGAAGATAAGCAAACGCCACCTGGTCGGCATCGTAGAACACCGGTTCTGCGGCTGGTTTCTTCGGATTCTGCATCTGGAATCGACTGAACTTCCCGTTCTCGTCGTTCCCACAAGGAGTGATCCACGTCGTCGGAACCGCAAACAGTTCCTCCCTACCTCCATCGGCGTTATCTCGAATGATGTAACACCATCCGGTGAGACAAAGGTTAGCGATCAGCATGTACGTGAACTGCCACCTATCCTGAATCGGGTTCGGCCTCTCCAAAACCTCCATCCACGGATCGTTCGGCAACAGCTCGACATCCTGCTGGACCGCCTTCTGGCGCATCGAATCCTGCAGCTTATGATACGGTATCCTCGCCTTCGTCGCCTTCTCAGGACCGCCATCGTCTCGGTCGGCATAATAACCGACACAGACCGGCTGACTGGCACCCTCTGAGGCGATCGCGTTCACAGCAGCGTACACCGTCCCTTGGAACAGGGCATATCGCTCCTTGTATCGCGCTTGCGCTGTCAGAGAATCCATCCCAAAGTCGGCACCCATCGACAGACCACCAAAGGCCGCCTTGAACCTCTTGGCGTCATCTCTCGCAGCATTCACGACCGCCTTGGAACGGTCACGAGCTTTCTTAAACGGATCACTCATCGGTCTCTATGGCTTTCTGTTCTTCTAGCCACTCATCTAGCAGGATCAGTGCGATCACGCTATACACACATCGATCCGAAAAGCTGTCTCGCAGCGATTCGTTCGCCATCACGACTTCCTGCCCCTTGATAATCTTCTTGATTGCCCCCTTGATTCGGTTTCGCTTATCGTCCAGTCGAATCTGGACACCGATCCAAGTCGGGATATCGTACTCCTGAGCGGTCCTGACGTTCTGCAGCGGGTCCTCCTTCGACGCATAATCGTGCGACTTCCTATTGTGAACCTCGATCATCTCGAGCAACACATTCAGAAACTTCTCGTTGCCGCATTCGCCAAGCGCCTTCTCCCACCGCTTCGTATCATAACTCATTCACCTACTCCATTGCATTCCGGCGTGTGACCACTTTCCAAAAAGGCCACTCGCGCTTCAAGTTCTTCTACGTTAATCTTCTTGACGTGCCCATCAGCTTCGGCCCCTATCCAAGACTCGATCCACATTGAAACCTTGACACCGCTCAGACTACCAGAGATCGTCCCTACAACATAGGGGACAAACAGGATGAACGTCATATCTGCCCGTACCAACTCTCGGAACGTGAGGAACCAGATACCATTGCTGAAAAACGCAGCGATCAAGTGGTACGTCATGTTGTTCCGATTTCTACTTCGGCTCACGACAGAAAACGAGATATTCTGAACAAAAGCCAAGCACAGTATCGTAAGCACTCCCCAAAGTTCATCCGTCATCTTACTCTCCCATAGGTCGTCCTGTATACGAATCAATATTTACCTGGACACGAGCCAGCGGCCCCTCATCCTTGTCCCACACGAAACCGGTTGCTCCCCTCGGTTGCCAATTGAATGTCTTGATTTTGTGCCATTCGTTCGCTGGTGTCAGGCCAGTCAAAAATTCAACCCCGACACCCTGTTCGGTCATAATCACCGGTCGACCAGATCCCTTACGATGTTGGTCGCCTAGATGCCACTCGCAATACCTTGCATCCTGCCAACCATTGATTCTTGTCTCGTTTGCCATCAGGGCAGCGAGCCGTTCCAACTTCTTCGAGTGACCATGATCCAACCCTACCAGATTGACACCCCACTGCCAGAATTTATACGGACTTGGATTTACTTCGACTTCGACGTTCTCGTCGTTGTGATAGTAGGCCCATAGTACCCAACCAAGAGAGAACGAAGTCTGACGATCATGATTTCCGCTGATCTCGACGATTCGTAGCTTCTTCCCTACCTTCTTCAGCGCCTCTGCCATTCCAACAGCCAGCTTGACGCCACGTTCGAATGTCGTGTGCCAAGATTCCTGTTCCGGCTGCGGCGTACCGCCTGTCGTAGTATGCCAGATGTTATCCGAATGAAGGAAGTCATTACCAAACGGCCACAGAATCTCATCGAACGGTCCATACGGCTTCGCCCTATCGACAAGCTCATCGACAGCCCACAGACAGAACTCTTCGCATTCGTCAAGATCCCAAGCAGCATCCGAATTCGGCTTGAAACATCTCAACCCAAGATGTGGGTCCATGATGTCTATCTCTAATGCCCTACTGTATTCGGTATCCTCCCACTCTTCGACGACCAGCTGTGGATAATAGAACGAATTGTCTTTCATCTCCTGAATCAGTTGTTCAACGACCTTAACTTCTGGTTCCTTTCTTTTGAACCAGATTTTCACCTGCCAAAGTTCGGTCGCAGCCAGCGTCTTTCCTGGAGCGTCCGGCCTTTCAATCTTAGCGACGCAATCCCACTTGTTCGCCAACCAGCGATCAACCTCCCATTCGTCAAGATCGGCTTCGCATGTGGCAAGGGCACCTTCGAGCGTCCGCACGGTATCGGAGCGCATCGTCAGCGTCATCCCGTTTTTCGTTCCTTCGGTGAATTGACCCTTCTGTTTATCACGTTCAGCTTGGACCTTATCGGCCAATTTGCTCTTCAGGGACATCTTTCAACCTTTTACTTATGTAATTGTATATGGTCGTATGGCCCATGACTTTCAGGCCCTCTTCTTTCATCCATGAACGCACCTCTTCAAGTGACCCACGAATACTGATCTCAGGGTGACTTTTCAAGAACTCGATCAGTTCATCGAGTTGCTTCTTCTGCCTCTTATTGAGATTTTTATACCAAGCACTACCCCTCTGTGTGCTATAACGCTGAACACTCTTCGCTCGCTCGACCAGTGACTTTGCCATGTCATTCTTCCTTTGTAATCCTAGGGTCCATTGCAACCTGGCGCCTGACCTGAACCGCGGTGTCTGCGTCGTACCGTTGCAACGCCAACTCATTGGCCGCGGTCAGGACAGGGATCGCCGTTTCTTTCAGGATGATCAATTCGCGATTCAACGACTCTACGACGTGCCTATGATCATCGAGTGATCTGTTCGCATCGTCCATATCATTAATCGCTTGGTCGTAAGCCGCATCGACCTTCAACTTGAGTCCACGCAACTGCTTAACCCGTCGTTTCAGCAAGGCAGCGTTCTTCTCCATCCTCTCGATGAGGCGGTCCGCCTTTGCTTGAGCAACAGTCATCCTGAGACGTCCAAACCATCGCCACAAAAACATCATCGTTCTTCTTTCATTCTTCTCGAAGAATATTCAATCGAGCCGCCTCGATCTGCTCTGGGCTATTCGGCACGACGACATTGCCATCGTTATCCTGAGCTTGTTCTTCGATTTCATCATCCTCAGGTGGAGCACCTTCGTCGAATTCAGATGCGATCATCAGAGGAATCGGGTCGGCTGGAATCTCCTTGGCATCGACCAACCTATGTCGCTCTTTCGCAAGGCTGTCTGCGAACAATCCAATCGCCTTATCAAAATTAACGATCTTGAACTTGTGAGTCGTTCTCTCAAGGAATATCTTGTCGCCTTCCTGGCGAAACAACGCAACCATCCAACCTTCACTTTCGCGACTCTTCTCAAAGTCACTAACAACTCTCTCCGCTGCTAATTTGTCGCTCATCGTTCTTCTCAGTTAGGGTCCATGATACCTGGCAGGCAAGCCAGGTTGTGCTTTTTACACAGTTCTTCGATCTTCTTTTTCATATTCTCTGCATCCTTCGACGCCGGGCAATCACCTTCACACTGATAGTCGACGCCACAATCAAAGGCAAACTCAATCGACCCTTGCCCTTCATCCTGGAACCACAAGATACAACCGGCATTGAACACGACTCGAACCTTCGCAGCATCCTTGATCGCTCCACCTTGATCTCCAACGATATGTTTCGTAATCGAAACCCACACCGACTTGTTGAACACGACCGTCCCAGGATTTTCGATGTTCTTCTCGAAGTCGCCAATATCATTACAATTGATGCGCATCAGGGTTGATCTCCGGTCTTGTATTCGATCAGAACCCTGAACAGAATCGAAAGACCAGCAGTAGCGTCAGGTTGAGCTCGGCTGATCACTTCCCAACGAACAGGGTCGATCGCGGTGCCATCAGGCAACTTACCAGTCACAAGCACTTCGTCTTGTTCGCACAGTTCAGGGTCAGAAGTAAAGTACAATCTCGCCCGCATTCGCATATGGTCCTTGTCGTACTCCCAATCGACTTGTCGATCCTTGTCCCACTGCTGCCAACAAGGTCGATCCGTAAACAGAGTCGTCTCTGTATTAGAGGCACCACCATATTCGTCGCTCGTAGTCACTCGGCGATATGCAGTGCACGTGTGCGGAAGATTGTCAAGAATGGACATATTGCTTATATTATACTGTCTATGTAATCATTGACGTCGTATTGTGGCTCCCACCCTAGCAACCTCATGTCAGTAAGGTCAGCCAGAGTCGATTCAGATTCACCAGGAGGTCGAGGAATCATCATGATCTTATTGTAATCCTGTTCAACCAACCTACCTGCGAGCTCGATGATCGAATGATTCTTTCCGCTTCCAATCGAATACTTGTACCCGTCTGTTCTACCCTTCTCGGCAATGGCAGCAAGCCCAGAGACGATATCATACACGTGAGTAAAATCGCGCCTCTGTGTTCCACTTCCAGTCACCGTCAACGGTTGGTCTCTTTCAAGTTGATCCTCCCATATTCCGATCACAGTGGCATACTTACCTGTCCTCACCTGTCGAGGACCGTACACATTGTAGAACCTGGCCACTGCAGTCGACAACCCAAACGCTCGACTCCAGGCAGAACAGAGCATCTCGCCCTGCCTCTTCGTCGTCGCATACACGTTCTTCGCAACGTCATCATCGGCAGTGCTGCTACCTGCGTAGATTACTCTCGCACCACACTCCCTAGCAACCTCAAGCACTGCTGCCGTACCATGAACGTTCGTCCTCACATGCAACATCGGTTCTCGAAAACTCGGTTGAATCCTCGCCTCGGCTGCAAGGTGATAGATCGTATCGTAGCTTCCATACCAGTTCGCAACGTGATTGACGTCAGTGCAGATAGCTAGATTTACAGGAATGTCAGCCTTCGTCCACTCCGACTCCGGCTTCTTGTCGATCCCGACGACATAATGACCATCCTTGCGCAACAACGTCACGAGATGACTACCTATGAAACCTCCAGCGCCAGTCACAGCAACATTCACATCAACCTCCGCTGAACGCATATCCATAGTTCACGAAATTCTGCAGCAACCACTGACTCTCCTCT
>Ga0180431_10004962_pt1 | contig 16445 bp, 16 predicted proteins | sample SS_ome_11_FD_132459 | JGI IMG/M metagenome (GOLD analysis project Ga0180431, IMG submission 132459) | Hypersaline lake sediment archaeal communities from the Salton Sea, California, USA - SS_1_MS_1 metaG | ecosystem: Environmental > Aquatic > Non-marine Saline and Alkaline > Hypersaline >... | reverse complement strand
GGCCAAGATCTTCCCTCGGGCCTGCCGGTCGCTGCCCTCGTACTTTGGCTGCTTTCGCGCACTCAATACCGCTGTTGGGAACCCAGCCTTGCGCCACGCGCAGCGATGTTGAAGCGGACAGGCGTCGCAGTCGGGGTCGCGTTTGGTGCACACCAGTGCCCCGAGTTCCATGCTCGCCGCTGCCCAGCAGGCCGGATCATCGGCTACCTGCGCCAGTCCCTCGGCAAGCGCCCGCTCGACCGCGGTCAGGTGTGCAGTCGGCTCGGCAACTCCATTCCAGGCCCGTGCGATCACCCGCCGCACGTTCACGTCCAACACCACCGAGGGCAACCCGAAGGCGAAAGCCCGAATCGCTGCCGCGGTGTAATCGCCCACGCCAGGCAGGGCGCGCAACTCGGCTTCGTCGCTCGGCACTTGGCCACCGTGGCGCTCGGTGATCGCCACGGCAGCGCCATGCAACCGGATCGCGCGGCGCGGATATCCCAACCGACCCCACGCGCGTACTGCTTCCCCGGCTGGTTCGCCAGCCAAGTCGACCGGCTCAGGCCAGCGATCGAGCCAGCTTCGCCATATCGGCTCCACCCGTGCCACCGGCGTCTGCTGCAGCATGAACTCCGAGACCATGACCCCCCAAGGGGATGTGATTCTCCACGGCAACGGCCGCGCGGCCTCGTCGAACCACGAGCACACCCGTTGTATCGCCACTGTGTCCCTCGCCACGGCCCGGATCGTTTCATGGGGCGCGGTGCGTCGCAGTACCGTGGAGAACATGTCCGGAGTGCTGCAGCCCGTGGGGCCGGAGCCACCGATCGTCTATTGGGTCCGGCGCGGGACCGTGCTGGTCATCGTGCTCACGGTGCTGATCGGCGGCTGGTGGCTGCTCAGCTCGCGCAGCGCGGCCACTCCGGGCGCAGCCGAGTCCGCTGCCGCGATCGAGGATGCCACCGGTGAGGCCACGGGCGAGGTTGGCCCGGACGGCGAACCTCTCGCCCCCATCGATGAGGCAGTTGCTTCACCCGCCGAGCCGACCGACTGCGCCGATTCGGCGATCGAGGTAACCGCGAGCACTGATTCGTCGACCTATCGGGTAGGCCAGCAGGATCCGGTACTGACTTTGACCATCGAGAACATCGGTGAGGTTCCGTGCTTTCGTGACATCGGTCCCAAGGCAAACGAACTCGAGATCACCTCGGGCGGCTACCACGTGTGGTCCAGCGATGACTGCGCAACGAACGACGAGCCCAACGTGACACTCATGGCGCCGGGTCAACAAGCAGTGTCGAGCCTGACGTGGAATAGCCGGCTATCGCAGAAGGGTTGTCCCGACGAGGGCAAGGGTCGCAAGGCCAAGGCCGGTCGCTACGAAGTGCTCGGACGAAATCTGGATGTGACCAGCGACGGCACACCCTTCGCTCTGAGCAACAAGAAGAACTAGAAGTCAGGTGGTGCGGCCGGGGTACCCCGGATTTCGCGAAGCGCCTCGGCCAAGTTCGCGACCTCGATGATGTCTGCACCGGCAGCTCGTTTGTCGAGAGATGCCTTGGTGCCCGTTGGGGCGAGGATGCGGGTGTAGGCGAGACGGGTGGCCTCGGCGATGCGCTGGTTGATCATCGGCACGCGACGGACATCACCGGAAAGTGTGACTTCACCGATGGCCGCGACATTTAGCGGAATGGGTGTGTCCTTGCCCGCGGATCCGATGGCAAGGCACGTGGCGAGATCGGTGCTCGGATCGGAGAGTTTGATGCCTCCAACCGTTGCGACGAAAACGTCCTTGTCTGCGAGCTTGAGCCCGGCCACTCGTTCAGTGATCGCGACGAGCATCGCCGCGCGTGATGAATCGAGTCCGGAAACACCGCGGCGCGGATTCGGGTTAGTGGTGGGAGCGACGAGGGCTTGCACCTCTGCAAGCATCGCGCGGCGGCCCTCGATGGTGACCGTTATGCAGGTGCCTGGCACCGGCGCCTGGCGTTCTTCACGGAACAACATGCTCGGGTCGACTACCTCGGCCATGCCCTTATCGGTCTGCTCGAAGCAGGCCACTTCATCTGCGGGGCCGTACCGATTCTTCACCGCGCGCAGCAAGCGGAGCGACGTTTGCCGATCGCCGTCAAGAGAGAGTGTTGCGTCGCAGATGTGCTCGAGGGCGCGTGGTCCGGCAACGGTTGATTCCTTGGTGACTTGGCCGACCAAGCAGACGGGGATGCCTCGTTCTTTTGCAACGCGGGTGAGTGCCTGGGCGACCTCCATCACCTGCGCCACACCGCCAGCACGCCCATCGACGTCGGCTGAGGCGATGGTCTGGACTGAATCGACGATCACCAGCGAGATATCCGAGCCGAGAGCATCGATATGACCGATCACATTGGCAAGGTCGGTCTCATCGGCGATAAATAGATCATCGCTGCGCACGCCGATTCGCTGCGCGCGCACTGCGATCTGGTCGACCGATTCCTCGCCTGAGACGTAGAGCGCGCGCTTGCCGGTCTGTTCGGCAATGGAGTTTGCGACGTTCAGCAGCAGGGTGCTCTTGCCGGCGCCGGGTTCACCACTGACGAGGAGCACCTGCCCGGCGACGAGGCCGCCTCCGAGCACTCGATCGAATTCACCTATTCCGGTGCTGGTGCGGGGCACCGGGCCCCGCGCGGTGATGGCCGAGACGGGCTTGGCTGCGGTAACGGGGGCTGCCCCCTGGGTCGACGCACGACGCCCGGGAGCGGGGGTAGTGGGCGCTACTTCGGCGACGGTGCCGAACTCACCGCACTTCACGCACTTGCCGGTCCAGCGCAGCGAGGCCGCTCCGCATGCGGAGCACTCGTAAGACGGCTTGGACTTGGCCACGGTGGTTGATGGCTAGGGAACAGGATCGGCCGGATGGGGGGCGAGGGCGGAGTCGGTCGGATTGCTACTCAGCAGCGCTTCGCGCTTGGCACACATCTCAGCCAGGACGTCGTAAGCATCCTGGCCGATGAGCGCGACGATCTCGTCCTTGGAGCCGATGTAGACCGGATCGGGTGCGATGTGGGCATCGGTGTTGCCTGTGCAGTACCACTGGAAGTCGTGTCCGCCTTCACCCCAACCGCGACGGTCGTACTCGCCGAGGACGACCACCAGGCGCTCGGTGCCGTCTTCGTACTCACGGTCCTCGTAGGTGCGTCGTAGCGGCAACTGCCAGCAGACTTCCGGCTTCGTCTCGATGAAGGAAACGTCTTCCTGGTGCGCCAGATGGTGCAAGGCGCAGCCATAGCCGCCCCCGAAACCTTCAGAGTTGTGGAAGATGCACGCACCTTCGATGACTCGGGTCTTGCTCTGCCCGTCTTCCTTCTCGGTCCAGCCACCCCGATGACCTGTTTCGTAGTTCTCCCACAACTCGGGGGTGAGCTTCTCGACCCACTTCGCGACGCGCTTGCGGTCGGCCTTTTCGGAAAAGTGCGCACCGTGTACGCAGCACCCGGCATCAGGGCGATCAGCATCGATTCCCTTGCAGCCACGGCCGAATATGCAGGTCCAACGAGAGGTCAGCCAAGTGAGGTCGGCTCGGATCAGTTGATCGCCATCGGCTGGATCGACGAACTCGACCCACTGACGCGGAAAGTCCAGGGGCACTTCGGGCACCGGTCGAGCCTAGGTGAGGCAGGTGACATTGGCGAAGGCGCGGGGGTGGTTTGTGGACATAGGGTGGTCGCGTGCGGATGGGTGTGCTGGACGTGGGCAGCAATACCGTCCACCTGCTGCTGGTGGATGCGCACTATGGCGCTGCTCCAATCCCGGCTTCCAAGCACAAGAAGCAAATACGGCTATCCGAGCACATCGATGCCGACGGCAATATCGATCGGGGGCTGATCGATTCGCTGGTCGGCTTCATCGAGGAAGGCCAAGAGTTAGCCGAAGACCAAGGGGCAACCGAGGTGATCGCCTTCGCTACCTCTGCCATCCGCGAGGCCGGCAACGGTGAGGCGGTTATCGCGGAGATCAACGAGCGGACCGGTGTGAATATCGACGTCCTGTCCGGTGACGACGAAGCGCGTCTGACCTTCCTCGCAGTGCGCCGTTGGTTCGGCTGGTCCTCGGGGCGATTGCTCGTCGTCGATATCGGCGGCGGATCGCTCGAACTTGCCTCCGGCGCTGATGAAGAGCCGGACATCGCTGTTTCCCTTCCGCTGGGCGCGGGGCGCCTAACCCGGGATTTCATCGATAGCGATCCAGCGAAGGACCAGGAGATCAAGGCACTTCGCCGCCACGCGCGTGCGGAGATCGCCGATTCCATCGGCCCGTTGCGCAGAGTCGGCGCACCACGGTTAGCAGTGGCGACCAGCAAGACGCTGAAGCAACTTGCTCGAATCGCCGGTGCACCGCCGTCGTCCGAGAGTGCGTACCTGCGTCGTCGTTTGAAGTCATCGGATGTTCGGCAACTCGTCACGTTGCTATCTGGCCTGAGCGTGGCCGAGCGCGCGAAACTGCCCGGTGTATCGGCGGGCCGCGCGGCGCAGCTGCTAGCTGGTGCGATCGTGGCTGAGTCGGTAATGGACCTACTGGAAGTAGAGGAACTCGAGGTGTGTCCGTGGGCGCTGCGGGAGGGGGTCATCCTCCGTCGCATGGACGGTCTCCCGCGATGAGCACCGCTGTGGATCTCCAAGGACTCACCAGTGTGGAAGTCCGTGAACGTATCGAGCGCGGGCAGGTCAATGAAGCGCCGTCGGCTACGTCGCGGAGCCTTTCGAGCATCATCCGTGCGAATACCTTCACCTGGTTCAACGGCCTGATCGGGTCGATGTGGGTGATCATGCTGATCGTTGCGCCGATCCAGGACTCACTGTTCGGCTTCGTGATCGTCGCGAACACTTTGATCGGCATCATCCAGGAATACCGAGCGGCGCGGACGCTGGAGAAGCTAGCGGTGATCGGTGAGGCGAAGCCTGTAGTTCGTCGAGATGGCCAGGATGTAGAAGTCCGCGCAAGCGAGATCGTTCTCGATGACGTGATCGTCGTTGCCACCGGTGATCAACTCGTTGTCGACGGAGAGGTACTCGAGGCAAGCGGGCTGCAGATCGACGAAAGCTTGCTCACGGGTGAAGCCGACCCGGTTGACAAGCACGTGGGTGACGGCGCGATGTCCGGGTCCTTCGTGGTGGCTGGCTCGGGTGTCTACCGTGCCACTCGTATCGGACGTGATTCCTTCGCCGCGGGCCTAACGGAGCAGGCGAAGAAGTTCGCGCTCACCAATTCCGAACTGCGTGATGCGATCAACAAGTTCATCCGGATCGTTAGCTATTTCCTGGTGCCGGTGGGCATCTTGTTGCTCACCTCGCAGTTGCTTCGCGCCGAATTGCCGGTCAATGAGGCGATCCGCGGCACCATCGCGGGAGTTGTCACGATGGTCCCCGAGGGTCTGGTGCTGCTCACCTCGATCGCGATGGCCGTCTCGGTGATCCGGTTAGCCCAGCGGCGGGTACTGGTGCAGGACCTGCCAGCGGTCGAGGTACTTGCTCGTGTCGACACGGTTTGTGCGGACAAGACCGGCACATTGACTGAGCCGGGGATGCACCTCGGACGCCTCGAGATGCTCGCCGATTTTCCGGAGGATCGGGTGGGTCAGGTGCTCGGGGCGCTGGCTGCGAGCGAGACTTCCCCGAACCCCACGCTGCTGGCGATCGAGGAGGCCTACGCGGATCCGGGTTGGCAGGTTCGCGGTTCGGTGCCGTTCTCCAGTGCGCGCAAGTGGTCCTCAGCGGCGTTTACCGATCACGGCGCGTGGGTGCTGGGTGCCCCGGAGATGGTGGTGCCCGAGGACACCAAGGTGCTGCAGACCGCGGCGCCGATCGCGGCGGAGGGCGCCCGTGTGCTGGTACTCGCCGAAGCCGACGACGGCGCGGCCTTGGATGCTGATCGGGGTCCGGGGCCGGTGCAGGCAGTCGCCTTGATCGTTATCGACCAGCGGTTGCGCGATGATGCACACCAGACCGTCGAGTATTTCCTGGACCAAGGTGTACGCGTCAAGGTCATCTCCGGCGATAACGCCGAGACCGTGGGCGCGATCGCGCAACAAGCTGGGGTACCCGGAGCAGGTGATCCCGTCGACGCGCGGCAGGCGCCCACCGATACCGATGAGTTGGCCGAAGTGATGGCCGAGCACTCGGTTTTCGGCCGCGTGAACCCGGCACAGAAGCAGCAGATGGTTGATGCATTGCATCTCGGTGGTTCAACAGTCGCGATGACCGGTGATGGTGTGAACGATGTCCTGGCGTTGAAGAACGCGGATCTGGGCATCGCGATGGGTTCGGGCTCTGGCGCCACGCGGGCGGTTGCGCAGTTGGTGCTTCTCGACAGCAAGTGGTCGGTGCTGCCGGCGGTGGTAGCAGAAGGGCGACGGGTACTCGGCAATATCGAACGAGTCTCGGATGTCTTCTTGACCAAGAGCGTCTACTCCACCGTGATCTCGGTGTTAACCGGCGTGTTCGCCGTTGCGTTCCCGTTCCTGCCGCGGCACCTTTCCCTGGTCAGTGCGCTAACGATTGGCATCCCGGGTTTCTTCCTGGCGTTGATGCCCAACAAGGAGCGATTTCGTCCAGGGTTCTTCAAGCGGGTCCTCGTGTTCGCGGTGCCTGCGGGGCTGATCGCTGCGGCATCGGCGTGGACGAGTTACGCGATCGCGCTATGGATAGGTGAACCGGTGCTCGAGGCCCAGCAGGGCGCGACAGTCACGTTGTTCATGGTGGCTACCGGGGTGCTCGCGATATCAGCTCGTCCCCTGAACGCCGTGCGGTGGTCGATCATCTTCGCCATGGTGGGAGCGTTCGCGTTGGTGCTTTACGTTCCATTCCTGTCCGAATTCTTCGCACTGACTCTCTCCCCGGAGCCCTATGGCTTCGTGGCCCTGGCCGTGGGGGTTGCCGGCGCACTCGCGGTGTGGACGGCCGGAGTCATCGCCGATCGTTGGCGCAGGGGCGGCGCATGATTCGGGTAGGCCTTTCGACGTCCTCTGTGTATCCGGAATCGACCGCGGTTGCCTTCGAGATCGCGAGCTCCCTGGGCTACGACGGCGTCGAAGTGATGGTCGGTACCGATGCAATGAGCCAGGACCTCGCAACACTCCAGGGGCTGGTCGACCACTACCAAGTTCCGGTGCTGTCCATCCATGCCCCGTGTCTGCTGATCACTCAGCGGGTGTGGGGCACCGATCCGTGGGGAAAGCTCGAGCGGTCGCGGGAGGTAGCCGAGGTCCTCGATGCGTCGACTGTGGTGGTGCACCCACCGTTTCGTTGGCAACGGGAGTACGCGCGTTCTTTCGAGGATGGCATCGCTCGCATGGCCGAAATAACCAGCATCCGATTCGCTGTCGAGAACATGTACCCGTGGAGAGCTGGGCCCTCGGCGCTCGGCGCGTACTCACCTGATTGGGACATCCGTAACCAGGACTACGCGCACGCCACCGTAGATCTCTCGCACACTGCCGTTTCGCATACCGATCCGCGCGAGATGATTGCCGATCTGGGTTCACGTGTTGCGCACATCCACCTTGCTGACGGCACTGGATCACCGCGTGATGAGCATCTGGTTCCCGGCCGCGGGGATCAACCGGTGGCTGAGGTGCTGACTCAACTGCGAGCACAGGGCTTCACCGGCAATGTGATCGCGGAGGTCTCCACACGCGGCGCGGCCTCTCGAGATGAGCGGGTGGAGGATTTGCGCCATACGCTGCACTTCACCCGCACTCACATGGGATTGACGTGACAGACGACGACACCACCAGCGAGGACAAGTCCGCGCCAGACAGCCGCCAAGCTGCCGTCGAGCGTGCCGCGCGGGCGATTTTCGAGCGACGTGGCTACGCGGCGGCGACCATCCGTTCCATCTCATCGGCGGCCGGAGTGGCACCTTCGGTGATGTCGTCCTATTACCGCAACAAGGCCGATCTTTTTGCCGCTGTTATGGACCTGCCATTCGATCCGCGCTCAGCCATCCCCCGGCTGGTGGCTCCGGGGCTTGATGGGATGGGAGAGCGCTTGGTGCGCTTGGCGTTGCGCGCCGCCGAGGATGACCGCGTGCGCGCGGATATGGGAGTCGCAGCCGAGCACGTAGGTGCGGGCGGGGGGCCGCCTGATGGCGTACGTGCGGTGTGGGAGTTCGTCTCGAACGAGATCATCGACCAGGCTCTCGAGAGTGTGGGGGTGCGCGACGCTCGCATGCGCGGGGCGCTGATCAGTGCCTACCTCGGTGGGCTCCTCGTAACGAGGTACGGCATCGGGCTAGAGCCGCTTGCGTCGGCCACCGAAGATCAGGTCGTGGCGATGGTCGCTCCGACTATCCAGGAGTTGATCGATCCCACGCGACCGCTTCCTAAGGGTTGATCCTCGACTCCTATGACAGGGTAGGGCGGTTCGTTCAGGCTGGGAGGTCGCTATGAGTGAGCCCATCCGCATCGCGATGGTCGGCGGTGGTGTCATGGGCGGTGCGCTCGTCGATGGATTCCTCGGGGCCGTCGTCGATGGCCGGCCTACCCGGGTGAGTGTGGTGGAAGCCGACCCGGTGCGGGCTGATGCGTGGCGTCAGCGAGAGGGCATCGAGGTGGCGCGGCTGGAACAGGCGGTTGCCGAAGCGGCGGTAGTCGTCTTGGCGGTGAAGCCACATCAGATCATCGAGGTGTTGGGTGAGATGGCGTCGTCCTTGGCAAGTGATGCGATAGTGGTATCGATTGCCGCCGGAATCACGCTGGATGCGATGCAGGCGGCCGTACCCACGGGAACGTCGATCATCCGCACCATGCCGAACACCCCGACCAAAGTGGGCAAGGGCGTTATCGGTCTCGTAGCCGGCGGGAATTGCAGTCGCGAGCAGGTGGCGCTGGTGAGTTCACTGCTGCAGCCGATGGCGCTCGTCGTGGAGGTGCCTGAGGAGCAGATCGATGCGCTCACGGCAACCTCCGGGAGCGGGCCGGCGTATGTCTTCTACCTCGCCGAGGCGATGCGGCGGGGTGCCGAAGAACTCGGATTGCCGTCGTCCATCGCAGCTACGTTGGTTGCCAAGACTTTCGTCGGCGCTGCGGAACTATTGACGGGTGATCCTGCGGACGCGGAGGGTTTGCGCGCTTCTGTGACGTCGAAAGGCGGCACAACTGCTGCAGCGATCGCGGTTTTCGAGGAAGAAGACATGCGTGGCATCGTCGCGCGTGCGATGAACGCCAACGTGCAGCGCTCGATCGAGATGGCCGATGAGTCCGGCTGATCATTCAACCTCGCTCATCTGGGATGAGGACCTCGCCGAATACGACTTCGGCCCGGGGCACCCGCTAGCTCCGATACGGGTTCAGTTGGCTATGCGTTTGGTTCGGGCCTTTGGCTTGGATCACCGGGCCACGATGGTCGGTCCGATCGAGCCGCTTGCCGACGCGGCGATCGAACTCGTGCACGAACCGGCCTACGTGCAGGCGGTGAAGGCGGCCGGTGCCGATCCGGCGATAGCGAATCCGGAGCGGGGGCTGGGCACCTCCGATGATCCACTGTTCCCCGATATGCACCGGGCGTCCGCTCGAGTGTGCGGAGCGACGCTCGCCGCGGCCCAGGCTGTCTGGAGCGGGCGCAGTGCCCATGCGGTGAACCTGGCAGGTGGGCTGCACCATGGAATGCGCGATCGAGCGGCCGGATTTTGCATTTACAACGATCTCGCGGTGGCGATCGCATGGATGTTGGACAACGGCGCCGAGCGGGTGGCGTACGTGGACCTCGACGTCCACCACGGCGATGGCGTGCAGTCGATCTTCTGGAACGACCCTCGCGTGCTGACCATCTCGATCCACGAGAGTCCACAGACGCTCTTCCCGGGAACCGGCTTCCCCTCGGAGATCGGAGGCCCGGGCGCCGTGGGTTCTGCGGTCAACATCGCGTTGCCGGCCGGAACCGGTGATCAAGGGTGGTTGAGGGCCCTGCACGGTGTTGTGCCCGAATTGCTCGAAGCCTTCGCACCCGAGGTCATCGTTGCTCAAAACGGCGTGGACTCGCATGCCGAAGATCCGCTCGCGCACCTAGCGTTGAGTGTCGATGGGCAGCGCATGGGTTTCACTGCAGTGCACACCTGGGCTCACGCTTTCGCGCAGGGTCGCCTCGTTGCGACCGGTGGTGGCGGATACGAATGGGTGGATGTGGTGCCGCGCGCATGGACGCACCTGGTGGCCGAGGTGTTGGGCGCGCCTATCGATCCGACGACCGAGGTTCCGGAGGAATACCGATTGTTCGTACAAGAGTCCATGGGTCGAAGCGGTCCGTCCCGAATGACAGATGGCCAGACTCCGTGGCCTCGTGCATTGGAGCAAGGTTGGGATCCGGGCGATCCGGTGGACGCGGCTATCCGGGCTGCGCGCGACGCCGTGTACCCGCATCATGGGTTGGATCCTGACCCTGAAGGTTGGTAGCCGGTCTGTGAATGGGCCAATTTGGGAATTCAACTTTCCCCTGCGCCCGACCCCCACTAGTGTTCACCGCTAGGTCGCCGGTCAGCCGGTGTTATGCGAAGGATGGAAACGACCATGGCCCCTACCTCTGAGAGCCCGTTGGGCGACGTCAAGTTCCTGACCGTGGCCGAGGTGGCATCCGTCATGCGCGTTTCCAAGATGACCGTCTACCGCCTGGTGCACAACGGCGATCTTCCGGCTGTGCGCGTCGGGCGTTCTTTCCGCGTGCCGGAGCAGGCAGTCAACGACTACCTGCGCGATTCCTACGTCGAGACCGCCTAGTAACTCGGTTTCCCGTCCCCGGGTAGGCTGCAGCGCTGATCGTCTCGAAGGTCGAGACGCGGACATCACCGGCGAGCGGGCGCTGCCGGACATCGAGGGAGTAGAGGCAGTACATGGGCTCTGTGGTCAAGAAGCGGCGCAAGCGGATGGCCAAGAAGAAGCACCGCAAGTTGCTGCGTCGAACCCGAGTCCAGCGCCGCAACAAGAAGTAGGTCGAAGACGCCATGGGCGTCGTTGCCGTCGTGACCGGGGTCTCTCGGTATCTCGGCGGCAAGGTTGCTGCCCGGCTCGTTGACCAACCGGGGGTCGACCGGGTCATCGGGGTCGACGTCATCCCTCCTCCCACGTCCCTGGCATGCGAATTCGTGCGGGTAGATATCCGTGACGCGGCCCTTGGTCGCCTGCTCGAGGACACCGGGGCGGACACCGTGGTGCACATGGGGGTGATCGCAACACCCCGCCAGGCTGGTGGCCGGTCGGTTATGAAGGACATCAACGTCATCGGCACGATGCAGTTGCTGGCAGCCTGTCAGCGGGCACCGCGCGTGCGGCATCTGGTGGTCAAATCGACTGCGGCGGTCTACGGATCGGGGCCGAAGGATCCGGCACTCGTCTCCGAAGAGACGTCCCCACGTCATCCGCCCACCTCGGGTTGGGCGAAGGATTCGGCAGAAGTAGAGGAGTACGTACGCGGCTTCGCTCGAAGACGGCCGGATGTGCGCGTGTGCACGTTCCGGCTGTCCAACATTGTCGGGCCGGGAATGCGCACGGGAATGACGTCCTACCTAACGATGCCTGTCGTGCCGACTGTGATGGGTTTCGACCCCCGCTTGCAGTTCGTCCACGAGGACGACGCGATTGAGGTGACCCGGCGTGCCGTTCTGCAGCGCAGTGCAGGAACCTTCAACCTCTCCGGTCCGGGGGTGGTGCTGTTGTCCCAAGCGATTCGTCGCCTGGGGCGCGTGCAGATGCCGTTACCGCCAGCCGTGATGCCGGTGGTCGGCCGCACACTGGCTCGAGGAGCATGGGCTGATTTCTCGCGCGATCAGGTGCGCTATCTGACCTATGGTCGCGTCCTTGACACCAGTGCGGTGGAAAATGATGTGGGTTTCTTCCCTCAATATTCCAGTCGGCAGGCGCTCGAATCATTTGCGAAGGCGGTGCAGCGGCATGACTGAAGACCGTTTGCGGCCGTCCAAGGCGGCGCGCCTGGTCGGTGCGACCGGTCCGCGCCCGTCCTCATCCAACAATCCGATCTCGCTGACAGTCGAAGACGAAGATGAGGACACCCTCGAGGTGCTCAAAGCACGACTCAAGGGGGATTACGCGGTCGACGATTTCGGGTTCGACCCGCAGTTCACCGACCAAGTCCTGATGGCGTTTATGCGACCGCTTTACCGGCACTGGTTCCGTGTGCAGGTCAGCGGAATCGATGCCATCCCCTCAGACAGTGGGGCGCTGGTAGTTGCAAACCATTCGGGAACGATCGCTGTCGACTCGGTGATGACGCAGGTGGCGATTCACGATGAACACCCTGACCGTCGCAACCTGCGCATGCTGGGCGCGAACCTGGTGTTCCAAACCCCGTTCCTCGGCGATCTAGCGCGTCGGGCCGGGCACACCTTGGCCTGCCATGACGATGCCGAGCGGTTACTCACCGAGGGGGAGATCGTGGGTGTGTGGCCCGAGGGTTTCAAGGGGATCGGCAAGCCATTCGCCGAGCGATACCGACTCCAGCGCTTCGGGCGCGGCGGCTTCGTATCCGCTGCAGTGCGCACCAAGACTCCGATCATCCCGACCGCGATCGTGGGCGCAGAGGAGATCTACCCGATGGTAGGAAATGCGACGTTGTTGGCGCGCATCCTCGGCCTGCCCTACTTCCCGATCACTCCGACCTTCCCAGCCTTGGGCCCCCTGGGTCTGATCCCCTTGCCGAGCAAGTGGTTGATCCACTTCGACGAACCGATTCCCACCGACCATCTGCCCGAGGGCGCCGCAGACGATCCGGCGGTGTTGTTCGAGATCACCGATCAGGTGCGCGAACGGATCCAGCGCAAGCTCTACGACCTTCTTGCTGAACGTGGTGGTGTGTTCGGCTAGCGACGACTGAAACGCGAGAGCGCGTATCCGGCGGCCATGCCGACCGCCACCCCGGCGGCACCGGTAGCCGTCGGCGCTACGTAGGGCTTGATGCGGGCCCGGCGGCGGAAGTCGCGAATGCGCCATTCGTTGGCGATGGCGTGGGCTCGCAACTCGGCATCGGGGTTCACCGCCACCGGTGTTCCGACGAGCGAGAGCATCGGGACGTCATTGACGGAATCGGAGTACGCGCTGCAGGCCTCGAGATCGAGGCCTTCGGCCGCCGCGAGTGCCCGCACCGCCTCGGCCTTGGCGAGTCCGTGCAGTGGAGGTCCGTCCAGACTCCCGGTGTAGATCCCGGCATGGCTCTCGGCCACCGTTCCCAATGCGCCGGTCAACCCGAGGCGACGGGCAATCACCGCGGCGAGTTCGCGAGGTGTGGCGGTTACCAGCCAGACCTGCTGGCCGGCGTCGAGGTGGCCCTGGGCCAAAGCCAGGGTTCCGGGGATCAATTTGTCGACCATCTCCGAATCGAAGATCTCCTCGGCGAGTCCTTCGAGTTCGACTACCGATCGATCTTGCACGAAGGACAAGGCCGCCTCGGTGGCCGAGGCCATGTCCTCCATGTCCTCTGACCCGCTGAGCACGAACTTCACCTGCTTTCGTGCGAAGCCGCTGATTTCGCGCGCTTTGAAGTACTTGCGCTTCGCTAGACCCACCGCGAGATGGAACAAGCTCGAGCCACGCATGATGGTGTTGTCAACGTCGAAGAACGCGGCGGACGTCTCGACGGAGGACTCCCCGGTATGCGCGGCCGAAGCCGAGGCTTGGCCTGCGCGACGGTAGGACGTGAGGACGTCAGGGGCCGCGGTCTTGGCAGCTGCGGCTACATCTTCCACACCGGCAGCGTACGCAGTGCCGCATCGCATGCAGGCGGGAATGCGTCGCTGGAAGGATGAACCTGTGGCCAGAGTTCAGGTGATTGGACGTCCGGGGTGCCACCTGTGCGAGCAGGCCGAGCAGGTGGTGGCTGAGGTATGTGGGCAGTTGGGCGTGGACTACGAGGTGCTATCCATCGAGGATGATCCGACGCTGGCCGATGAATTCGCCGAGTTCATCCCGGTGACCTTGGTCGATGGCGCTCGCCACGACTTCTATCGGGTGGATCCCGCGCGGCTCCTCGACGCTCTTAGCCGATAATCGGACGTTATCGTCCGTTCAACTTTGTGCATTCGTGCACGAGACCCTATGGTTGCGCCGCCCAATCGTTGGGCTGCTTTCCCCGAATCCGACCTACCAGCAGGTGAGCTAGGTGCCCCTTCCCGACTCCGGCATCCCCGCCCAACGGCGCGGCATCCCCGAGGCCACCGTCGCCCGCCTTCCCGTGTACCACCGGGTTCTCACCTCGATGGCCGACGATGGCACCGTCACAGTCTCCAGCGAGGAACTGGCTACCTCGTGCGGGGTCACCAGCGCGAAGCTGCGCAAGGACCTGTCCTATCTCGGCTCCTACGGGACTCGGGGCGTTGGCTATGACGTCGCCTTCCTGACCTACCAGATCGCGCGAGAACTCGGATTGAGCAACCCGTGGGGGGTCGTAGTGGTCGGGTTGGGCAACCTCGGCCGCGCGCTCGTGTCCTATCGCGGCTTCGCCACTCGTGGTTTCACGATCGTCGGACTGATCGACACGCACCCTGATGTTGTCGGCACGAGTGTCACGGTCGGTGACCGCCGGTTGACCGTGCGTCCACCCCACGAGCTCGCCACGGTGGTTGCTGAGAACGACGGACGTATCGGTGTCATCACCACGCCGGCGGAGGTTGCGCAGGACGTCGCCGACCGCATGGTGGCCGCGGGAGTGCACAGCATCGTGAACTTCGCCCCCGCTGTGTTGAACGTCCCCGAGGACGTCGAGGTACGCAAGGTCGATCTCGCCGTCGAACTGCAAGTACTCGCTTTTCACGAGCAACGACGATCCAAGCCCGACGGCAATGTCGTCACCGCTTTCGATGCCCCTGTCGAACGCGAGCAGGCACTCGACCAGGCAGGCCGGCCGGAGGCGATGAACGCATGAGCGCGAAGAAGCAAGCCCAGAACAAGACGTCAGGAAGTGCAGTGAAGAAGGCCCCCGCGAAGAAGGCGCCAGCCAAGAAGGCACCGGCGAAGAAGACCGAAGCGAAGAAGGCGCCAGCCAAGAAGGCACCGGCGAAGAAGACCGAAGCGAAGAAGGCGCCAGCGAAGAAGGCATCGGCGAAGAAACCCACGCCCACCGCGTCGGTGGACGAGCCGATCGAAGGTGCTTCGAGTCCGCAACCGGTGCGCGCGGAGATCCCAGAGGTCCCTTCGATCGCATTCGTCTCTGCGGGACCGGGTGAACCGGACTTGATCGCCCACCGTGGCGCGAAGTTGTTGACCGAGGCGACGATGGTGCTTGCCGATAAGGGCGCTGTGCCTGTCGCTGAGGCGTTCGTGGACCCGCAAATCGTGACGGTGGTCGATGTCGAGGGCTCCCGCAATGCCGCCGATCGGATCAAGCCGGCGATCGAGGCAGCCAAGGCCAGCGGAAACGTTGTGCGACTCCTTGCCGAGGATCCCGCGCTCGGTGCGGAACTGCTGGGCGAGGTGGGCGCAGCCCGTCGCTCGAAGTTGGACATCGAAGTAGTTCCCGCCGTGAGCCCGATTACCGGTATTCCTGCGTACGCGGGCTACGGCCTGCTCGGCGGCAAGGCCAAAGAGGTTCGGGTGCTCGATCCGCAAGACGGCGGAATCCGTTGGGAGGAACTGGCTGCACCTCGCACCACCGCGGTTTTCCCCGATGGTGCCAATCGGCTCGTCCAGATCGCCCGCGCATTGCTCGATGCCGGTAAGCCCGAAACCACGCCCGTTGCCGTGACCCGCGATGGCACCACGGTCGATCAGCACACCTACGTCACCACTCTCGCCGAAGCGGTCGAAGCACCGGCCACACGTAGGGGTGGCTTCGTCGTCGTCGGCGAGGTCGTTGAGCAACGGGAGCGCCTCGACTGGTTCGAGCGCAAATCATTGGTTGGCTGGCGGGTACTCATTCCACGCACCCAGGACAACACTGCTGCGTTGGTGGCCATGCTGCGCCGTCACGGCGCTGTTCCGAGTGAGGTTCCGACCATCTCGGTCGAACCGCCTCGCACTCCGCAGCAGGTCGAGCGTGCAGTGCGTGGACTCGTCGAGGGTCGGTACGAGTGGGTCGGTTTCACCTCGGCGAATGCAGTGCGGGCGGTTCGCGAGAAGTTGCAGGAGTACGGGTTGGATGCCCGTTCCTTCTCCGGTCTGCGAGTGGCTGCGTGCGGCACGGGCACGGTGGAGGCTCTGATCGAGTTCGGCGTCCGACCGGATCTGATTCCCGGCGAGGACCAAAGCACAAGCGGTCTGCTCGATGTCTGGCCGCCCTATGACTCGTTGCTCGATCCCATCAACAAGGTGTTCTTGCCGCGAGCTGACATCGCTACGGACACGTTGGTCGCGGGGCTCACCGACCTTGGCTGGGAGGTCGAGGACATCACTGCCTTCCGGACCGTCCGTGCTGCGCCACCGCCGGCTCCGGTACGCGAGGCGATCAAGACCGGTGGTTTCGACGCCGTCTTGTTCACTTCGAGCAGCACGG
>Ga0180431_10004961_pt1 | contig 16446 bp, 13 predicted proteins | sample SS_ome_11_FD_132459 | JGI IMG/M metagenome (GOLD analysis project Ga0180431, IMG submission 132459) | Hypersaline lake sediment archaeal communities from the Salton Sea, California, USA - SS_1_MS_1 metaG | ecosystem: Environmental > Aquatic > Non-marine Saline and Alkaline > Hypersaline >... | reverse complement strand
TACACATTTCACAATCCCCTGTTAAATATCTGTCTGCTACTGCCATTATCTCTTTTTGTGTTAATCCTCTCTTTATGGCATTTGCTACACAATCCTTTAGTTGCTTTCTAGCTTTTTTAAAATTTTTTACACATTTTCCAAATTCTTGTTGCAATTCATTCATTTTACCACCATTCCTTAATAATTATTCTTATTTGTTTATTTTTATATTATTTATCATTTACTAATTATTGCCATCTTTTTATATATCATAATAGGCATGAATTTAATTTATTTAATAATTGTTAATAACCTTAATTTTATATTAAATCCAACCTCGCATTTTGCAAGCTTCAACAACTCTTGAAATAGCGATCATATATGCAGCATCTCTTATTCTAATATTTTTTCGTTTGGCAAGATCCCAAACCTTATAAAAAGCATCTGTCATCTGATTATCAAGTTTACCTAGAACTTCTTCCTTACGCCAATAATAATTTTGGTTACATTGAACTTGTTCGAAATAACTACATACAACACCACCTGCGTTTGCTAAGAAATCAGGTATTACAACGACACCTTTCTTATCAAGAACATTATCAGCTTCAGGGGTTATTGGTCCATTTGCACCGCAAATAACCAATTTTACGCTTGGATTAATATTTTCAACATTTTCTTTTGTAATCGAATTTTCTAAAGCAGCTGGTATTATTATGTCAACTTTATTTTTAAGCCAATCCTTACCTGGCCTACATTTATAACCTAGGTCTTCAGCTTTTTTCTTGTCAATAGTCCCAAAACGATCTGTAATATTAATAAGTTCTTCAAGATCAATACCATTTTGTTTACTATAACTATATGCACAACTATCTTTCTGATCCCAACATGAAACTGAGATAACTTTTCCACCATATTCAATAAATAACTCAGCTGAATAGCGGGCTACATTTCCAAATCCTTCAATAGATGCAGTTGCCTTATTTATATCAATATTCATTTCTTTAAGTGATTCTCTAAGCATATAAACTAAACCATACCCTGTTGCCTCTGTACGACCTAAGGATCCTCCAAGTTCAACAGGTTTACCAGTGATTACACCAGGGTATTGACCACCAAAAATTGTTTGATATTCATCCATCATCCATAGCATATGTTGACTATTAGTCATAACATCAGGTGCTGGTATATCACGTGTAGGGCCGATATCTCTTGCGATTTGTCTGATCCATCCTCTACATAGTCGTTCTTGTTCTCTTTCTGAGAGATCGTGTGGATCGCATATTATTCCGCCTTTACCTCCACCTAGGGGTATATCTGCAACAGCACATTTCCAAGTCATCCACATTGAGAGTGCTCTAACTGTATCAGCAGTTTCTTGAGGGTGGAATCTAATACCACCTTTACATGGTCCACATGCATCATTGTGTTGTATTCTAAATCCTTTAAAGATTTTTACACTACCATCATCCATTTTAACAGGAATTGTAATATGATATTCTCGTAATGGATTTCTTAATAGCTCTCTGGTTGGTTCTTCAAGATTAAGCATATCTGCAATTCTATCAAATTGCGCTTGTGCCATTTTAAAGGCATTATATCCTTCTTTTACCATACATTTCCCTGCCATTTCGACGACTAGTCTGACGATTGACCCGTATAAACAACCTAGATATAAATCATTGGTTTAAATTATCGTAAATCGTCGAATAATTTGATGAATTTTTCTATGTAAATATAAGATATAATAATTTAAAAAAATTAGACCAGTTTTTTTAATTATATTTATATATAATATTACAATAATTTATTTTAATTTGGTTTAAGTATTAATGCATGACCAGATCTGCCATTAAGTTTGATGGTTAATGGATCAAATAGTTTTATGTGTTTTACAAATTTTAACTTTTTAAACAAATTCTGTTTTTCAAGCCAATCCCAATCTATAAAAAAGTCTTTAGAATTGTAAGGAACGTTTATATAACCAATTCCTCGAGAAGTAATATTATGGAAAAAATGTGTACCCTGAGATGGTTTAATATTAAAGTTTTCAAGTGCTGTTTCAACAATAACACTAACACCAGAAATTTGGCTCCATTTCACAGGTATTCCAAGCCACCTGTCCTGAGTTCCCCATCTACCAGGTCCGATTAGAATATAAGGTATAGATTTTTTTGAGAGATATTTATTTATTTTCTCAACTTCATCTGCAATTTCAACTGTTTTTGCTGAATCAAATGTTTCAGGTGGTACATACACAATGTCTTTTATTGATTTTAAAATACCGTTACCTAATGACTTATCAGAATGGATGAAAAATTTATTTCTATTTTTCTTTTCATTTAATGTAATTTCATAGTTATCATGGGAACAAACAAGAGGTCGAAGTTGCAATATTGAAAATGTGGGAGGTTTATTACCATCTTCTCCAAGTGTTACAGCAAACTCAATTTCTATAGGACATCCCATTCCATGTTGTCCAATATCTAAGACATCTTTAAGAATTGATGCTAGAGGAAAATTATTATATTTAAGAATATTTGCAAAGGTTATCAGATGAGGTCCTTGAGGTGAATAACTATCTCTAATTATTTCATCATTTATATCATACGTACTTGAGACATCTTTAAGTGTACCATCATTAATAATATCCTCTATGTTGAGCTTATTTAAGGTTACATCATCACTTTTTGAAAATTGAAAATTTTTCTTTGTAGTATCAAGAACAAAAAGCTCTCTTTGTGAATTTTTAAGGATTTCGTCAGAATTTGAAAAATCTGTTATAATATTTGGATATGCAGGTGAGAATCTTAGGGATTTTTCTCCTCCAACAACAGTCTTACCTAGACCTACTGCAATATTTGCAATTCCATCTTCAAATGTTTGATGACTTACAGGGTAAAAATTATATGATTGTGCAACACCTGAAATGGTTGGATAAAACCTTCCGCCAAATTCATTTCCAACAAGTTCTTGAATTATAACTGCCATTTTTTCTTCTTCAATTTTTGACGATGTTGACTCAATGTATGCTTTTGACTCTTTGTAAAATGCTGATGCATAAACTAGTTTTATTGCTTGACATAAATGTCTTAATCTAATTGCATCATTTTTATGATTATTTGGTATCATATATGTAGAATATATACCTGCAAAGGGTCTACTTTGAGAATCCTCTAGTAGACTAGAAGATCTAATTGCTAGGGGAGATTTGAAATGTTTTAATACCTTTGATAAATCAGATTTGAGTTCATTACAAATCTTACTATCAAGGAATTTTTTAGCTATTTCTTGATCTGTAATGTTTTCTTTGTTAATGAAATTAATAAGCTTATTTTCTGATATAAATCGATCAAACTCTAAAGTCCCGACGACAACTGTACTGGGAACAGAAATATTAATATTTTTATATTTTTTTTCTAGATTGTATCTTGTTAATAGAGAACGAATAAAAGCAATTCCGCGTCCTTTACCACCAAGTGAATCTCCCCTAATTCTTGTAAAAGACGAGTCAAATTCAAAACTTTGTTGTGAAAAATCAGTTATTGCACCAAGTTGTCTTTTTCTACGACTTTCGTTAAAAATGCTAATTAGATGTTTTCTTATTTCATTAATATTAATAAAATCTGAAGATTTGTTATGACGTATTTTCATAGCTGGTTTGAATTCACATCGTGCCATTAACCAATTGGAAAAATCGTTTCTATCAGAATGATACTTTATACATTCAATAGGTACTTTTTTTAGATTTTCTTCAAATTCTTTCATATTTGATGCACGCGCAATTTCAACTGTTTGATTATGAATTGTTTCAGATCTTATTTTTTGATTTTTATTTACATTTTTATTTTTAGGAACTAGGAATATAAAATCTCCAAATCCAAGATGATTTAGAACGAAATGTTGAAAATCTCGAACAATAGATGGTGAGTTTTTATCCAAAAAATATGCGCCTATTTCATCAGCTTTTTTTCTGTTTTTTGGATCTGAAGATTGCATTAAAATTGGTAGGAATTTTGATTCTTTTTTTATCTTCTTAGCAAATGCATATCCTGCATTTGGATCTGTTTTACTTTTCCTTTGAAAATTAATATCTGTTATAATCCCAAGAATATATTCTTTATATTTTTCATATAATGACATTCCTTCTTCATATGTTTGGGCGATAAGTATCTTTGGTCTTGCTCTTCTTCTTAGTAATCTTTGCATTTCATTTAGATCTTCGGATATTGATCTTTGTGTTTGTTGTACGATCTCTGTATAAATAATAGGTAAAAACATAGAATAATGGTGAATTGAATCCTCGAGCATTAAAAGAACTCTTACATTGCCGTTGATAGTGTCATACTGAACATTTATACTATCCTCAACATATTTAATAGCTGCAAGAAATAATGTTGAGTCGCCAGTCCAGTAAAATGTTTTATCTATTCCTTTTTCTGTAACTTTTTGTTGGGCAAGATTTATATCAATTGCATCTGTAGCTAAAAGAATAACAGGTAAGTTTGGATTTAATTTCTTAACTTTTTTTCCAAAATCATAAGGATCCATTCCAATGTGTTTTGACATAGTGATAACTAAATCATATCTATTTTCTTTTATGTTTAGAAGGGCTTTTTTTCCAGAGTAAACACGGGTTACACGAGGAGGTGAACTAAGAAGAAGATGTTGATATTGGCCAATAACAAGTTCGGATATAAGTCCTTCTTCTTCAATAATAAACGCATCATAAAGACTAGAAACTATTAATATCTCTCTTACTTTAAAAGGCATGAGAGCATGGTAAGTTTTGCTATGAATCTCATAATTATTTTTTGATGCGTATTCAGAATTTTTAGTACTATTTAATATATAATCATTATTCATATTTTCGTTAATTTAAATAAAATATTATCATAAGAAGTTTTACATCAATTTTATCCAAACTTATAGAAAATCAAATATTTAAATATTAAATGAAAGAGGAAAATACATTCCCTCTTTTATTAAATTAGTCCCTGGTCAAGCATTGCATCGGCAACTTTTACAAAACCAGCAATGTTTGCGCCATTCACATAATTTACATAATTGTTATCTTTACCATATTTTACACAAGATTGATGTATATTTTGCATTATCCATTGTAATTTTTTATCTACTTCCTCTCTAGTCCAAGATAGTCTCTGACTGTTTTGACTCATTTCAAGAGCGCTAGTTGCAACACCTCCTGCGTTTGCAGCTTTACCTGGACCATAAAGGATTTTTGCATCTAGAAATACTTCAACTCCCTCTGCTTCTGTTGGCATGTTTGCTCCTTCTGATACACCAATTACTCCATTATCTACGAGTGTTTTCGCTTCTGATTTATTTATCTCATTTTGAGTTGCTGATGGAAATGCTAAATCGCATTCAATTTCCCATGGTCTTTTTCCAGGATAATACTCACAGTTGTATTGCTCTGAATATTCTTTGATTCTTCCACGTTTTAAGTTTTTTAGATCCATTACATATGCCAATTTTTTTTCATCAATACCATCTGGATCATATATCATACCAGAAGAATCTGAGAGAGTTACTACCTTTCCACCAAGTTGATTTAATTTTTCTACAGTATATTGAGCAACATTTCCTGATCCAGAAACTGTACAAACTTTGCCTTTAAATGATTCTTTTTTTGTTTTAAGCATTTCTTGGGCGAAATATACACAACCATAGCCTGTTGCCTCAGGTCTAATGAGACTTCCACCCCAATTTAGGGATTTTCCAGTAAGTATTCCTGAGAATTCATTACGTATTTTTTTATATTGTCCAAATAGGTAGCCAATTTCTCGACCGCCAACTCCAATGTCTCCTGCAGGAACATCTGTATTTGGACCAATATGTTTTGATAGTTCGGTCATAAAACTTTGGCAAAATTTCATAACTTCAGCATCGGATTTGCCTTTTGGATCAAAGTCTGAACCACCTTTGCCACCGCCAATTGGAAGTGTGGTTAGGCTATTTTTAAACACTTGTTCGAATGCTAAAAATTTTAAAATACTTAAATTAACACTAGGATGAAGTCGTAAACCTCCCTTATATGGACCTATCGCGCTGTTCATTTGTATACGATATCCTCGATTAAACTGGATATCTTCATTGTCGTCAAGCCAAGAAACACGAAACATTATAACTCGTTCTGGCTCAGCTATTCTTTCAAGAATCTTTGCTTTTTTATATTTAGGATTTTTATTTATAAAGGGCATTAGACTCTCAGCGACTTCTTCAACAGCCTGATGAAATTCTTTTTCACCGGGATTTTTTGCTTTAATCTTATCCATAAATTCTTCAACGTTTTTATCCATAATATTCCTCCAAGAATTGAGTTGTGACCGTATATATAACACTTATTAAAACTTTACTGATTCAGTATTTTAAATGGCTATTTAATATTATTAATATATACTAAAACATAAATAAAAAATAATTCAATGTAATATTAGTATGAGAAAAATGATAATAGTTATGATATAAAAATCATTTTTTAAATAAACAAATTAAAGTCTTATTATTATATTATCGACTTCAAATCAAATTGAGGTTAAACAATATGTCAATTATATTTGATGTTCAAGAAACTGATAATAAACAATTAGTATTTGTTTCAAATGCAGAGGGAAATGATGTTATAAGGGCTCCACTCTTAAATAAAGGTACTGGTTTTTCAAAAGAAGAAAGGGATACATTTGCTTTAAATGGTCTTATTCCACCAAGAATATTAAACATCGATGAACAAGTTGAAAAAATAAGAGTGAAATACAATAGATTAGGGATTGCATTTGATATCATCAAATCCTCAAAAAAGATAGAGAAATCAAAGATAGAATTTCTAAAAAAAGAGATTAATATATCCCGCTATAATTTTTTAAGAGATCTACAAGATCGAAATGAGATACTTTTCTATGCTTTTGCATATAAGTATATGGGAGAAGTTATACCAATAGTTTATACGCCAACCGTTGGAGACGCTGTAAAACAATTTTCAAGAAATTCTGCACGATTTAGGGGGATATTTCTTTCGCCTTATAATATCGATAATGCAAAAACAGTTTTTGATCATTTTAGATTTAGGAATCCTACTATTGCAGTTGTAACAGACAATCAGGGGATACTGGGATTAGGAGACCAAGGTATTGGCGGTATGAATATCCCTATTGGTAAACTTGCTTTGTATGTTTTAGGTGCAGGTATAAGGCCCTGGGAAACAGTTCCATTAACTTTAGATGTTGGAACAGATAATAAAAATGATTTAAAAGATCATTATTATCTTGGTTATAAAGCTGGTAGATTATCTGGTGCTGAATATGAGGAATTTATGGATAAATTTATTAATGGAATTAAAGAAAAATTTCCAAATATACTTATTCAATGGGAAGATTTCAGCAGACAAAATGCATTTACTATTCTTGATAAATATAGATATAAAATGCTGAGTTTTAATGATGATATACAAGGAACTGGATCTGTTGCTCTTTCAGGTATTCTAAATGCTTTAAGGTTTTCAGGAGAAAGTCTTAAAGATCAAAGATTTGTAATATATGGGGCAGGTGCTGGAGGTCTTGGTATTGCTAGACGTATTGCTGCTTGTCTAGAATCTAGATATAAAAAAACTACAAAAATATCTCATGAAAATATTATTATTCTTGATAGCAGAGGGATGGTTACCAAAGAGAGATATGTTGAAGATTATAAAAAACCATTTTCTAAGGAAAAAAATTTTTACAAAGATTGGAATATACAGGATATTTCATGCATAACTCTTCTTGAGGTAATTAAAAACTTTAGACCAACAGTATTAATTGGAACTTCTGGCTGCCGTGGTCATTTTACAAAAGATGTAATTAAAGAAATGAATGAAAATGCAACACATCCTATTATCTTACCATTGTCAAATCCTACAATAAATTCTGAAGCAACCCCGCAGGAGATATACAAATTTACAAATGGTATGGCAATAGTTGCTACAGGCTCACCTTTTGAACCTTTTCAATATGATGGTAAAACAGTTTTAATTGGTCAAGGGAATAATTTCTTTATATTTCCAGGTATTGGACTTGGTGCAATTATAAGTCATGGAGATTATATTTCCGATGATGTGTTCACAGAAGCAGCCTATACTTTATCGGATCATATTTCAGATGAATTGATTTCTAAAGGTACAATTTATCCATCATTTAATAATATTAGAGAAATAAGTGCAAAAATTGCTTTGACTACAACAAATCAAATCGCCAAAGAACAAGGAACATCTGAATTCAAGATTGAGGATATAAAAAAATATATGTGGAAACCTAGTTATCACAAATTGGTAAAACCAGCCTAGTTTAAGATTATTTTAAATATTTTTATAATTTTTATTCATATAATTCTTTTTCAAATTTTTTTTTATCATATTGAAGCTCATATTCAATTTTAAATTCACCTGGATCTCCATCAGTAAATTTGAATTGTTTTTCTTGGCATAATGAGATCATGGGAATGTTATCTTTTAAAACAATACCATAGATTTTTTTTATGTTTTTATCTTTTCCAATTTCAAATGTGTAATCTAACAATTCCGAACCCAATCCTAATCGCTGCCATTTATCTCCAACTACGAGTGCAAATTCAGCTTCGCCATTTTTGCTTGGATCGAGTATAACTCTTGTAACACCAAGAAATCTCTTTTTTCCATTTTCTTCAATTTCAGCAACTATTCCAATTTCTCTATCATAATCTATATTGCAATATCTTGTTCTCATTTCATGTGGCGTGTCTTTAATTATTCTAAAAAATCGATAGCGTATTGTTTCCTGTGAAAAACTTTTAAACATATCTAGCCATAAATACTCATCTTCTGGTTTTATAGGTCTTAGTAAAACCTCTGTACCATCTTTTAGTTTTATTTTCTTCCTATATTTACTTGGGTAAGGACTAATTATTAGATTTGGATGATCTCTTGATTTTTTATCAATAATAATTCTTGCATCTACTGCTACAATTTCATCTCCAAATGCAATTAGCGGATTAATATCAAGTTCTTTAATCTCAGGATGATCAATAATTAATTGTGAAAACCTAATCATTGTCTCTTCAACTTTTTTCATATTAACAGGTGGAAGATCTCTAAAACCTTTTAATAATTTATAAGCACGTGTCTGTTCGATAACACGATGTGCCAGAACTTGGTTTAATGGAGGAAAACCAATAGCTCTATCCTTAAAAAATTCAGTAAATTTACCTCCCAATCCAAACAAAATAACAGATCCAAAAACTGGATCTTTTTTTGAACCAAGGATTAATTCAGTTCCCTGGTCTGTTACCATCTTTTGGATCGTTACTCCAATTATATTTGCCTCCGGCATCTTTTGTTTTGCTTTGTCAATCATATTATTGAAAGCAGTTCTTACTTCTTTTTCATTTTTTAGGTTTAATATTACACCACCAACATCGCTCTTATGTGTTATATCAGGAGATAATATTTTCATTACAACAGGATATCCTATTTTTTTAGCAAGTTTTATAGATTGTTCTTCAGTTTTTGCATTATAAGCCTGCGTAGTTTTTATACCATATAATTCCAGAAATGACTTGGATTCATTCTCGGTGAGTATATTCCTTTTTTCTTTTACAGCATCACTTAATATTTTGTTTATTAATTCTCTGTTCGACTGAGAAGTTTCAACAGTAATTTCTTCAGGTGTTTCATAAAGTAGTTCAAGTCCTCTTGCATATCGATATAGATACATATATGCTTCAACAGCTTCATCTGGAGAGGAGTATGATGGGACATTGTTTCTGTTTAAAAGTTGTCTTGCATGATATACAGTTTCTTCTCCAATGAATGATGTCAATATAGGTTTAGTTGTTTTTCTAGATATATCTATTATCCTATCTGCAAGCTTTTTTGGATTGGCCATCACTTGTGGCACGCAAAGAACAAGGATTCCATCCACGTTTTTATCATCTAGACAAACCTCAATGGCTGATTGATATCTTTCTTCATCACTGTCACCTATGATATCTACGGGATTTGCCCTGCTCCAATGAGCAGGTAGGAAAGTATTTAATTTTTCAACTGTTTCTTCAGATAGTTTTGCTAGTTTTCCACCTTTTTCAATAATAGAGTCAGTTGCAAGTACACCAGGTCCTCCTGCATTTGTAATAATTGCAATATTTGGCCCTGTTGGCCGTGGTTGTTTTGCAAGAATTGATGAGCAGTTAAATAAATCTCGAATATCTTTGACTCTTACTATACCTGCTCTTCGGAAAGCTGCATCATATATCACGTCTTCACCAGCTAAAGCTCCTGTATGAGAGGTTGCAGCTATTGCTCCTTCTTTATATCGTCCCGATTTGATTACAATGACAGGTTTTGCCCTTGCAAAACTTTTTGCTGCACTCATAAATTTACTAGCATCTGTTATTGATTCAATATAAAGAACGATACTCCTAGTATGAATATCCATTCCAAAATAATCAATAAGATCTCCAAAATCAACATCTAGCATAGAACCTACTGATGTAAAAGCACTAAAACCAACCTTTGCTGCAGCAGCCCAATCAAGAATTGCACCACAAACCGCTCCACTTTGTGAGATTAAAGCAATATTTCCCTTTTCAGGCATAGATTCAGCAAAGGTTGCATTTAAATTAAGATATGGTAAAATGAATCCTACACAATTTGGGCCAATAATTCTTAGATTATATTTTTCTTTTATTTTTTTCAGTTCTTTTTCTAACTCAAGACCTTTTTCTCCGACCTCTTTAAATCCTGCTGAAATAATTAAGATTCCTTTGATGCCTTGTTTTCCACATTCTTCTAATACGTTAGGGACTGTTTTTGCAGGAGTTGCTATTATCGCTAAATCAACAACTTTTGGTAATTCAGATACCGAAGCATATGTTTGAACTCCTTGTATGCTTTCTTTCCCTGGATTAACTGGGTATACGATTCCATCCCAACCTGAACCAATGATATTACGAAAAATCCTATATCCTGCAGATCCTATACGATTACTTGCTCCAATTACAGCAATACTTTTTGGTTTGAAAAGTTTATCAAGATTATCTGCACTCAATTATAATCATTCTCCTTTGGACTTTTTTTTTATTCTAAATTGAATTTTTTTATCTTATTTTTTTCAGTTCTTAATTGTTTCAAAGTTTCAATTATTGAAATTAATAATCTTTCATCGCCGACAATTTCTGATAACACATTCAATATATCTTTATTATTTGCACCAGAGTCATATGCTTTTTTTATACAATACGCAATTGATTTTTTATCTCCTTCACGTATTGAGTTTAGTAAAGCAATAAGATCACTATCTGTATAACAAGTTTTTAGATTCTCTATCTCTGGTTTTAAATTAAAATTATTTTTTGTTGTATTAAGTTCACTGTATTTTTTAGTATTTTTTATTAATTCTTTTATTTCTGTTTTGTTTTCTTTATCTCTTAAAATATAATCAAAAACCTTTTCAATATCTTTATTTGTCGCTCCAGCATCTTTTGCTTTTTTAATATGCGGTTGTATTAATTCTAAATTACCAATACGAATAGCATTACCTATTTCAACTAATTCTTTCCTCCTATTATCAAGTACATCTAGCCTAATGCATCCATTATTTTTCTGTAAACAGATCAATACCTTATTCATATTTCCTTCACAATATTACATTTAGGTATTACAATTATTAATAAATATTTGCGAACATATACTCATATTTCACCACTTTTCACCAGTGTCCTTAATAAAGTAATTTGTATTACCAAATTTATGGAAAGATTGAGTATTTCCCTAGATAAAGAATCCCAAGATATAATCAAGGCTTATTTGCCAAAATATAAGGGTTCAAAAGCTAATCTTGTGCGTAGAGCACTTGAGCATCTAAAAGACCATGAAGAAATTCAAAAAAAAGTTGCATTTGATAGTATTAAAGTTTATATTGATTTCTTAGCAAATATGGAACATGTCATAGTAGATATTGCTCATTGGAAGGCAATTTTTTCTGAAATAGGTGAAGGATCAGAAAAGTTTTGGGATGAAGTGTATCAGATAGGTGTTGAGCATTGGAAAGAATATTCAGATAAAGGTATGCGTAATATAAAACAAATTCTTGAATATGTTGAAAAAACAAACTGGTACAAATTAAATATCGATTCAGAAAATACTTTTACTCTTATACTTTCTGTTTCTGAAGCAAGTAAATTTGTAACAACCTTTTTTAGAGGATTTTTTAGTAGACAATCAAGAAATATTGAAATTTCTGAGGAATTTAAAAAGATTAGAATTAGAATAGTCTAAGTCTTTTTTAATACAGCCTCAGCAGCTTTAATTATTGGATATGCTGTTGGCGGTGCAGTTACTAATGGATGGGTTCCTATTTGAGATGTTAAAAGTGAATTAACTGTCATTTTATTTTGAATAGCAAGCCCAATAATATTTATCAATTCTCCAGTACTTGGTCCACCTATTACTCCTCCACCTAGTATGATTCCTGATTCACGAGAAGCTATTAATTTTACCATTTGTTTGTTAGTATTTGAAAGAGTGCCAGGATGTTTATCAATTCCTTCAAAACTTCCTTTAACAATATCAAATCCTTCTTTTAATGCAATATTTTCAGTTAATCCTGCTATTCCAAAGCCAGTATTTCCAAGTGCGGTTGAAAAAATAGCAATTGTTCCATTAAATGTTTTTACTGCACAAAGTTGATAAAGACTCATTCCAGCAATCCTTGCTTCAGCACAGGCTGTAGAGGCAAGCATAATGCTATTTAATTTTCTTGTGACAAAGTCTCTTTTTTCTGAACAATCTCCAACAGCAAATATATCTGAACACTCCGTTCTCATATATTCATCTACGATTATAAATCCTCGTTCATTTAGTTTAATTCCTGCTTTTTCTGCAAGTGAAGTATTGGGTTTGTAACCCATTGTAATAATTGCAGCGTCTGCATCTATTTTTTCTCCATTTTCTAATAAAACACTTGTTACTTTCTTTTCTCCAAGAATTTCTTTTACTCCTATATTGGTTTTTATATTTACACCACGTGATTTCAGAGTTTCTTCAGCTTGTACGGCTATTTCTTCATCAAATGCAAGTAATAAAATATGAGGCAATATCTCAACGAGTGTGACTTCTTTTCCGCTTTTATTTAACTCATCAGATATTTCAACACCTATAAATCCGCCACCAATAACAACAATTTTTTTACTATTTTTTAGTTCATTTAATGCAAAGTCAAGATATTCCTTATTTTTAGGAACTGAAAAAACATTTCTTTTATCAAACCCTTTTAACCATGTAGGAATTTTGGGTATTGACCCCGTTGCAAAAACAAGTTTATCATAACATATTTTTGCTCCATTAATGGTGGTACATAATTTTTTATTTTTATCAATGTCACTTACTTCATCTATTTTAATTTGTATACCTGCGTTAATTAAACCATTATCAGATATGAGGTTTTTATCACTACTATCTAAAGATCCAAAAATATATGGGATTCCACATGGTACAACAACATTTTTTTCTTTTCTAATAACCATGAAATCCTTATCAGGATAATTTGATTTACCTGTAATTGCTGTTACTATACCTGAAGCACTACCGCCTATTACTAAAACATCTGTTTTTTCCATAATTACACCAAAATGCCGGTTAAGAATTTTAATTTAAAAAGATATTTGCGAGACTTTAATCATATTACACCATATATCACCGGATCTTAACGGTCTAATTTAGCAACACAAATAAATAATTAGATATTATAAAAAAATTAATCAAATTTTATAATGAATTAAAGAAAAGATTAATCATATTTGCTAATGCACTTAAAAGAATATTATAAAAATCAAAGTTATCATTTTTACCACGCTCAATTTTCCTAATAACATTTTTTTCAATAAATTTTCATTTTAAGGACACCCATTTTTTCATCTACCACACGAGCATTATATTTTAGGGATAACCAAAATATTTGATGAAACAACAGCTAAGTTAGTATATTGATAAAACTTAGAAAATTTAACTAAATAATTGTATTTTTATCTTTAATGATTGTGTTTATGCTGATCTCTAAATGCATGTTGTCCACAAGCATCAGACATATTTGCTTTCTCAAAAGCTCCTTTTTTAAAGTCTTCTATCACATCTTTTACCATTCCAAATGCTCCAATATAAACATCAATTCCTAATTCATCAAACATTTGAATTGCTCTTCTGCCGAGACCTCGACAAAGCATAATGTTAACTCCCTCTTTTGCCATAATCTCTGGAGGATAACCTTGTCCCCCCATGTGATCACTTGTATTTGGAATTACTTTAACCTCATTTGTGTCAAGATCTATAATAGTATATGTTGGAACTCTACCAAAATGTTCTCCGACATGATCATTTAATCCATTACTCCCAAGTGTTGGGATACATATTTTCATTTTATCTAACCTCTTCTAACTCATCTCATTCCAAAATGACTATTTACATTTGCGGAATCTGTTCTATCTAATTCTCCTTTTTTAAATTTTTCAATTACTTCTTTTATATTTCCATTTGCCCCGGTAAATACTGTTATTCCAGCTGCTGTTAATGTTTGAAATGCATTTGGACCTACATTTCCAGTAATAACTGTTCTAACACCTGTTTTAGCAACTGTTTGAGCAGCTTGTATACCTGCGCCTCCAGATGCTATTGCACTTTCATTGGATATTATATCAAAATCCATAGTATCTATATCTATGATAAGGAAATAACTACATCTGCCAAACCTTGGATCAACTTCTTGATCTAAATTATTTCCTTTTGAAGAAATACATATCTTCATTTTTTCTCAACCTCTTTATTCTCTATTATTTCTGTATATTTGAATTTAATTATATTTGATTTTAAGATGGTATATGGTTACTATAATTAAAACCTATATATATTAAATAATTTTTAATCTTTTCAACATCATTATTTTTTTGTCCTATAATTGCGCTTTATTATAACTAACAACCTATGCTCTAGTCATTAGAGCCCCACATTTAGGACATTTTCTTGTATTGCAGGGAACAGCTAACTTGTGAGGTTGACGGTAATTACAATTAGGACAGATACAATATCCGCCAGGGCCTCTTGCAAATCCGCCACCTAGGCCTCTATATCCACCACGGCCAAAACCTCCGCCTCCTCGTCTTTGCATTTTTAATCACCTTCTTTTATTATTTACACTTTTCTCAATATTTTTTACAATAAAATCAAATGCTTTTGTGGTGTTAGATTCTTTGTTTTTTGTAATAAATGGCTCTCCTGAATCACCGGCTTTTACTATTGAATCATCAATTGGTACTTTACCTAAAAATGGAACATTAAAATCTTTAGATGCTTTTAATCCACCTCCTGTTTTAAATATATCAATAGTTTTGTTACAATGTGGGCAGGTAAAACCACTCATATTTTCAATTATTCCGATTATTGGTAATCCCATCTTTTTTACAAAATTTATAGATTTTCTCACACTTACAAGAGCAACATCTTGAGGTGTTGTAACAATAATTGCTCCATCACTATTTGGTATCAATTGCGTTATACTCAATGGTTCGTCTCCTGTACCTGGAGGGATGTCTACGATTAAATAGTCTAGATTTCCCCAGTTAAAATCTCCTATAAGTTGTTTGATTGCTGTCATTTTCATAGGCCCTCTCCATATAACTGGAGAATCATTATCCGGTAGTAGAAATCCCATAGACATTATCTTTAAATTTTTAGAATAAATTACTGGTGTAAATCCTTCTTCTGATGTGTTTGGTTTTTTATCTTCAACACCAAGCATCTTTGGAATGCTTGGTCCATGTATGTCGATGTCAAGTATGCCAACTTGATAATTATTTTGGGATAAAGAGACTGCTAAGTTTGCAGATACTGTGCTTTTGCCAACACCTCCCTTGCCACTTAGTACTAGAATTTTGTGTTTGATCTTTTTTAGATTATTTGTTACCTTTGATTCATCATATTTTTGACTTTGCATATCATTCACTTTTTTATTTTTTTTCTGTTAGTTGTTTTATTCTTTTATTGATTTCGTTTATTTCTTCTTTTAAAGTTTTTACCATGTTTTCTAGATAATTTTTCTCATCTTCTTTATTCTCCGTAGGTAATTTTTCTGAATATAGTTGATTGTATGGTTCATGCCAGATCATCCTACGGACTCTATTACCTCTTATAAAACCTCGACCAAATCCGCGACCTTGAGCTCTTCTAAAACTAGGGTTTGAGTATCCAGGACTTGAAAATCCTGAGCAAAATCCTGCGCTTCTTCCAGTCATTGGTCCACGACCAATTGGACCTGTTCTATCACCACTAGGCATATTTTTACACCTCTTTTATTTTATCTTTTTAAATATTTTTATTACTAGTTGCAGAATCATAATTTTTTTTAATTTTGTTTTTTTATTCTATTTGGAGATTGAGTTGTACTTTTTTTT
>Ga0180431_10004960_pt1 | contig 16446 bp, 21 predicted proteins | sample SS_ome_11_FD_132459 | JGI IMG/M metagenome (GOLD analysis project Ga0180431, IMG submission 132459) | Hypersaline lake sediment archaeal communities from the Salton Sea, California, USA - SS_1_MS_1 metaG | ecosystem: Environmental > Aquatic > Non-marine Saline and Alkaline > Hypersaline >... | reverse complement strand
TTTGCACCTTTTTCCTGATGCCGGGAAAAAGGTTTTATGGCCTTTGATGCTCGAAACTCTCAGAGGCTGATTATCAATGAAAAGGGGTTTTCAAGAATAAAATTCGCAAATATCGGGAAAAGATAATATAAAGTGAACACCAGATGGACTGCTTCAAAGAGGGGTTTCCAGAAGTTTTCCGGCTTGCTCCCAAGAGCCCCAAAGCAGACCTAACTTCCAAACAGTCTATAGTTTAGGTTCGATTTCACTACATCCTGTCATCCGGGGTTTTCAAGAATAAATCAGCCCCGGCTCATTTTGACCCTTAAATTTAACGCACATGTGCCTTTTAGAAGAGAGAAGAAGAGAGAAGAAAAGAGAAGAGATGTTTTCATGCATCATCCGTAGGTTTTCCATACCATGAAGGCAACCACTCAACCTCAACTTCAGGCACCGGCTTTCTTGCCGAAACCCGGAAAAATTCTCTTTGCCTTTCTCTTTTTTTCCTTGTAATCTTTTTCAGGTGTTATTGCTTTTTCCGTTCAACCACAACACAGGTGCCATGTTTGGAAGAGCACAGGGAAAAAGACTCCGCAGAGCAAACTGAGGCTCAGGAATCCGAATATCAGGAGCCAGAGCATCCTGAATTTGAAGACCTCAATCATCCTGCCAGAGCAGGGCTTGACCCCAACCGCAGACCTGATGGCACTTTCATCAAAGGCCACAAATATCAATGGAAGCCGGGGCAGTCTGGCAATCCGAATGGCAGACCCCCAAACGGTGAGCAGAGACCGGGCAAGCCGCCTGAGATAACAAGAATTACAGACCTGATGCGGCATATGTCTTCAAAGCCCTGCACAGTCAAGGGCTACAAAAACATGACATGGGCTCAAGCGGTTGCAAAGGCCATGTTTGAATATGTTGTTGGCAAGGGCAATTCAAGACTTGCCAAAGAACTGCTTGACCGGCTCGATGGAACTGTGAAGCAGATTCATGAGGTTGAGACAACCGGCAGAACAATTCTTGAGTTTGTTGTTGCAGAGCCCCCGGACAAGGCACAACACGAAGAAAACATGGCGAATGGCAAACTCAATGGAACGACAAAAGCAGGAGATTCTCACAATGAAGGGAGTTGAGATGGCAAGATACGGGATTGAGACATTTGCCAATGGCAAATATGGTATTCAGCAGTTCGAGACTGCGCAGAGCTTGAGGGGTTGGATTGCCCGGAAGAAGAAAAAAAGGGAGCAGGGTCTTGGAAACAATGACCTTCACAAGCATCTGATTTCCAAGTTCCTCAGCTCTCGGAATCCCGTTCAAGAGGACACCCGGAAGAGACCGGCAGGCAAGGCAGAGCTCAAGGCAAAGGCCAAACCGAAGAAGACCCCGGCTGCAAAAGCCCCTGAGGAAAAGAAAAGCGAATGAGCCTTTTGGCGATAATGCTTGTTGTTGATTTGACTGTATGGGTTTTTATTTGCGCCCCAAGAGGCAGAAGGATTGTTCCGCATCAACCGCCAAACGCAAAGAAAGAACCAAATGAACCAAGCTGAGAGAGAATCAGTTGAACTGGTGAATCAGGCTGTCAACATGCAGCTCACTTCTGACTTGGGCTTGCGGATGCGCCTGCTCAAGAATGAAATCACTCAGCTTGCCGAAGAGACCCAAGCAATCATTCATGACATGATTGCAAAATACAATGCGCCGATGACAGCTCATGTGAAGATTGAGCTCGAAGTTGATTCTGTCAACCTGAACAAGCATGTTCAGAAAGTGGTTGATGCTCATGCTTATGGCTTGCCAATGCCGAAGTCTGAGCCCTTGGAGATGTATTGATTTATCCTGAAACACAGAACAAGCAGAGAATCGAGTTGCTACCGAAGCAGCACAAGTTCTTGTTCTGTGAGGCCAAAGAAACCATGTATGATGGGGCATTCGGTGCCGGGAAGACCCGCATCCTCTGCTTCAAAGCGGTTCAGAAGGCCATGCATGAAGGGAATCTTGTTGGTTTGTTCCGAAAGACCTTGACCAGTTTGAGGGCAACAACCCTGAGAGTGCTGCTTGAGAAAGATGGCACCTTGCCGCCTGTCTTGCCGCCGGGAACCTATCAGCATAACAAGTCAGAGCACATCATCAAGCTTCTTGGGTGTGGGGGTCAAATCTATTATGGGGGTCTCGATGACCCTCTCAGGATTGCTTCTCTAAACCTTGGCACCGCTTGTGTTGATGAAGCCAGAGAGATGGACAAAGATGAATACTTCATGCTTCTTGGCAGGCTGAGAAACAATGCAGACCCGTTCAGGCAGATATGCCTTGCGACAAACCCGGATTCACCTTCACATTTCCTTTACGAGAGGTTCTACCGGGAGAAAGACAACACAAGAGCTGTCTTCAAATCGAAGAGCACAGACAACTTCTTTCTGCCGCAAGACTATCTTGACATGCTTGCGAAATTTACCGGTCAATACCGAGACCGCTTTGTTCTTGGCAAATGGGTTGCCTTTGAGGGCTTGATTTATGACAACTTTGACCGGGAAACTCACGTTGTTCACCGGGACATTTCAGAATTCAAGTGGTTCCTGCTCTCGGTTGATGAAGGCTATACTGACCCGGCGGTTTGCGGTCTTTGGGGCATTGACTCAGACAACCGGATGCACCTGCTGAAGATGTTTTATCAGACCAAGGTGCTGCCTTCTCAGTTCATTCAGATTCTGAAGAGCTTTGGATTCAGTCAGATTCTGCAGCTCAAGCCTCATGACATGAAGCTTTCAAAATGGGAAATGCCAACCAGAATCTTTGTCTTTGACCCTTCTGCTGCAGGGCTCATTGCCGATGCTCAGAAAGAAGGGCTGGTTTGCCACAAGGCAGACAATGCAGTATTTGAAGGCTGTCAAGCGGTCAGAGACCGGCTTTCGATTCAGGCGGATGGCAGACCCGGCTTGACTGTTGAGCCTCATGCTCAAGGGGTTTCGGATTGGTTGACAGAGATTGAATCATATCACCTTGACAAGAATGAGAAGCCTGCCAAGGGTCTTGACCATGCGATGGACATGACCCGGTATGCCGCCATGTATATGAAAAACATGGTTGCCCCAAGGTTCACAATGCTTGATGCGAAGAAGGTAGAACCGGGTGACAGGTTCCGGCGGGAATCTCAGAATGAAGAAGAAATAACCGAAGAGCAACTTGAAGCTTCCAGAGACAGAATGCTTGAAACTCAAGGTGCATGGAGCAATTAGCGATGGCGAAATATATCATGGCTAAGTATATTTTTATAGCGATGGTCAAGGACAACGGCAATTACAAGGCCGGTGATGTCGTGTCTATTCGTGAGCCGGGTTCGAAGGTGACTGCACTCGAAGAAACCATGTTTGTCTGTACGAGTTCAGAACACACGAAAGCGGAAATAGACATTCTCAGGGGCGAACGCAACCCGCATCACAAGATAGTTTTTCCAACAATGCCATTGGATGACAAAGAACCGTTCGATGAAGATAAGTATAATGCCGACTTTGCGAAAGCGCAGGAAGAGGCGGACAAAACCCCTGTTTGTGGTGTCAAGCTCAACCTGAGCCATCTGGAAGTGGTGGCAAGACTGACGGATTTACAGGATGCGAAAAAACGGGTTCCTGTTTTTGATATAGATAAGACGGCGTTTCTTACGAAGAAAAGCGAGACATAAATAATGGCAACTTATTACATGCCAGATGATTTCGCCGACCTCGCAACGGCTTATGCCGGAATGGTCTCCGGCGTCGATGATTTGATAGTAAGAGATGGAACGTATACCGGCCCGAACAACCGGAACCTCGACCCCGGCGGCAAGCTCGTAACAGTCGCGTCCGAGAACGGGCCTTTTACCTGTATCTTCGATGCGGAAGACAATAGCTGTCGATTCTTTTATCTACATTCTGGCGAAACAAACTCTTTTATCGTCGATGGGATTCAATTCAAAAAAACAAACTTGAATGTTAATGGCGGTAAGGGCGGCTTTGCTTATGCCACAGGAGCTACCGTCCTTAGTCCTACATTTAGAAATTGCATCATAACAGACTGTAAAATCGTCCACTTTCTCGGCGGGTGGGGCAGTTGCGTGGCGGCCTACAGCGATGCCGACGTTGTTTTTGAAAATTGTCTGATATATGGATGTCATGCCGTTGGTTCATGTGTAGGGTATGCGGAAGGGCCGGGAAGCCGCGTTTGCTTTTACAACTGCACTATCATGGCTAATACCTGCACATCATCTACGAGCGGGGCAGGTTTCCGCGCACAGGCTTGGGGGGATTTTCGCCTCTACAACTGCATCGTATATAATAATCAATACAAAGATTGGTACGCCGACACATCTCAGACATGGAGCTATTGTTATAACACCTGCTATAAAATTTCATGGGGTTCTTGCCATTATTCAGGGGCAAACATTACTTTAGACCCGCTTCACGTCGTCGGGCCGCTCGGAAGTTATTATCTTAGTTGCATCGCGGCGGGCGAGGGCGCGGACAGCCCGTGCCTTGATGCCGGGAATGTTGCATATACTGATGCAAGTTGGCCTCTTCTCACAACTCGAAGTGATGATGTTCTGGATGTTGCCCCGCCGGATATTGGCTTTCATTGGCCTGCAGCAGGTGAACCAGAAGAAAACAGGGGCAAGCTCTATCATGACAGAAAAAGGCGAATTAAATATGGATGGCCGCCAATCAGGGGCTGAGAAAGGGGATTGAAAGATGTACCGACACCAGAGAAAAAAGGTTTTGATTGAGGATTTAATTCCTTCAGGCGAAGAGCCTTGGGTTTATGAATCAACAGAAATTCTTGAGTTTGTCAAGGAAACTCTTGGTGAAGATGACAGAACCAAAATCAACAATGTTCATGCGCCAACAGACCTGACATATCTAATCAAAAATGAATATGATATTGCCGTATCTGCTCAGGCAATCGGCGGGGTTTATGATGCGGTCAATGATGTTTGGGAGCATGAGGTTGAGGTTGGAGACCCGGTTGATGTTGCTGCCGGTGAAGAGGGATACATCGATGTGTTTCCCGGCAATCCATACATGAGAGATTACAAGGTTGAACTGACCTTTGAATCTCTCGGTCAAGGTGAAGATGGTGTGACTGTCACCTCAATATTTGTGATTGACCAGTAAATTTACCGGTGAATTCTGAGCAAGGATGTTTTTCATGGGGCTGATAACAAGATTTAGAAGAATGCTGAAGGCACTTGCCGGTGAGCAGGTTGTTGTGCAGCCATATTTCAAATCAATTGGCTTTGCTCAATTTGCCGATGAAGAAACTGCGCAAGACAGGCTCAAGCATTTTGTTCATTGGGTTTATGTCTGTGTCACAAAGAATGCTTCCGCAATGGCCTCTGTGCCTCTCAGGGTTTATGTTTCAACCGATGAAGAAGGCCAATACAAATATCTCAGGAAAGGCAAAGACACAAGAGCAGTCAAGCTGAAGAAGCTGAAAGAGCTTGCCACAAATCCTTTGACATTCCAGAGAATCAACCGGTCTGCGCAAACAGAAGAGGTTGTGAATCACCCGTTCATTGAGCTTTGGCGCAATGTCAACCCGTTCATGAACGGGTATGAGATGGTAGAACTGATTGACATCTATCTTGAGATGACCGGCGATGCCTATCTCTACATCGTGAAAGACAATCTTGGAGTTCCAAGGCAGTTGTGGATTCTGCCATCGCAATATGTGAGGGTTGTTCCTGACCGGCAGAATTTCATCAAGGGCTATTTATACGGCACTTCGGCTTCAGACTCGGTTGCCCTGACCCCGGATGAAGTGATTCATTTCAAGTTTCCCAACCCAAACAGTATCTGGAAAGGTTTCCCGCCTTTGGCTGCAGGCATGGCGGCTGTCAAGCGAAAAGAGAGCATGGATGATTATGAAGCATCCCTGCTTGCAAACAATGCAAGACCTGATTTCCTGATAGTCTCGAAGAATGCCATTCCGAAAACTACCAAGAAAGAACTCAGGGAAGAATGGCAAATGCTCTATGGCAGCAAGAGGGGCAGGGGCAAGCCTGCTCTGATTGATTCTGCAGATATTGAAATCAAAGAACTTGGCTTCTCGCCAAAAGATATTGCATATGTGAACGGTCAGAAAATGACCAAAGAAGAGATAGCAGGCACTTTTGGTGTTCCGGTTTCCAAGATTGTTCCCGATGCGAAATACTCAAATGCAGAAGTTGGTGACAGGGAATGGAAGTCAGACACAATCAGACCAAGGCTCAGAAGGATTGAAGACAAGCTGAATGAGCAGTTGATGCCGATGTATGACAAGAAGTTATATGTTGCCTTTGACAATCCTGTTCCTGAAGACCGGGAATTTGCCTTGAAGAAGTCTGAGACCTATCTGAAGAATGGTGTCATCACCATCAATGAGGTCAGAGAGGCAGAGGGTCTTGAGCCTGTCAATTATGGTGAATCAGCTTGGATGCCAATGAACATGATTCCGGTTGGTTCTGCAATTGGCGGGGCAGGGCAGCAGCAGGAGCCCGAAGAAATAACAATGTCACTCAAAGCCAAAGATGATGGCGAGATTCACTTTCCTGTCAAGTCTGACTGGTTTTATTCCGGTGTCCCGGTCATGGCTGAGAGGATGAAGAGAATTTTCAGAAAGATGGAAAAGGCGGCTCTCGATTTTCTTGAGAGTCAGAAGGCCATGAGGAAAGCCCCGGCTTCAATTGAGTGGAATGACTTCACTCTCGAAAAAGAAAAATGGGCAGCTCTTATCAATGCAGAGATGGGCAAGCCTATCAGAGAGCAGTTATTGAGAGGGGCAAAGCATGGCGCAAGGGTCATCGGGGTTGGTATCTCTTTCGATGTCCTGAATCCTGAGACAATCAGCTTTCTTGACAGGTATGTTGCTCACTTTGCGGATGTGGTGCTTGAGACAACTGCAAAAGACTTCGCATTTCAGATGCAGCAAGGGTTGCAAGCCGGTGAAACCATTCCTGAGCTCACAACCAGAACCAGAAGCTTCTTTGAGGGCATGAAGACTTGGAGAGCAGAGCAGATTGCAAGAAGTGAAAGCAGCAGGGCTTCACATCAAGGCATGGTTGAGAGCTGGAAACAATCAGAAGTTGTTGAAGCAATTACATGGGATGCTCAGGCTGATGCATGTCCATATTGTGTTGAGCTTGATGGCACAACTGTTGCCATCAATGGAAAGTTTTTCGAGCAAGGCAGTTCAATGACAGTTGAAGGGGCAGGCACATTGAACTTCAATTATGAACCGGTGACTGCCCCGCCATTGCATCCGAATTGCAGATGCACTTTGAGGGCTGAATTGAGATAGAAGGGGTTTGAAAATGCCTGATTTCATGACAGAAGTTGTTGAGGTTCACAAACTGCCTGAGAGCATCAAGGCAATTGTTGAAAAGCATGAGGATGCAGAATTCATCCGCAAGACAGTTACAATGCCGGATGAAGATTGGAAATTCGATGAAGGCGAAAAGGCAGAAATCGGCTTCATATCAACTGCGGGAATTGACCGGGATGGTGAGATACTTGTTCCGGCAGGGTGTGACCTGTCTGAATTCAACAAGTCAAGGCAGGTGCTTTGGGGTCATGACTATCACATGCCGCCGATTGCCAAGGCTCTGTGGGTCAAGAAGGAGCCGAAGAAAAACCCGAAAGGCATCCTTGCCAAAACTGCATATGCAGACACAGACTTTGCAAATCAGGTCTGGCAGCTTGTCAAAGGCGGTTTCCTGAAAACTGCGTCTGTTGGATTCATGCCAACAGAGTCTGTGAGTTCAAGGGATGACAACTTTGACCGGGTTTGCGACAAGCTCAACAAAACAGGCATTGAGTTTGACAGAACAAGGGTGAGCAGAATCTACACGAAATGGATTCTGCTTGAATATTCCAAGGTCTCAGTTCCTGCCAACATCGATGCCCTGACAGTTGCGGTTGCCAAGGGAATGAAGCTGCCCAAGGAAATGCTCGATGAATTCGGCATATCTGAAGAGCAGGTTCAGGGAGCTTCCGAAAAGACAGAGCTTGCAGATTTCAAAGCGGTCATTCCCTTCAAAGACCTTGGGATGGCACCAGAATCAGCCGAATGGGATGCCGGAAAAGAGGTCAAGGCGGCTTCAATCGAAGACATGAAGCTGATTTGCACTTGGTATGACTCAGAGAATGAAGACATCAAGAGTGCATACAAGCTGCCGCATCACAGAGCACTTGGCAGACATGCTGCAGTTTGGCGGGGCATTGCGGCTGCAATGGCGGCAGTTCTTGGAGCAAGAGGCGGGGTCAACATTCCAGAGAAAGACAGAAAGCCGGGTTATAGCCATCTTGCCAAGCACTACAAGCAATTTGGGAAAGAGCCGCCTGAGTTCAAGGATTATCCGCAAGCAGAGCTGAAGATTCTGTTTGATGAAGTTTGGGATGAAGCCTTATATCTCAGGTTCCCGGCGATGAAGCCATATCCCAATGAACATGCCTGCAGACTGCTTGACCCGGATGGTTGGGATTCTGTCAGAAGGCAGAATGACAAGTTTGGTGAAGGAATTCATGCAGTCTATGGAATCAAGGATGATGCCGCCAAATTGCAGGCAATCCGCTTTTCCAAGACCAAATTCACACCGCTTGCCGCAAGAAAATGGCTTGAACAACATGATTACAAGTGCATCCTGTTTGAACCTGCCTCTGAATCAAGGTCAGAAGAGATTGCAGACCTGAAGGCTTATGTTGAGAAAGTTGCAGACCCTGCTTCAGTCTGTGTTGTGAAATATCCTGAAAAGGAAATTGCACCTGTCATTGAAGTTCATCGCAAGCCGCCAAAGGTTGAGCTTGTGGAAGTTGTACCTGAAAAAGAAGAAACAGTTGTTGAGCTTGTTGAGAAAGAGCTTGGCAGGCAACTTGGAAGAGTTTGAAAATTCAAAAGGATTTGGGCTTGTGCTGCCGGTGGAGATATTAGCTGAGTTGGCGGGAATATCAGCCGGATGGAAAAGTGCAACCCGGAAACAGGAAAGGAAAAGAAGATGGACAAGGTTTTGATAAAACTCGAAACCGATTGGGAGCACGATGGCACCACTTACGATGCCGGAACTGAGCTCAATGTTGACGCCGCAACCGGAAAAAGGCTTTGCGAGTCAAACATTGCCAAGCTTTATGACCCGAAAGCCGAAGAATCGGCAAGGAAAAAGGCTGAGGCAGAGCTGAAGAAGCAGACCGAGTTGATAACGGCTGCAGTCTCAACTGCCGTCTCGGAAGTCAAGAAGGAACTGCAGAAGGATGTTTCTGTGGTTCAGGTCAAGAAGCCGGAAGTTGACCCGAAAGGCGGCTTTGAAAACTTTGCGGAATTTGCGCAAGCGGTTCACCGGCGCACCATCGGCAGCGGGCATCCTCTTGTCAAGAAGCTTGACAAATACCAAGAGAGGGTCAAAACTGTCATGGTTGAAGGCGAAGATGCGCAAGGCGGTTTTCTGGTTCCAACCGAGTTCAGAACAGAACTCCTGCAGACCGGTCTGGAAGACACCGCTTTTGCAGACAAATGCACCTTCATCCCGATGCAGACCAATCATGTTGAAATCCCGGCGGTTTTTGACACAGACCATTCAGGAACCCCCAAGGAATTTTACGGTGGCATCGTGATTTATCGCCCGGAAGAAGGCGGCAGCAAGACCTTCAGCAAGCCTCACTTCGGTCTGGTTGAGCTGAATCTGCACGAAGTTGCCGGAATCTGCGCGGTTTCCAACAACCTGCTTGAGGACTCGCCCATCTCCATCGGCGCAATCCTCAATAAGCTCTTCGGAAATGCCATCTCTTGGATTCTCGATGATGACACCATTCAAGGCGATGGGGTTGGCAAGCCCCTTGGCATCCTGCATTGCGATGCAACTGTCACGGTTCCAATCGAAGCAGAGCAAGAGGCTGACACGGTTGTTGCGGGCAATGTTCTCAACATGTATGCCCGGATGCCTGCTCAGAACCTGAAGAGTGCCGTCTGGCTTGCAAACCAGACTGTGCTGCCTCAGCTTGCGCAGATGACCATCGGGAACTATCCGGTGTTTGTGCCTGCCGGTGGATTGTCACAGAAGCCCTTTGACACCCTGCTTGGCAAGCCCCTCATTTATACCGAAAAGCTCCCGGCTCTCGGTGATGCGGGCTGCATCATGTTTGTTGACCCGACACAGTATCTGTTGGGCGCAAAGCGGGGGATGTCAATGCAGACAGCCTCAAGCATTCACCTTTATTTTGACCTTGACCAGACCTGCTTCAGGTTTGTCATGAGATACGATGGTGTCTGCTGGTGGAAATCCTGCATGACTCCGAAACACGGGGATTGCCTGAGCCCTTATATCAAACTGGCAACAACCAACCCGGAATAATACCGGGAAACATATTTTGTTCAAGGTGAACAAATTCAGTTGCTTGTCTGATTAAAACAAGCCGCAGACCTTTACTGCGTTAAAAGAATGGGCATGAACTGAAAGGGGTTGAAGATGCCTATAAACAGAGGTTCAGACAATTTCCTTCTGGAAGTTGCTCTTGAGACTACCGACATCGGCGGCACTTCTGCAACATCGAAAAGTGTTGACATGAGCGAGTGCGATGATGTCATGTTCGTGGCGGAAGTCGGCACATGGAATGCTGCCGATGACCTTGAAGTGACTATCATGCAGGACACTCAGGCTGACATGCTTTCCGGCAATGTCAAGCTTGTGAAAGCTCAGGTCATCCAGACCGATGCTGCCGATGGTCAAAGATACTGCTACGAGTGCAAGGCTGAAGACCTTGACACAGAAAACGGCTTCAGATATGTCGCCCTGCTTGTCGAAGAAGCAGATGACACCGGCACCGATGAAGTCACAGTTGCTTCTCTGGCTTTCAATCTCCGCAAGAGATATGAAAACAGAGCTGCATATGATGCGGTTGATGCCGCTTCATAATCGAAATCATTCAGGGAATGGCAGGCAGGTCTTTTGGCCTGTCTGCCTGACCTGATTGTTTTCGGGTGAGGGCAAAGCATGGCAGGATGCGGTGGAAAGAAAATCAAGCATGTCAGAGTTTGTCTGACTGAAGATGGTTCCACCAAGGTTGTTCCTGATTATTATGCTGAAGCCCTTTTCAGGCAAAAGCTTGCAGTTCCATATGCCGAAAGGGAAAAGGTTCTGCAGACATTGAAAGGAAAACAGAAGTGAAAGTGAAGATTCTCAGGAATGGCAAAATCTGTGACATGCCTGACCAGAATGCCTTGAGCTATATCAAGACCGGGCAGGCAGTCAAGATTGAAAGCAAAGGTCTGGCAAAACCTGCAGCAAACAAGATGGTTGCAGGAGCCCCGGAAAAGAAGGCCGAAGAAGCCCCGGTGTTCATTTGCCCGAAGTGTGGCAAGACTTACAAGACCAAGAGAGGCTTTGACAATCACAAGTGCTAATAAAAGCCTCTGACTTGAAAGGATTGGCAGGATGGGGGATTTGACAGACATTGACAGGGTTAAGATTTATATGGGCATTGCTGCCGGGAACACCAGCAAAGATGACCTTATCAATCAATTGATTCCACAACTGTCTGCAGCAATTGAAAGGTATTGTGACCGGTCATTTTACTTTGCAGAATACCGGGATTTCATCGAGACCGTTCAAGGCCGGATTCTCTATCTGCCAAACAAGCCGGTTCAGAAGCTGAAAAGGCTTGTCAGAAGTGTTGACAGGGTTTTCAAGGTCAATACTGCCAGAGATGGCTGCACTTCTGCATCAGTCACCCTCATTGATGGGTATGTTAAGCTCTACCAATGGGGAGAGCATGAAGAAGATAATGAAATTGCAATTGGAGCCAACACCCTGACAGGGCTGAAGACCGCAATTGAAGCCATTGCGGATTGCGAATGGTCTTGCGAGATAACATCGGGATATGAAGACCATCTTGCAGCAGACCTTGTTGAATCCGGGGCTCAGGCTGCATTATATCCCAATTATGCAGAGCTGAGGATTCCAGATTATAACTCGATGTATTTCACATTCAATCTGAATGAAGACACCGGCAGGGTTGAGCTCACAGATTCCAATTTCCCTGATGGCAGAATCTTTGCAGAATATGCAGCAGGATATGGTGATGGGGTTGATGATGACCCGGATGACCTGCCTGCAGACCTTGTTGGCCTTGCAACCTCAATTGTTGCCGATGCTGTCAGAGAGGCATGGAGCGATAAAATCATGAAGTCTGAAAAACTCGGTGATTATGCTTATACGAAATTTGACCAAGGATGGGCTGACCTGTTCATCGTTGGCAGGTATGCAGCTCAACTGGCCTTCTGGAGAAAGATTAGTTTGTAAAATGGCGATTGAAGATTTATTTCAAGAGACCTGCACAATCCAAGAGGTTGCCAGAGCCGCCGATGGCAAAGGCGGGGTTGAAAATACTTGGTCTCCATATATTGAAGATGTTCCCTGCAGGCTTCAAGCTCTGTCTGCAAGAGAGGTTGATGAATATGCCAAGAGGGAAGTGAGCGCGAACTTCAGGCTCTTCATCCTGCCGCAAGAAGACAACATCAAAGAGGGTGAGCACCGGGTTAAATTCAATGATGGTGTTGAAGACAGATATTTTGACATCGTTCATGTTGACAAATGGAACTTCGATGAACACCATTGGAAGCTTGTTCTTTGGGAGCAGAAGTAAATGCCGGGAAAACTGAACTGGTTGGGGAAAAAGGTTGGCTCTGAGGTTGTTGCACAGACAGGAACTGTGCTCACCAAAGGCGCAATCATGGTCACAAACCAAATCAAGAAGCTCATGAGAGAGCCCAAATCCGGCACAAGATACAAGGGCAAGCGCAGAATTACAAGAAGCTCTGCCCCCGGTGAAGCCCCTGCAGTTCAGACCGGCAGGCTCAGGGCTTCAATTCACTACAAGGCACCAGACCCCTTGACAAGGCTGATTGGAACCAATCTTGACTATGGGTATTGGCTTGAGATTGGAACAAGCAAGATGGCTGCAAGGCCATTTCTGAGACCGGCTTTCAAGCAGGTTTCACCAAAGATTGTGAAGATGCTGAAGGGGCTGATATAAATGCAAACACAGTTTGACAAAGCAATTTATGACCATATAAACGGAAGTGTTGCATTGAAGGCACTTCTTGGAGATGAAAGGTTTTATGCAGATAATGCCCCGCAAGATACGGTGTTTCCATATCTTGCTTGGACATGGATTCTTATTCCTCATGAAGAAACCTTCACATCGGAAATCGAGAATGCATCCCTTCAATTTTCTATCTTCTCGAAAAACCAAAGTGTTGCTGAAGTCGATGAAATAGCGGATGAACTGTTTGACCTGTTTGACAATGCAACCATTTCAATAGATGATTATAATTTCATGCGATGCAGAAGGGTCTCAGCTCGAAGAGTCAAAGACCCTGAAAATGCTTGGCATCACATGACAGAATATCAGCTTTTGGCTTGCAGATAACTTTTTGTGAAAGGGGTTTTGTAGGATGGCAACTCACATAACTGGTGTTGAGGGGCAGGTGAGTTCTGAAGCTCAGGTTGTCATGGGCATTGACCATTGGAGCGCAGACCTGTCTGCGGATTCCATCGAGACAACCGATTTTGACGATGCAGGTTGGAAGACCAGAATTGCCGGAAACCGGGAATGTGTCGGAACCTTTGAAGGGAATTGGGACACCGATGATGACATATCGGCTGACCCCCCAAATCTCAATGAAGGGCAGATTGTGACTCTCAAGCTTGAGATTCAAGATACAACTCTGCCTCTGCAATATCTGTCTTTCGATGCTCTCATCCAGAACGTGAACATCGATGTGACTCAGGCTGACAAGGTGAGATTCACGGTCAGTTTTGAGAGCACCGGCGAAGTCACAAGAGTATTCGCAACACCGTAAATTGTTTTAACCTGCTGAGAAGGGATGGTGAATGATGTCTGGTTTGTCAAAACTGGTCTCAAAGAAGGCCAAGGTTGAAGTGGATGGCAAAGAATACACTTTGTCATCCCTCAACCTTTCTGATTGGGCAGAGCTGCATGAGTTTGCAGAGAATGAATTTTTCTCAGACATGAAAAGGCGGCTTGCTGCATTGCCGCCTGAAAGCTCACAATACAAGCAACTCGCAGACAAGGTTGCAACCACCAAGAAGAATGACCTGATTAGTGAACTGATGGAATACACAACCGGGACGAAGGCATCGCTTTTCCAGTTGTGGCTTATGCTCAAGCATGAGCATCCTGAAATATCTCAGGATGAAGTTTCCAAAATGGCAATCTCATATTCTGAATTTCTTGACATCGCAGAAGAGCTTTCTGGAGTAAAGGACAGCGATTCGGCAAACCCTCAAGAGGCGGCAAGCAGCTAACTTGGGGCAGTTGTTTCGCATTGCTTGCCAGAGAATATGGATGGACAATGGAACAGATGTTGCAACTAACACCGGCTCAGTTTGATAATTTTCTGTCATTCTGCAGCCCAAGAGAAGGCGATGAAAGAAAATTGCAGTATGAAAAGCCGCCTGCATATGTCAAACAGACCCTGAAGAAATTCGTTGAAAGATACCGAAAGGCAGGCATGAAGGTTCCGGGGGCTAATTGATGGCTGAAAGACTTGGTGAAGCATATCTTGAATTGACTGTGAGGCAACAGAAGCTTCAGGCAGGGCTTCTCGAAGCTCAGAAAAGGTCAATAACCTTCACAGAGAAGGTTGGAGCTCAATTCAAATCTCTTGGCTCTTCAATGGCGGCTCAGGTTGCAAAAGGCTTTGCCGCTTTTGCTGCAGGTCAGAAAATCCTGAGTGAAATCAGGGCAGGCATTGACCGGGCGATGAAACTTGAAGATTTGACTGTTGCTTTTGAGAATCTTGCCGGTGGAACCAAGCAAGCTGCAATGATGCAAGAAGAGCTCAACAGAGCCTTCAAAGGCACCATTGAGCAATCGAAAATGCTTGAACAGGCCAATAATGCCATGCTGCTTGGGGTTGCCAAGAATTCAAAAGAAATGGCCTTTCTTGCAATGGCAGGCAGAAGGCTTGCAAAAGCAGTTGGCAAGGATGCCGCTTATGGCTTTGAAAGCCTTGTCACCGGTATTGGCAGGCAATCAAGAATGATGCTTGACAACCTTGGCATTGTTGTGAAGACTGAAGTCGCTTATGCTGCATATGCTGCAGAATTGGGGAAGACTGCTGCGGAACTCACAGATGCGGAAAAGAAACAAGCCTTCATGAATGCCACAATGGATGCGACAAGGGAAAAACTATCAAGGCTCGGAATTGACACCGAAACCTTGAATGAAAAATGGGCAAAGTTCAAGACCACTTGGGCAAATATATTCACCGCTGTTGGCTCAGGTATTGCATCGGTTGCAGAAACATTCCATGACCTTGTGAGAGATGTTAGCAGGGGCATCAGGGATGTCTTCTCGCCCGGTGCAACTGCTGCAATCAGAGCTGCACAAGAAGCAATCATTGAGCAGGAAAGCCAGCAAATCAAAAATGAACAAGAGCTTGCTGCAATTATTGCGGAAAGGGCAAAACAAGCCGCCAAAATTAAAAGGTTCAAAGAAGAAGAATATGAGTTGAGCATTAAATTGCGCGATGAAAACTACAAAACTTGGCAGGACTCCATCAAAAGAACAGAGAGCCTTGAAGTTGCAAGACTCAGGGCTTTGGGCAAAGAGCATGAAGCAACCAAGTTGCAGATTGAGCTTGACAAGAAGAGAATGCTTGAGAAGGCAGAGAGTCTTGATGAAGAGCTCAAGATTCATGAGCTCACAAGAGCCCGGATGGTTCAGCTCGATAAAAAGATGCGAGATGAAGAAGTCAGAGCCGCCGAAGAAGCCGCAAGAAAAAGAGAGCAAATTGCAGCAGAGGAAACAAGGCAGGTCTTGGAGCACAGAAGGCGAATTCAGGAAACCATCAGGCAAGAAGAAAACATGAAAAGACAGGTTCAGGCATGGGAAACCAAGAATGCCAATCTGACAATCAGATATTTGAGGCTCATTGAAAAGCATCGGGAAGCAGACATCCGGCAACTCGAAGAATGGCGCAAAAGTGAAATCGAAGCTGCAAATGGCTCTGCTGAAAGGCTCAGATTGATTGATGCAGTTTATAAGGCAGAGCTTAACCGGATTCAGAAAATCAATCAGGAAATCAGCAGACCTCAATGGATGGGCGCAGAAGAGCTTTGGAAGAGGTCTGTTGCCCTCAGTAAAGGGGCAGAGCCTGCCAGAACCGATGTTCATGTGACTGCTCAGGCTTCAACCGAAGACAAGATGATTCTGAAGGAAAACCAAGAGCAGACAAAGCAACTCAAAGAACTGAATGACAAAGCTTCTTTTGTTCCAAGATTTGTTTGAGAAGGTGAACGATGGCAAGAGTTGAAATATATACTTCAAGAACGGTCACATTCACAGAGCAGGGCATTCAGGGGCAGAGAAAATTCAAATGCGAATGGTCAGAGAGGTTTGCGGTCAAGCCTGCAATCGGTGAGCCTTTCCCTGACCTCATTGG
>Ga0180431_10004959_pt1 | contig 16447 bp, 11 predicted proteins | sample SS_ome_11_FD_132459 | JGI IMG/M metagenome (GOLD analysis project Ga0180431, IMG submission 132459) | Hypersaline lake sediment archaeal communities from the Salton Sea, California, USA - SS_1_MS_1 metaG | ecosystem: Environmental > Aquatic > Non-marine Saline and Alkaline > Hypersaline >... | reverse complement strand
GACCGATGAACGGACACCCGCCGAGCGCCACGGCGCGCCAGCGCATCCTCGGCATAACTGGTGGCCGTCAACAGCAACACCGGCACGTCCGCCAGATCAGGGTCCTGCCGCATTTCCTGTAGTACGTGGAAGCCATCCATACCCGGCATGATGAGATCCAGCAGCACCAGATCGGGTCGCTGGCTGCGCAGAGCCAACAGGCTATCCTCACCGCCGTAGGCACGGCGCACCTCGTAAGCCCGGCCACTGGCTTCCAGCATGCGCTCTACTAACTGACAGAAATCCCGGTCGTCGTCCACGACCAACACATGGCGAACGTCCCCAACCCGCTCAATCTCCCCAAGAAGCTGCGCGACCGTGATAGGCTTGGTCAGACAGCCCACCACCGCCAGTTCGTCCGCCAGCCATGCCTGGCTGGGCAGCGAGCATTCAATGAGCGGCACAGGTATAGAGATAGCGGTGTCTGTGTTGCACACAACCCGGTCGCACGAAACCCGCGTAGACCCGTCGCACGCAACGCGGGCCTGTGCGATCTCAACTCGACTCGAAGGGGAGCGCAGCGGCTCATTCTGACCTGAAGGGGAACACAGATAACCCGGGGCTGCGTGCGATCTCTGATCGCCCGGCTCGTCCCAGAAACCGCCTTGTTCCCCAGGCGACAGGTTGCATATCACCGCCTGTGGATGGTGCAGCATAACCGCCTCCACCAACTGCTCCATTTCCCTCACCTGTATGATCTCGTACTTCTCCAGGTGGCGGTCTACCATTGTCGCAACTGCAGAATCTGGATCCACCACCAAAACAGAGGGCGGCGTCTCAGATGTTGGTGGCTCCAATGGCCGATCCACCCCCAGGCGCGAGAAGGGCACGTGTTCGTCGGGGATGGGCAGCGTAAAAGTGAACGTCGAACCTACACCTTCCTCGCTTTCTACCCAGATACGCCCATCGTGGGCCTCAACGAAGTGCTTACTGATCGCCAGGCCTAAGCCCGTGCCACTATGCTTGCGATGCAGCGAACGGTCCACCTGATAGAACTCCTCAAAAATGTGCGGCAGCTCATGCGCCGGGATACCTGAGCCAGTATCACTGACGCTGACCACTACCTCGCCACCTTCTCGCCTGGCCTCCACTCGCACAACGCCCTCTTGGGTGAAGCGTGCCGCGTTGTTAAGTAAGTTTAGCAGCACCTGGCGAATGCGGGTTAGATCGATCTCTAACACCGGCCAATCCTGGGTAACATCCATCTCCAGACGGACGGGTCGACCCCGGAACAGTTTCTCGACAATTTCCACTGTATCTCGCAACAGCGGCTCCAACTGGGTGGGTTCTCGATTCAACGTGAATCCCACCATCTCAAAACGAGAGAGTTCGAGGACATCGTCGATCATTTTCAACAAGTGACGGCTGCCGTTGTAAATCTGATATACGTCTCGACGCAAGATGGGCGGCCAATCCACATCCCCATACACCTCAGGCGAGAGATACATCACCTCACTGAAGCCCAGGATGATATTGAGCGGTGTGCGTAACTCGTGGCTGACGTTGGCGGCGAACTGTTCCTTCATCATCCGCGCTTCCTCAGCCTGTTTGCGAGCGACGATCAGTTCACGCTGCGTCCGGCGCAGGAGAGTATTGGCGATGTCTACCGATTTAAGGGCGTTCGCGAGCTCAGCTTGACGATCTCGTGACAACTCCAGGAGATGATCGGCTCGCTGCTGCATCGTCCAGGCCCAGCCCAGTGCGGTATACAGGGTACGCACAGCCTGCCAGGCCAAAGCGGCATCTAGAACCAGCATGATCAGAAACTGGGACAACGGATACGTGCGAGCCCCGCTAAGTGTCAGCCCTACCACCAAGGCAGCGGCCACACCCGCGATCACAAACTCACATCTCGAGACCAGCATCGCGCCAATGGGGGGCAAAATCAGCACTAGGAACGGGGTCCAGGGCTCAGACGAGAGGTATATAACGCTCACCAACCCGGCGGTGAGACCCCATACCAACACATGTCGCGCCACGACCGGCCGCGTGCCAACCAGTGTCCGTACGCCCCACCCCAACCCCAACAAGACCGCAGCAAACGGAATAACAGCGGGTGGGACAAAACCACTACCCTCGAAACACACCACAGGCCAGGCAAACAGCACCAATAGGGCACCGACGCCCATCAAAGTAAGTGCCACACGCTCAGCCAGCTGAGTGCGCAACTCCTCCAGATTGATGTTAGACTCATATCCAAGCGCCGACATATAAGCACCCCCACAGATCAGATTCGGACTCACTGGTTCTCAAGCCGTTATAAACCTTTTACCCAGCTTTGGCAAGTGAGTGGCCACACCCGCCTCGACAAATGTGCTACAGCTCAGGTGATTCAAAACGTTGACTTTCCAGCAAAGTCGCATATACTGGAAACACGCTATGCCCAATACCATCAAATACAAGGGGGGTAATGACTCACCTTGTGCTCGCAGCGGATGAAAATCCGCTGCTGGAGGCAGGATCAAACCCATTTTAGCCTCTGCAAAGCTGCTGGGCAGGATGCACATTGTCATCCAGCGGGAGCAGGCAAATAATTACCAAGGAGGAAATACGATGCAAACACTAAAACTAGGAATGGTTGGGGCTGGTTTCGTAGCCCGGTTCCACACTCGGGCGATCATGCAGGTCAGAAATACAGAGATCGCCGGCATCACCTCCAGGACCAGGGCCAGAGCGGAAGCGTTGTCAAAGGTGGTCCAGGAGAATCGACTTGGAGAGGGGAGGGTATATCCGAACATCGCTGAAATGGCCAACCACGTTGATGCCATCGCGATTTACGTGCCCAACTTCGTGCGGGTCGAGATCGTCGAACAGATCGTGGATGCTGTGGAGCAAGGCGCTGAGCTAAAGGGTGTGATATGCGAGAAGCCGCTGGCGCGAAACGTCAAGGAAGCGCGTCGTCTGATTGAGCTGGTCGAGAAAGCCGGGCTTAAGACCGCCTATTTCGAGAACCAGATCTTCATGAAGCCTATGCGCACTCAGTTGGCGCAGCTTGAGCCGCAACAGCGGACTATGGGACCCCTCGTGCTGACGCGGTCGGCTGAGGAACACGGAGGTCCTCACGAACCTTGGTTCTGGGACCCAACCAAACAAGGCGGTGGCGTCCTGTGCGACATGGGGTGTCACAGCATCGCGGTCGGTTGGTACGCCCTGACTCCCGTGGGCAAACCACCCACCTTCCTGGAGCCCATATCCGTGTCCGCGGAGTGCGCTCTGCTCAAATGGGGATTGCCCCAGTGGCGGCAGAAGCTGCTACAAGATCACGGCGTCGACTATGCGAAGACGCCCGCCGAGGACTTCACGACCGGCATCGTCACCTACAGAAATCCCGACACCGGCCAGATCGTAAAGGCCCAGTTCACCGACTCGTGGATGTTTGAGAAGCAGGGATTGCGGCTCTTCATGGACGGCATGGGACCTGGGTATGCGTTCGAGGTGAACACGCTCAACTCGACCCTTCAGGTGTTCATCGGTGACGTGGCGGCAGAGGCAGTGGCCGACGCGGAGATGGCCCTGGAAAAGGCCACCGCGTCGCGCGGCCTGCTGGCGGTCCAGCACAACGAGCCGGACCTGTACGGCTACACCGACGAGAACGAGGACGCTGCGCGGGCATTTCTGGCGGGCAAAGACGCATTTCTGCCATGGAGCTACGGGCTAGAGGTCACGAGGCTGGTCATGGCGGCGTACATGTCCGCCGAGAGACAGAAGACCATAGACCTGACCGATCCTACCATCCAGAAAGAACTCGAAACGTTCGTCCCCCTCATCCAGCAGGGCAGGGGTGCAGAGGTGCTCCACGTCGGCTAGGACGAGGTGGAGCAAGTTGCCGAAATCGAGCATCTTGGGTATCATTCGACGCATTGTAGGAGCAGGAGGCATGAATCTGGAGATTATCGTTCGGGGGTGCCTGAAATGATGGTGGGGTTAATCAAGACCATGCGGCCCAGGCAATGGATCAAGAACGTCTTCATCTTCGCTCCATTGACCTTTGACGTGAAGCTGTTCAATCCACGTTACCTGGCGCAGACCGTGGCTGGCTTCGTGTTGCTATGCCTGGTGTCGGGCACTGTGTATGTGATCAACGACCTGGCCGATATTGAGAAAGATCGTCAACACCCCAAGAAGCGTAACCGCCCTCTTGCCAGCGGCCAGGTGAACGTTCGCCTGGCTGTGGTGGCGGCTATTCTGATTCCCTTGGTGACGCTGCCGCTGAGCTTCCTGCTCCATCCGGTCTTCGGCGCGATCCTGACCGGTTACCTGCTGATCCAGATCGCGTACTCCCTCTGGCTTAAGGACGTGGTCATCGTAGACGTCATGCTCATCGCGGTCGGTTTTCTGCTGCGCGTGGCGGCCGGCGTGCCGCTGGTGAACGCGGAACGCTTCTCCCCGTGGCTCTACGTCTGCATGACGCTGCTGGCACTGCTGATCGGCTTCGGCAAACGCCGCCACGAACTGGTCCTGCTAAAAGAAAACGCCAACGCCCACCGCCAAAGCCTACAGGAATACAACCGCCCACTGCTCGATCACGTCATCAGCATCGTGACCGCGTCCACCCTGGTGGCCTACGCGCTCTATACGTTCTCCGCACCCAATCTGCCCGCCAATCACACCATGATGTTGACGATTCCCTTCGTCCTGTACGGCATCTTTCGCTATCTGTACCTGATCCACGTCAAGGGAATGGGCGGGGCACCTGAGGAGATTGCGCTTTCCGACAGGCCACTGCAGGCCACGGTTGCTCTGTGGGGCTTGAGCGTCATCCTCGTTATGTACTTCCTAAAATAGGACCAGGAGATCATAGGGAGATGACACCCACACCGGTCCAGTCCTCCGCCCCGGGCAAGGTCATCCTCTTCGGCGAACACGCGGTCGTTCACGGACGACCGGCCATCGCCGTTCCTGTGACCCAGGTTCGCGCCACCGTCACGGCTAAACCCGCCCCACCTGGCAGTGGCCTGACCCTCATCGCCTCTGACCTGGGCAAACGAATCGCCCTGAGCACGGTCCCCCAGGACGAGCCATTGGCCGCCGCAGCCAGGTTCACACTGATCCATCTTTCGATGCCTGAACCGGACGTCACCCTGAACATCCACTCCACGATCCCCATCGCAAGCGGCCTGGGTAGCGGGACCGCGGTGTCCACGGCGATCGTTCGCGCCCTGGCAAGCTTCCTGGATCACAAGCTGGGGCCAGCGGAGGTCAGTCCACTCGTCTTCGAGGTAGAGAAGATCCACCACGGTACTCCCAGCGGGATCGACAACACCGTCGTGGCCTACGAGCGGCCGGTCTACTTCGCTCGGGGACGAGGGTCGGAGCCGCTGACCGTCGGAGAGCCCTTTACGCTGGTCATCGGAGACACCGGCATCCGCAGCTCGACCAGGGTCGCCGTCGAGCGGGTACGTCGAGCGTGGGAGCGCAACCGGGCGCGCTACGACGCTCTGTTCAACCGGATAGGCGATCTCGTCGACGAAGGACGCGATGCAATCGAGGCCGGAGACGTCGACGCACTCGGACCGCTGATGGACCACAACCACGAATTGTTGATTGAACTGGGAGTCTCATCACCCCAACTGGACGCGTTGGTGAACGCAGCCCGCTCCTCCGGTGCGATGGGGGCTAAGCTTTCGGGCGGCGGCCTGGGTGGCAACATGATCGCGCTGGGTCATGCTTCCCCTCATGCCGGACGGGCACAGATGGACGACGCCGAGCAAGTAGCGCAGGCACTGACGGAAGCGGGGGCAGCGCGGGTGATCCGTACGACGGTCACGGCAACGGGCTAATGTCCCAATCCACCCTCACTTTTCTTAAACTTGGCGGTTCTCTTATCACCGATAAGAGCCGTGCCTACACCGCCCGGCGAGAGATCATCGTCCGTCTGGCGGACGAGGTGCGCCAGGCGCTGGGTGAACGAAGCTCACCTGATGCAGCCCCAGACCTGAACCTGCTCATCGGCCACGGCTCTGGCTCTTTTGGCCATTGGGCCGCCAAGCTCTACGGCACGCGGCAAGGCGTGCGCACGGCTGCGCAGTGGCGCGGCTACGCTGAGGTCGCTGCCTCCGCAGCCCGCCTCAATCGCATTGTCACCGACGCTTTCCTCGACGCCGGCGTCCCGGTGCTCAGCGTACAGCCCTCTGCCTCCGCCCATTGTCACGATTACGTACTGAAACATCTGGATACGCGGCCGATCCACGCGGCATTGGCCCAGGGACTCGTGCCTCTGGTATACGGCGACATCGCATTGGACGACGTACATGGTGGCACGATCATCTCCACCGAGGATATCTTCCTCTACCTGGCAGACGAGTTGCACCCGTCCCGCATCCTATTGCTAGGCGAGGTGGCAGGCGTGCTCGATCAAGATGGGACGGTGATTCCACACATCACACCGGCGGATCTGCCCCCCTTGCACCCCAGGCATCCAGGGCCCTGCACTCCGAACGTACAGGGCGGAGGGCGGAGGGCCCTTGGGGAGGCACTGGGCGGTTCCGAGGATGTAGACGTGACCGGCGGCATGGTGGATAAGGTTGCGCGCATGGTCGAACTGGTGCAACGCCACCCGAGTACGCACGCGCTTATCTTCACCGGCACCGAACCGGGGTTGTTGCGCCGCGTGCTGCGCCACACGACCGCCCCCCCTCTGTCCCCCCCGCAAGCGGGGGGGGGGTTGCACGCGCTTCCCTCCGCCTGGGGAGGGATAGGCACGCTCATCACGGCGTAGGGACGGGCACGCTCATCACGGCGTAGGGACGGGCACGCTCATTACGGCGTGTTGATCACGCTGACAATCCCGCCCCCCCTCTGTCCCCCCCGCAAGCGGGGGGGAGGTGGGAGACGCCACTCGCCGACCAGCTGCGGGTACACTGTCCCTCCCGCAAGCGGGGGAGGTTGCACGCGCGTCCGGGTGGACGAAGTTCACACTCATATAGGATTGACACAACCGCCCTCCCCAGTTATAATCCCAACGCTTGACCAAATGGGAGGCTTCATCCGCACGGACGATCCTGGTCTGCAATTACCATGACAGCCACCGCTCGGCGCGGATTGCGCCTTGCTCGAAAGGAAGTATATGAAGAAGTCTGAGACATGGCAGCTTGCCGTCATACTACTCATCGCCCTGGTAGCCATCTTCGTGGACTTGAACATCGAACATCCAGATTGGGCGGAGGCGCTGCTCTTCTGGCAACCGTCCAGCCAGCGCGATATCGCACTCCGGCTGGGGCTCGACCTACAGGGTGGCCTGCAGATCCTGCTGGCGGCCGACGTGCCCGAGGGAGAGGAGCTAGACGCAGCGTCTATGGAGACGGTACGCCAGATCGTCGAAAACCGCGTCAACGGCCTGGGGCTGACTGAGCCGGTCGTGCAGGCACAAGGCGAGCAGCGCATCATCGTTGAGCTACCCGGAATTGAGAACCCCGAACAGGCAGTGGAGACGATCAAGGGTACGGCACTACTGGAGTTTGTAGACGCCGGAAACATCCTTCTTCCCCCTGGAACCCTGATCACAACAACGTTGGGCGGGCCGTCCATCACACCCCAGGCGACGCAAGTAACTCCTACCATCCCGACCAGCTCTCTAGAGGATCCCACGGCGGGGGTGATATATGATACCATCCTGACCGGCGCCGCCTTGAAGAACGTGGGGCTCGACCAGCAACAAGGCCAATATATCATTCCCTTCGAGCTAAATCCCGATGCCACGGAGACATTTGCAGAGTACACCGGGTCCCACGTGGGGCAATATCTTTGCATTGTGTTGGACAAGGCCGTGATCTCGTGTCCCAAGGTAAGAGAGCCTATTCCCAATGGCCAGGCGTCCATATCCGGTGATTTCACGTTCGAGTCAGCCCGTCAGCTGGCACTCCAACTGCGCTACGGCGCGCTCCCCGTTCCCCTGAGAGTAGAGAGCTTCAACCGCATCGGCGCGACACTGGGCGCCGAATCAGTGCAGAAGTCCATCCGTGCCGGGGCGATTGGATTGGGCATCGTGTTGCTGTTTATGCTGATTTACTACCGGCTGCCGGGAGGCCTGGCCGATCTGGCGCTGATCATCTACGTGCTGATCAACTTCGCTCTCTACAAGCTGGTGCCCATCACGCTGACACTGCCGGGTATCGCTGGATTTATCCTCTCGTCGGGGATGGCGGTAGATGCCAATATCCTCATCTTTGAACGTATGAAGGAGGAACTGCGACGTGGCCGGGGATTGAGGTCAGCCATCAAGATCGGCTTCGGCCGTGCCTGGTCCTCTATCCGCGATGGGCAGATCTCAACGCTCATCATCTGTACCATTCTCTTCTCCTTCGGCAGAAGCTTTGGAGCCAGCATCGTGCAGGGATTTGCCATCACACTGGCCATCGGCACAATCGTCAACGTCTTCACCGCGGTGTTCGTCACCCGCACGTTCGCCCGCCAGGTCGCCGCCTCGGCCAGCAAGTGGCTCGCCGAGCGCAAGTGGTTGTTGGGAGTATAAGATGTTCAACATCGTCGAAAAGCGTCGCTGGTATTTTCTCTTTTCCGCTGTCCTGGTCGGACTGAGCGTCACCGCGATGATCGTCTCGACCGCGAAGTTCGGACAGCCTATGCGCATCGGCATCGACTTCACCGGCGGTAGCATCTTTGTGCTCGAGTTCGAGCAAAGCATCCGAGAAGAGGACCTCCGCCAGGCTTTTGTAGAACAGGGACTGGATCGCGCTATCGTGCAGCCACTGGGATCGCCGGAGGAGCACACCTGGCAGGTGCGCACGCGCGAGGTCACGGCCAATGAGGTTGGCAGCCTGCTAAACAAGCTGGAGGAACAAGTGGGGAGGATAGATCGAGACTCCCTAACCTTCGACACAGTGGAACCGACGGTGGGCGGCGAAGTCGCCCGCGCCGCCGGACTGGCCGTGCTGGTCGCCTCGGTGGTCATCCTGGCGTTCATGTGGTTTTCCTTCCGGCGCGTGCCCAACGCTTTCCGATACGGGGTATGCACCATCGTGGGAATGACGTACAATCTGATCATCGCCTTCGGTTTCTACGCCCTGATGGGCATCCTGGCCGGATGGGAGGTGGACGCCCTCTTCCTCACCGCGATCTTGACTGTGATCGGCTTCTCAGTGCAAGACGTGATCGTCGTCTTCGACCGTATCCGCGAGAACATCCCCCGGCATCGACATGAGCCGTACGAGAAGGTCGTCAATCGCTCCATCCTGGAGACGCTCCATCGCTCGTTGGCAACCCAGCTCAACGCCATGTTCGTGATGATCGCCATCATCCTCTTCGGCGGCACCACGATCAAGCCGTTCGTCGCCACTATGCTCGTGGGCATGGTCAGCGAGACCTACGCGGCCATCTTCATCGCCGTCCCGCTGCTGGTGGCCTGGGAGAAAGCCGCCGTTCGTCGAGCCGCGAGGCGAGCTGCAACGTAGGAGCCGACCTCTCCAGCGAAATCCTCCCTACCCGTCGCTAAGCCAAGGGGCCCATAACCCTGCCACTTATTTCCGGCTCTACTGAAAAAAGGCTCCCGAACCCGTCTCCGGGTGAGGCAACCGGCCCGAGGACGGGCCTTGGAGCACCCTTTTTCAGGGAAGTCATTTCCTGTCTCCCCTAAAGCCGTCACCCCTTTCACCCCAGGGGCAGTGCGCACAAACCATTCCCTACTGGAAGGGCTGGCCGGCTGCTCTCACTGCGTGGGGGATTTTAACAAATATCTCACATTCCCTTAACGCTATATGAACAGAAACGTGCTACGATGATAACGGCACGTTTCGGTTGAATATCGCCAATAAGATGCGTTCCTGGCTCTACTGAAAAAAGGCTCCCGAACCCGTCCCCGGGTGAGGCAACCGGCCCGAGGACGGGCCCTGGAGCACCTTTTTTCAGGGAAGTCATTCCTTAGCTGCAATCTATTTAGAACCCGCGCTGTTCGGTGAGAAAATCCACGTGCAGCGCATTTGCTTGTACACCGGCCAGCTTCACATATGAGCAAAGGGCCACTTCGCTACCTTCTACCGTGAGGTTGCACCGGTAGCCCGGCCCCTTCACGCCACTGGCGTGAGTACATCCCGTCTGAATAGGAGAAGGGATATGAATACGATGAAAACCGTCGACCCCATCCTGATCTTTCTCGGCGCAGCAGGTCTGTTGTACCTCTTCGTCACCGTGTTCGTCCTGAAGAAGCGCGACTCTCAGGAGGGACCCATGGGGCTCCTTATCCTCTACATCCTGACCTCTCTGCTTTTGACGGTAGGACAGGCCTTCGCAAGATGGGGCTGGCCGGCCCCGTTGAGCGAAGATACCCTAAGGCGTATGCTGGGCTACGGGCTGCTTCTTCTCTCCATCCTGTTTCTTCAACTGAATCGATCCTTTCTACGGCTTGAAGGGGCCGCCCAGCGCTGGTGGGCGCTGGGCCTGGCCTGGGTGGCGGCAGCGATCGCCTTGAATGAGAATTTGATCCATCTGCCACAGATATTATGGATCGGCGCCAGGGGGTCCGTTCAACGTCAGGTGTTGGGGTTCGGCGCGCTCGTCTCAGGCTGGGGCATCTTTATGGGTGGAGCAACGTTCCTCACCACACGCGCCTACCGCAAGACTCAGCAACCCCTGCATAAGAACAGAATCACGTACTGGCTGCTGGCCCTGAGCCTGACCGTCGCCGGCGCGGCGCTGTTCTTCGCCGGACGCAACTTCTTGGGCACGGCCTTTCACCTGCTCGGCACACTCAGCACCGTCCAACTCATCCTGACCTATCGTCTGCCCGACGTACGCCAGGCCACGCGCCGGTCAGCGAGCTACCTGATCGTTACCCTGTTGACAGCGATCGTCTACGCCGTGGGCTTTTTAGCCGTGCAGTTCATCCTCCGGTCTGCATCTGGCCCAAATCCCTGGTTGGTTGGCGCCCTGGCAGCTCTGGGAGGGGCTATTCTCTTCGCCCCTCTTTTGAGCCTGATTCGGCGCTCGGTGAATCGAATGGTCTCCGGAACGGGCTATGACCCCAGCCGCACCCTGCGCGAGTACAGCATGAGCATCAGCAACATCCTGGACCTGGAGCGGCTGGCCATGGTGGTCGTAGGTCTGATAGGCGAGGTGATGAAAATCCAGCACGGGGCGCTGTTCGTGGTCCATTATGAAAGAGACGAGGGCACAGAAGAGGGGGGAGAGGGAAGTGGAAAGGGCGTTTTCCGACTGCGAGGCGCGCGTGCCTTAGGTCCCGGGGGAATGCAGGATCTGGGGGAGGAGCTGCCACCCGGCACGCTGTCCTTCGACAGCGCCGTGGCCACCTACCTGCGCCTAAAGCAGCGCCCCTTGACCCAGTACGACGTAGACCTGCTTCCTCACTTCCGGGACATTCCCCCAATGGAGCGAGCCTGGCTGAACAGCCTGGACATGGACGTCTACGTGCCCATCTACGCCAAAGGGGAATGGATCGGGCTTCTGGCACTGGGCCCCAAGGTCTCCGGCGATCGCTATTTCGAGGACGACCTGAACCTGCTCAGCACGTTGGCCGATCAGACGGCGGTGGCCTTGGAGAACGCACGCCTGTTCGACGATCTGAAAGTGCGGAATACGGAGATCGAACGTCTCAACGCACAACTAAGACAGGCCAATCGCGAGCTGGCCCAGTTGGATCAGGCCAAGTCTGATTTCATTGACATCGCATCCCACGAACTGAGGACGCCACTGACCCAGGTAAGCGGCTACAATGAGATCATGAACGGCATGTTCAAAGGCGGATCGGTACCTCCTGAGCAGGGACTGGAGATGACCAACATCGTCAGAACTGCCGTCCACCGCCTGAAGGAAATCGTCCAGACGATGTGCGACGTCTCCCAGTTAGACACGCAGACGCTGACCCTGAACCAGTCGCTGCTCTCGCTGGCCCCAGTCGTAGACGCCGCCGCGGAGACATGGGCCGAGGCGTTGCAGGAGCGCAAGCAGACCCTTACGACGGAAGGCCTGGGGTCATTGCCGCCCATTATGGGCGACCGTAAGCGGCTGGAGCAGGTGTTCTCGCATCTGATTCAGAACGGAATCAAGTACACGCCAGACGGTGGACAAATCCGCATCACCGGCCGCCTGCTGGACGAGCGAGAACAACAGGTTGAAATCATCGTCGCCGATACCGGCATCGGCCTCGACGTCGATGATTTGGAGCGCATCTTCGACAAGTTCTACCGCGTAGGCGACATCTTATCCCACAGCAGCGGCAAGACCAAGTTTAAGGGAGCCGGGCCCGGCCTGGGACTGACCATCGCCCGGGGCATTGTGGAGGCCCATGGCGGGCAGATCTGGGCCGCCAGCACCGGATGCGACGAGGACGTCTGCCCAGGCAGCCAGTTTCACGTCATATTCCCTGTACAACCACACCGGGCAAAGACACCGAACACTGAGCTCCTTACACCGCTGCCAAGACAACGCGCAAGAGCCAGAGAGGGAATGTAGCTTGGCTGTACTGAAAAAAGGCTCCCGAACCCGTCCCCGGGTGAGGCAACCGACTCGAGGACGGACCTTGGAGCACCTTTTTTCAGGGAAGTCTAGCTTGTCTTTCGACGCGCGATAGCGTACAATATGGGCCCAGAAAGCAGCCTGGCATTGAAGAAACAGCGCCGAGGCGCGAGACGGGGGAAGCCAGAGTGGATTGGTTTGAGATCAAGAACCAGATACGCTGGGTACCTGGGGAGAAATCCCTGCCGATGAGGACGGTCAGAAAGCAATCCTATTTCGGGGGGCTGTTCGTCACGTTTGGCATTCTATTCGCCCTCTTGGCCGCTGCTTCTATGGTGTCCTTCATCACCTGGTGCACGAGAGAGTGGGGATTGTCCTCCACCGCCGTCCTGCTGGCCGCTGTGCTGCTTGCTATGCTGCTGTTCATCGTCGTCGACCTGGTGTTCATATTCATGGGGCTGCACTTGCTGCTGAGCGAGGCCACGATCGTCATCACCAATGAGGCTGTGGAGTATACAGGACGAGGGTTGTCCGGGCGGAACGAGTGGGCCGAACCCCTGGAGAACTATCAGGGTGTGGTCAAAAGATTCGCCAATCAGGACCATCTCGGCACTTGTTATGAGATAACGCTCAAGCATGACGACGAGAATAAGGACGTCATCCTGTTCCGGGCGAGAAACGCCGCCGCAGAAATCCTTTGGGATGAAAGCTGGCGACAGTTTGGGCAGCTACTGAAGCTACCGCTACTCGAGGAAACGGCCGACGGGCTCGTGCGAGCAGGTCCTGGCAGCCTGCAAGAACTCACAGCCCGATACGCCGCCATGCGGAGCAGGAGTGGCGCGGTCCAACTGAGCAAAAAGGCGGTCGTATCGCAAACGGAAGAGGGAGTGCGCATCATCCACCCGCATTATTGGGGATGCTGGCGCGGCTTGTTAGGGACGATCATATGTCTTATCGTGCTCGGCTGGGCCTATTATCTGTTTCAGAGCAAGCGGATAAACAACGCCTGGATTTTCCCCGCCCTGGTCTCGCTCCTGCTGATCGCCTTCTGCTCGTTTATCGCTGACCTGCTCACTGTTGAAGAACTTCTCATCAGACCCGGCAGAGTCGAGTACCGCCGGCAGTACGGCAAGCGCATCAAATCCCACAAGGTGGTCAGGCTGATGCGCATCAAACAAGTGGCCGTGAAGAAGGCATCGGATTTTCCCGTATCCACTCCACTCCTGTGGCTGGAAGACGGGCTGGAGACGGTGCAGTTTGGGGCCTTGCTGCCCAAGGGTGATAAAGTAGCCCTGAAGGAGTACATCCTAGCCAGATCGTTGCGCACGTAGTCAACTGAGGGGGGTCCATGATCGTAGCGATCTTCGATCTAGACGGCACGCTTTACACCGGTCACATCGGCCGAGGCATCGCCCTCCACCACCGAACACACAAAGTGAAACGGGTACTGTTCTATATCTACATGGTCACCCATATGCCATTGTGGATCCTGCAGCGCGCAGGCCTGGTCTCGGACAGCATCGCGCGCCAGCTATGGATCCGACATATGGGATGGACGGTGCGCGGCTGGACTCCTCAGGAGTCTGCGGCGGCCTTCGCATGGATCGCCCAAGAGTATGTACAACCACTGATGCGTCCCGATGTGATGGCGCGGTTACGGGAACACCAGGCAACCGGACACCGGGTCATCCTGGTTTCTGGCACTCTCTCCCCTCTGCTGGCCACGATCGGTCGTCAATTCGGAGTGGAGGAGACGGTGGGCACACCGCTGATCGTCAAGAGAGGACGCTATAGTGGAACCTGTGAGTTACCCGTCTGCCAAGGCTCTCACAAGGCTGTGCGACTGAAGAATTACCTGCAGGATAGTGGCAGCGACGATATCCTCTGGTCCCAGAGCTACGCCTACGCCGATAGTTACAGCGACATCCCTGTGCTAGAACAGGTAGGTCATCCCGTGGCCGTCTATCCAGATCCCCGACTGGCCGCCCACGCTCAGAACCTGGGCTGGGAGATTATGGAATAAAAGGGACATGTGCATTCCAATGCATCGTAGAACAGGCATCCTCCTCTTTCTCGCAGCCCTGCTCCTGCCCCTGGCCATTGCATCGATCTGGCAGGGTATGGCCCACGCCCAACCGGATTCGGATCTCAACCTCATCCCAACAGAGACAAGGGGTGACGGTATAGAGGACATCCTGCCTCGCATTCAGTGCGTGCATGGCTACACCGCCACAATCTACGCCCAGGGTTTGTCCTCCCCTGACGGGCTGGCATTCAGCCCGGCTGGGGCTCTGTACGTGAGCGAGGAGACGGCTGGGCGTGTCAGCCAAATCGGACCCGCCGGGCAGGTCACCCCGGTGATCACAGGCCTGAACAGCCCGGAGGGCATCACGTTCGACACCAACGGCAGCCTGTACGTTGTAGAGGACAGACAGGCCGGACGGTTGATCAAAAGGGCCTCCAACGGCCCCACAACCACGCTGGTCACAGATCTCGACGCACCAGAGGGGATCGTTTGGACGTCAGACGACGTGCTCTACGTCACCGAGTCGAACGCCCAATTCACCGTCGATCCGACCGATCTGCGGGCGCACGTGACAGCCGTGTCACCCTCCGGCCTGACGACCAGGATCGTCACACTTACACCCACCATCCGGGGAACCGAGGTTGAGTTTCAAAGCTACGCCGGACTCAGCGTGGGCCCCGAGGGCCTGCTATACGTCACCAACGAGTTGTCAGGCCAGGAAGAGACGATCGTCGTGATCCCAGGCATTCTCACGTTCACGCTCTCCACCACCGACAGCGTGCTCACCGTGGACCCGGCCACAGGGGCCCGGTCTCTTTTCGCCAGCGATCTGGTTGCCCCCGAAGGCCTGCACTTCTCCAGAGATGGCGAGTTTCCGCTGTACGTGGCTGAAGAGGACACCGGCGGCGGCGGCGGGCGACTGAGCCGTATCGAGGCAGACGGGAGCCATACCCCCGTATGTACCGGTTTCTTCAACATCGAGGATGTGACGATGGATCAAAAGGGATGGCTATACGTCAGCGAGGACTCCAGCGGCTTGCTCATCCTGATCAAGCCGCCACACGTATGGCTGCCTCTGATCCTCAAGAACGCCAATCACAAATGAGCCGCGACCATTCGTATATCCCTGTGGGCGCTTACTGAGCCGCTGGGCCGCCCTTACATATGGGAGGAACGGAGGAAGAAGATTTCATGACCCCCATCGAGGTTTCACCTCTCAGCACGTCCAGAGAACGACGCGTTTTTCTCACCTTTCCATGGCGCATCTACCGCGACGACCCGCTATGGGTGCCGCCCCTGCTTCCCGAGCGCGCCAAGACGATCGACCCCCAACGCGGCCCTTTCTTCCAGCGCGGCGAGGCCGAGTTCTTCATCGCCTGGAGAGACGGGGAGCCCGTGGGCACCATCTGCGCGGCCGAGGACAAACCCGCCAACGAGTTCCGCCACAGACAAGAGTGCCTGTTTGGCTTCTTTGAATGCGTACAGGACTACGACGTGGCCACGGCCATGCTACGCCAGGTGATGGAATGGGCCGAACAGCGCGGGTTAAACGTGCTCTTCGGTCCATTCAACCTGGACTACGAGGACAGTTACGGAGTACTGGTCGAGGGACGCGACCGCCCACCGACGTTGCTGTGCGGACACACCCCGCCATATTACCAGAGCTTCCTGGAGCGCTTCGGCTTCCAGCCGGCCCGGGGGGACAACCTGGCGTACGCCAAGACACTGGAAGGGGACACGCCGGCCATGCGACGGCTCTTTCGCCTGGCGGACAGGGTGCGCGAGCGGAGGAGAATCACCATCCGCAGCGCCGACCTGGAGCATTGGCGTGAAGAGATCGCTCGCGTGCATCGTCTACTCAACGTCGCCCTGGCCCACCTGCCCGACCACGCTCCCTGGCGCCGTGAGGCGCTGGAGGACCTTCTGGAGCCGTTCCGTCACATCGTCGACCCCGACCTG